>ERZ835109.1368-NODE-1368-length-20289-cov-3.472274_pt1 | contig 20289 bp, 16 predicted proteins | sample MGYA00519946_ERZ835109 | MGnify/ENA primary metagenome ERZ835109 (study PRJEB31850, sample SAMEA3708771) | human gut metagenome | biome: human gut; feature: human-associated habitat; material: faeces | place: China | collected 2014 ...
TCATCAAGGTAGGCGGGGCCATCGTGCCTTTCGCCAATGAGCTGCCCAAAAATACGGAGCTGTACCGCCTAATGTCAACACGCCCCGGTGAGGAGTGACGCCATGCGGGACTTGAAGATCAAACCCGGCATGGACACGCCAAAGGCAAAGTTGAAGAACCCCGCGCCTAAAGACGCCGATTCCCTTCTGAAACAGCACATGGACAAGCGGCAGCGGGAAAAGGAGCCGGAAAGCCGCAATCCCGTGCGTTACGCCACCGACCGCGTGGAGAAAAATATGCGCCGTGGTGCAGTTGGGGCGGCGGATGCCTCGCGGCGCATGATAAAGCACTACCGAGGAAAGCTACGGCAGGGCAAAGAAAATGCGGCGAGGGAGTACAGAGTGGCAGATATGGGGATTGGTGCGGAAAGCGGCTCTACCAATGCCCCGACGGAATATGACTTTTCTCCAGCACAAACCACTGCACGAAATGAAGTCGGAAAACAGACGTTTTCTCCGCAAAATCCCAATGCCGCCAAAAACGCAAGCGCCGCCCCACAGGAGCGTGGGCGGCAGAAAGCTGCGCAGGACGCAAAATCCGCCTATCGGCGGAACCTTGCCGAAAAAAGAATAGCAGAGCGGCACATCGTCCCTCCACCGTCCGACTGTGGAGGGACAATGACCACTCCGCAGAAAGGCAATTCGGGCGCATCGGTCAAGGGCGGTCCTGCCCCAAAGAGCGGACAGGTCATGACCAAGGTCACGCGCACCATGCGTGTTCGACCAACTGACCACGCAGCGCCGAACAATGCAATCATCACGCGCCGCGCAAGGGCAGCGGCACAGCGCAAGGCGCGGCAGGCAATGCTCCAGACATCCGCAAAGAATGGAGGCAGGGGGACAAAAAAGATGGGCGGCGCAATGGTGCAGGCGGTACAGACGATTGGGAGAGGTATCGCGTCCGCCGCAAGTTCCATCGTGGCGGCGGGAGGCGGTACGGTGGTGCTGGTGCTGCTCCTGACGGTGATCCTCGTGGCGGCAATCGTGGCATCACCCTTTGGTATCCTTTTTTCCAACGAGAGCCGGGAGGCGGGCGTCGTGCCGCTCTCCGCTGCGGTGGCGCAGGTCAACTATGAGTTCAATGAGCGGTTGGAAACCCTGCAAACGGCAGATGATTATGATTCCATCTCCGTTGACGGACAAGCCGCCGATTGGATCGAGGTGCTGGCGGTGTTCGCGGTGAAGGTGGCAGGCAGTAACGATGCGGACGCCGCGGACGTGGCCACCATGGATGCCGACCGCATTGCCCGCCTGAAAGCAGTCTTTTGGGATATGACCACCATTACCCACCGCATTGAGGTCATTCACCATCCCGGCAGTGGCGATGATGACGGATGGACGGAGCGAAATCTCTATATCACCATCACCGCAAAAACGGCAGAAGAAATGAAAACAGTTTACCATTTCAACCGCAATCAGATCGCGGCGCTGGACGAGCTGCTGGAACAGCGGGCGCTTCTGCTGGAGTTGTTGGAGGATGTGTACTCCGTCAGCGGGGACACGGCGGCACTGCTCCGCGATCTGCCGGAAGATCTGTCCCCGGAGCGCGAGGCAGTGGTACGCACCGCCTGTTCTCTTGTCGGCAAGGTGAATTATTTTTGGGGCGGCAAGAGCCTTGTGTTCGGTTGGGACGCCCGATGGGGCGAACTGCGGCAGGTCACGGCGGCAGGCAGCTCCACCACCGGTACCTATCGGCCTTACGGGCTGGATTGCAGTGGCTTTGTGGATTGGGTGTTCTACAATCAGTCCGGCGGCAGCTATGTCATCGGCCACGGCGGAGGAGCCACCATGCAGCACAGCTATTGTACCAATATTTCGTGGGCGGACGCACAGCCCGGTGATTTGGTGTTCTACCCGGATAATTCCCATGTGGGTATTGTCGGAGGCTGGGATGCCAACGGAGAGCTGCTAATCATCCACTGCGCCAGCGGATATAACAATGTGGTCATCACCGGCAAAGATGGCTTTACCTCTGTCGGACGACCTGATTATTATGTACAGCGGGAGTGATTGGAACGAATATGTAGTTCTTTGCCTGATTGTCAATGCTCTTGAAAAAACGACCCGATTCGCATATAATACATGACGATGTGACAGCGGAAAGGGGCGTGGGCGGCATGATCTCCGACGAAGAACTTTACAGGCAATATCTGCACGGTGGTGAAGCTGGACTTGAAGCTCTGATGAAAAAATACGGCGATCTGCTGACCCTCTACATCAACGGTTATCTGCATGATGTTCACGAGGCGGAGGACTTGATGATTGAAGTCTTTTCCTATCTGTTCACGAAAAAGCCCCGTATCCGGGACGGCGGATTTAAGGCTTACCTCTATAAAGCGGCGCGGCACATGGCTTTACGCCACAAAAGCAGACGGCGACTTTTCTTCAACCTGGATGACCTGACCGAGGAGCCGGACGGACAAACGCTGGTGGATGAGGTCATCCGAACAAAGGAACGGGATCAGATTTTGCATTTCTGCATGGATGAGTTAAACCCGGACTATCGGGAGGCCCTTTATCTGACCTATTTCGAGGGCATGAGTTACTTGCAGGCCGCCGAGGTCATGGGAAAAAGCGTGAAGCAGATTACTAATATAGTGTACCGGGGGAAAGAGCGTCTGCGCGGATTATTGGAACGGGAGGGGATCACAAATGTTGAGCCATGAGGAACGGATTGCAGAAGTAAAACGGCGTATCGCGGAAAAAGAGCATCAAAAAAGGCTGCGGCAGGCACGGATCGCCGCCGTTTCCGGCGTGGCAGCGTGTCTTGCGGTGATTGTGGGCGTTTCCCTGTTCATGCCCGGTATTGTGGAGCAAATCGAGCTGGGAATTTCCTCCGGCTTTGAAACAGCGGCAACGATGTTCGGCGGCAGCGCCACGCTGGGATATATCGTCATCGGACTGCTTGCCTTTGTTCTCGGCGTATGCGTGACGATTTTGTGTTTCCGAATCCGTCTGCTGAACAAAGAGGAACAGACGGAGGAGCAAAAGGGGGACAATGCGGATGGAACTTGTCAGTAACCTTTTGCAATTCATCGTTACCCTGCTGGGCTTTAGCCTGAGCGGAATCCGGTATCTGAAAAGCCGGACACAGGCGTATTTCCTGCTGACCTGCTTTTATGGCTGCTTTGCCCTCGGCTCTCTGTACTGGACGCTGTATTTGCTTTTATATTCTGAAACACCGCAGGTCTTTTATGTGTCGGAGTTTGGCTGGGTAGCCAGCGTCATTTTTCTTTACATCCTGCAATACGCGCTTTCCTCCGCGGAGGAAAGGGGCTTTGCGGCACGCAAAGCCCTAATCGCCCTCTTGATCGGCGTTCCGTTGTGCGTGCTTTACTGCACCTTTGGAGACATCCTCTCCAATCTGCTCTGGTGCGGTTTGATGATCGTTGTTTCCTATCATGCGATCCGTGGCCTTGCTTATGCTCGGGCGCAGGTAGGGACAGCACGTGATATGCAATATTTTCACATTGGGGTGCTGCGCTATGTGGCGGCGGAATATGCTCTTTGGACTTCCGGCTGCTTCTGGCCGGGGGATTCCATTTCCAGCCCCTACTGCTGGCTTGACTTTCTGCTGACGCTCTGCATCTTCGCCCTGCTGCCAGCCACAGGAAAGGCGGTGCGGGAATGACCTATATTGAAAATGTATTTATCTGTATGGCGTCGCCCCTACTGATCGCCGCCCTGTGCATGGGAAAGCGGCGGACAAAGTTCTTTCTGTTTTGCCTTGCGGGAATGGGTGCGTGTCTGCTCTCCGCTTACATCAATACCTTTCTCGCCGCACTTTATGGGGCGGACACCTTTGGCGCAACTGCGGAGATCGCCCCGGTGGTGGAGGAAGTGATGAAGCTTCTGCCGCTGCTCTTTTACCTTCTGGTATTCGAGCCGAGGGCGGAACAGATCAAGATCGCCGCCGTGATCACTGCGCTTTCCTTTGCCACCTTTGAAAATGTCTGCTATCTGATCCAAAACGGGGCCGGACATTTTTCCTTTATTTTCTTCCGGGGCATCGGAACGGGAGCGATGCATGTCATCTGCGGGGCCATCGTCGGAGGAGGGCTTGCGTATGTGTGGCGGCGGATGTGGTTGAAGATTGCCGGAACCTGCGGCCTGCTGGGAGCGGTCATCACCTTTCATGCGATCTATAATCTGCTGATTGCCTACGGCGGCGCGGCGCAGTATATCGCCTATCTTCTGCCTGTGCTGATTCTGACAGCGGGAAAGTCGCTTGCCCGCCGTCTGACACCATAATGAAATAGATTTTTCTCTTTTGGGAGCTGCCTTTGTGCGGCTCTCAAATTTTTTTGAAAAAATTTGATTTTGGGGTGAGAGTTTTTCTGTGTTTTTGTACCTATATAAGTGAAAGGCTTTTTAAGCTGAGTTTTCAGAGAGGAGGTTTTGCGTGTATGTACGATACAGAAAAGCGTGTTGCGATAGTAAAAAAGCGAATAGCGGAACACCGCCGCAGGCAGGCGCGGCGAAGCATCCGCAGTTTGTTTGCCCTGTGCGTCCTGCTGTTCCTGTCCCTTGTGGGAACGGTTGGAACGGTAGGGACGGTACGGGGCCAGCCGATAGATGCCGCAGGAATGTACGGCGCGATCCTGCTGCATGAGAGCGCGGGCGGATATGTGCTGGTGGCGGTGGCGACGTTTATGCTGGCCGTGGTGATCACGGTCGTCTGTATGCGGCTGCATGAACGGGAGAAGCAAAAACAGAAACAAGAACAAGAACATAAGGAGGACGCAACATGAAAAAAATCCTGTCCCTGCTTTTGACCCTCTGCCTGCTGCTGGGCGTTCTACCCTCTCAGGCCCTCGCCTATGTGGGGGACATTATATCGCCTGGCAGTACAAATGTGCAGACGAGCACGAACAATAATTCGCTCGTCCTACAAAACGACTATATCCGTGTGACGCTGAACAGGCAGACCGGCATCCTCACGACCGCTCCGACTGCGGCATCGGACAGCCCCGGCCAGCAGAAGCCCTACTGCGAGTTCATCACGTATGATAACGGAATCGGTTACAACAAGAAAGAAATCACACATCCCGCAACGCTCAGTCTGAAAAGCGCATCGTTTGTGGAGAAAACGCCGAACGGCGACACAAAGGCCATTAAGGCGGAGTATGCTCTGACATTCGAGCTGTCCGGGAAATCTGTTTCCGCAACGACTGCGGTTTACTATGAACTGGTGCAGTGCGGAGAAAATAAGTCGTCAGCAGACGCATGGGGCGTGCTGACATCCGTTGATAACATCAAAATCAACGCCAACAGCTTCGGCGACCTCAACCTGGCTACCGATATGAGTGCTTGGTGGGGCTATACCCTCGACGGCTTCAGCGGTATGGGGCACGCCAACGCCACAGACGGCCCCGCCATCAAGATGAGCCGTACCGTCGTCAAGAATGAGGCAGAAGAGGAGATTTCAACCGAAAGCTCCGTCATCACCAGCAAGGTGGATGATTTGGATACCTGGCAATCTTTCTCACAGGGGACGGATTGGTGCTACAACTACATCACCGAGGTCTATGTGGACGGCTACGCCTGGGCAAATCCCTTTGTAGGACTGTCGGGCTACTATAAGAATAAGACCATCAAAGCCTATCTGCCCGATACGGTCAGCGTCACGCCGGGCAATAACCCCAGCAGCACCCGCGTGGAGTGCAGAAACGATATTGGTTACTATTTCAGCGGTGACGAGAGCTATCCGAATTCAGGACGCTTTCTCTGGGGCTTCCGCAATCTGACAAAAAATGCGGCTGATGTTCCATCAGAGCCGGACAAGGTGGAAGTATCCATCAACGCCAAGCGGCTTGCTGCCTTTGCTGACGGGAATGACGGCGTAACGGTGGAATATGTTGCCGATGACGCGGCGCTGAACGCGCTGAAACAGCGGTACGGAAATCCCGTCGCCCTCATCAGCGGCGACTATGAGAGCAAAAACGGCACGGACTTTGCCTTTACCGGCGGGGCGGCGCTGCTCTCGCCCTCTGTGACGGCGACATGGGGAAATGGCGGTGAGCTCGTCATTCACAAGGACGGAACAATCACCCACAGTGGCCTGAGCCTGAATGCGCCCAGCTTCAAGTTCTATCAGCCGAACAGCGGCGCGGGCAAGGAATTGAAAATCAAGCTCACACAGGACGGCTTTTTGTTTGAGATCGACCCCGAAAAGAACGACGCCGTGATCTATGTGGACATCCCCTATGCCACGGCGAAGCTGGAAAAGGTCACCGCTGATGCCGCGGGAAACCTGGTGTTCGCCGGCGGGATCAGCTTCCAGACGGTCTTTGAAGGGGCGAGCTTCACCTTGAAAGAGCTGGGCTACGGCTTAAATGACAAAAATGAATTTACGGTCAATGGCGTCCATGCCACGGGCCGCTTTGACACGGCCAAGACGCTGTCGCTGGAGCTGGCGAAGGTCGAGGGCGAGGTCAACACCTTCAAGGATGATGAGCTCTACGCCTTTGAACTGGAGCTGAACGTCTTTGACCTCTTTGAGACCAAGGCGGAGCTGGAGCTGACGCGCAGCAAAAAGGACGGCAGCCTGCTGCCTAACACGCTGTATTTCTATGTCAAGGCAAGCCCCGGCATCCCCCTTATTCCGCCCATTCCCGTTGGTCAGCTCAACGGCGGCGGCGCGGGCTTCAGCAATTTGGCCGACACGGTGAACGGCGATTATTTCGCCATCCCGCCCCTCAAGCTGCGGGGTACGCTGAAGGGTACCTATCTCCACCTCATCGAGGGCAAGGGAGATGTGGTCATCGGCCCCAGCGAAATTTCCCTCAAGGCGAGCGATGTGGGCATCGTGGGGACGAACGCGTCCATCATCGACAGCTTCGGCTATTCTCTCCAGCTCAACGGCCAGGAGCGGACCTATCATGGAACGACCTACAAGGGCATTTACTTCGTCGGTTCCGAGACCCTTGAATTGGATCTGCCAAGCACTGAGATAGACGTATTTATCCTGGATACCTCCATCGAGCTGGGTGCGTTTGGCGGAACGGGTACGAAAAATGATACAAAGCATTTGTATCTCGGCGTGGGCGCCAACGCCGTTGTCAAAAGCAAGGTGCAGGTCCCAAGCGATGTGCCTGTGATTGGCGGTTGGAAGCTTGGCAGTTGGGACGTTGACCTCATTGTGGGCGGACAGACGGAGTTCCCAATCGAGGACGTCAGTGTTGACGAGGGAATGAAAAACGCTTTCAAAAACATTGACGTGTACCTGGGCGCGATGACCGGGGTGTATGCCGGTGTCATCGACGCGCGGCTGTGGGTGCTTGTGCCGAATATCGTGGAGACCAACTTCCGCAGGGGCGGCGGCTGGGATGTTGAAACCAAATGGTTCGGCAGACTGCCCGAATGGGACTGGTCGGAAAAGGGCGTTGAGCCAGTGGTGCAGTCCATGCCGTCGGAGGACAGCGGCGAGGCCGTCCCCATGCTGCTTGCGGCGGAGCCCGTTGCGCTTGCAGCCAGCGGCGAGAACTCAACGACTATCACAGTAAATGCCGGTACAGACGAAACGCCGTATATCCTGCTGGCATTTGACAAGAACATCACCGAGGACGAAATTAAACAAGCTCTGTCTGTTACAAAGAGTGGTGAAACCACCCCGATCCAAATCAACTGGCTGGGTAATAGCTACGAAATCAATTCCAGCTACGCCATCAACGCAGACACCGACATCATACATAACAAGAAGGACAACAAGGACTACCGCGTGGCGATCCTGCGGCTGAAAGAGGGCGGGACTTATCAGGTCAACCCGGGCTCGCTTACGCTTGACACGCAGAAATCCCAAGGCGTTTCCATTGCTCCGTTTGAAGAACTGGCCTTGTCTTTGAACAGCAATCAGGTGTCCGGTGAAATCAAATACGCCGAGGAAAATACAAAGTATGTGCTTCGCACCTATTTTGCCAATGAAGAGGGCGGCGCGGATTATCTGATCGACGAGCAGGAAGTAACGGATGCAAGTAAAATCTCAGTCACGATCCCGCAGAGCGGTGCGCTGGCCCCATCGGGCGAATACTATGTGACCTCTTTCCTGATGACGAAAAAGAGCGTGGAAAGCTTCGACGAGAACGGCGAAAAGGAAACCCTGACCGGCCTTGTCGCCATCGACCATCAGCAGTTTAATACTCAGGTAAGCTATCAGAACCAAAACCAGCCGACCGCACCCCAAACTGTTACGCTGGAGCTGGCCGGAAACGAGGTCATGACGGCAAAGTGGGATAAGGTGGACGATGCTGCCGGCTATGCCGTGACGATTTATCAGAAAAACGGAGGCAAATGGATCGACACCGGCTTTGGCTATGACCTTGATAAAGAAACGACCTCTATCAATATGGCGCTGACCGTGGGCGGAGAAGAAACAACAAAGTCTAAAAACCTGTCCGCAAACGAGGCCTACAAAGTCGGCGTGAGGGCATACAAGGAAGATGCTGAGAACGAGGGCGGCAAGTATTACAGCGCGGAAACCGAGTCTGCGGATGAGGGTGTGTATCTGCCTGAATATACGCCGCTGAAACTGACACTCTCTGTAAACGGCACGACCTGCACAGCAGACGAAAATGGCGTGTACCACGCCTATATCGGCGGTGAATCGAATACGCTGGCGGTAAGCTGCGCTGACGACAACTCCAATGCTACTTTCAAGGTTACAAGAATGGACAAGACTACCGAAAACGAGATTACGGCGAGCCAGGATGGTAGCTATACAATCCCTGATTTTGAGGGCAGCCTGATGTTCAAAATCGACGGCATTTCAAGCGTCACGGGCAGTTCGACCGCCAAAGATGTGACCAGCGTATTCCTGCTGGTGAGCGTGGACAAGACCGCCCCCGTGCTGACCCTCTCTGATCCGATATTCTATGCCGATATGACCACGGGTGCGTATGAAATCACCGGAACGGCGGACGCGGGAAGCGAGATTCTATACGGAAATGATGGTAAGTCGGTCTACGCGAGCAGCGACGGAACCTTTACTATTCCCGGTACACTGGAGTATGAAAACAGCGGTGTCCTTTCCCTCTACGCGCAGGATGCCGCAGGGAGCAAATCAGATTTGCAGTTTGCGCTGATTACCAAGCAGGAGCAGTATGCTGTTACGGTGAACGGAAGCTACGCACAGGATTCGGGCGCTGGGAGCTACGCTGAGGGTGAGATGGTCACAATCCGTGCGGGAACGCGCAGTGGCTATCAGTTCAGCGGCTGGACTTCCAACAGCGGTGTTACTTTCGCAGACGCGAGCAGCGCGACAACGACCTTTACTATGCCAGCTTCCGCCGTAACGGTCACGGCGAACTGGAGCAGCTCCGGCGGTTCCTCGTCCGGTGACTATGATGAGCCGAGCTGGCCTGTCACCGCGCCCGACACGGAAAACGGGAGCATCACCGTTCGGCCGAAGAACGCCTCCAAGGGCGACACCGTGACCATCACGACCAAACCCGACGCGGGCTATGAGCTGGAAAGCATGACTGTCACCGATAGGAACGGCAAGGCGCTGGGGCTGACCGACAAGGGCGATGGAATCTACACCTTCAAAATGCCCGCGGGCAAGGTGGAAATCAAGGCCAGCTTCGCGCCGGAAAAGACCGCGCAGGACTTCTTTACGGATGTTCCCGCCAACAGCTATTATGCTGACGCGGTTTTGTGGGCGGCGAAGAACGGCATCACCGGCGGTATTGGCAACGGCCTCTTTGGGCCGAACCAGCCTTGCACCCGCGCACAGATCGTCACCTTCCTGTGGCGTGCTGCCGGTTCTCCCGAGCCCAAGGCTATGAGCAGTTTCGCCGATGTGTCCACTGATGCCTATTATGCAAAGGCGGTTGCATGGGCGGTAGAAAACGGTATCACCACAGGAACGGGCGATGGCAAATTCAGTCCTGACGCCACCTGCACCCGTGCCCAGAGCGTGACCTTCCTGTACCGCGCGGCGGGCAGCCCCGCGGTCAGCGGCAGCGCTGAGTTCGGTGATGTGGCGACCAATGCCTATTACGCCGACGCGGTGGCATGGGCCGCCAAGAACGGCATCACCGGCGGCATCGGCGGCGGACTGTTCGGCTCCGGCAACGACTGCACGAGAGCCCAGATCGTGACGTTCCTCTATCGTAACTATCAGAGCAAGTAACCGTATACTAACCCCGCAATAAGAACGGCGGCAAAGGATCACCATGTCCTTTGCCGCCGCCTTTTTATCTTTTGGAGCAAAAAAGAAGCAGGGTGTAACCCCCACTTCTCCGTTACTGATCTTTCTTTTTCTTCATTTTCTCTACCTGACGACAGAGATCGATATAGTCCCTTGATTCAGTATCGTCTTTTCCGGAGAAGAACTCCAGAACATCGGCGCTGACGGAATTCGGACGAGAGGTTCCAGCGTGTGCAATGGCATCCAAGCTGATGTGCAGCTCACGGGCAATAAGGAAAATAGTTTCGCCCTTCGGATTGCTGCGACAGATCTCCAAATCCATGATCGTTCTTGTATTCATGCTTAGCTTGCGGGCTAATTCTCGCTGAGAAAGACCCCGTTCCTCTCTGGCCTCTCTCACAGCCTTTGCCAGAAGATCGAGCGCAACATACACATTCATCACCTCTACTACCATTTTAGTGTGTACTTCAGCTCACTTAAATCAGTATGTAGGGCAGTATTGTGATGTACTGTAACTCACCATTGGAAAGGAGTTGTATTTCTTGAAGCAAATCTCTAAATTAAAGAATTTCCAGTAAAAGACCGCGTTTGTTGGTGCGATGCGGATAGCGGACCTTCGTCAAATTGATAGAAGCACGGCTATTTATCATATAGCTTTTACGGTTCTAAACGGTGTATTCAACTACACCGCTTTGTATTGCTTAAATTACCATATTTTCTTTTTCCATCGGCTCATTGTGCCGTTGGAAAATTTTTTTGAAAATTTTTGCCGAAACTTTGCCAAAACCGCACCTTCCATTCGGGATAGAAGCGAAAGGGGAAGAAAGCCGACCTCTCGGTGCATGAGAGGAGGTGAACGACTCTTGGAGCTGACACCATCCCAAAAGAAAACCGTTAGACATCAGTTCGACAGCTTTTGCAGGAAGGTTCTGCGCGAAGAAGCCCGCGATTATGAGCGTCATATTGCGTGGCGTTCCAACCATGAGGTATCCCTTTCGGAGCTGTCAGAGGAGCAGGAGCGCCAAATGTATGTGCTGGACGAGTATCCGTCCGAGCAGACGCATTTTCATGTGCAGGGCTATGATGTGGCAATCGAAAACGAAAATCTCGCCAACGCCCTGACGGTGCTGCCGGATGATAAGCGTGACATTGTTCTGCTTGCGTATTTCCTTGATATGACCGATCAGGAAATTGCGGACAAGCTGGACATGGTACGCCGTACCGTGCAATACAAGCGCGCTCAGTCCCTCAAGGAATTGAAAAAAGAAATGGAGGTTACTGAAGATGGCGCGCAATCTGAGTAATGCCGCTGCATCTCTGCTGCCTTACTCGACCATCGAAGCGGCAGCGTCCGGCAATGTGGACGCGATCAATGCTGTGCTGAAGCACTATGAGCGTTATATTGCGGCTCTGGCAACCAGAACCCTGTATGACGAAAACGGTGTTCCGCACCTTTGCCTCGATGAAGAAAAGGTATGCAGGATGCGAACCAAGCTGATTACCAAGATTCTTGACTTCAAGGTAAACAAAACAGCCTAAAACCCATAGCAGCCCGTGCAGGAGCGTGTCCCCCTTTCCACGCTTCTGCAACGGGCCATTCGTGCATCCGCGAGGAAAGGTTCTTATCACCCGATAGGAGCCTTTTCCGGCTGATCCACAGCCAAATATCACACGCGCCTGAAAGCGCGGATCTGCTGTACCTTGAAAATTTCATAGGCAACCGGATAACGAACCTGAACGGAGCAAAGCCCAGCAAATGGCGCGCCATGATCCGCACGGAAAGGAGGATTTGGGCGAGCGATTCAGCCAGTTTGCATCTGTGTGTGGCATCACAGATGGCCATGACCTCCGTTCAGCTAACGATACTCCCGCGTTGAACGCCCTCAAAGCATTGCGCGGCGCACCCATCAGCATGGGCCGGGGTGAGACTCCCGTGGGCTGTTGCCAGCGGCCATCCGGTTTTGCCAATAACAATTTACAGATGAGGCGAAAAATATCATGAGTATAAGGGCGGCGCTATATTGCCGTGTAGATTGGAGAATTTCTGTTGAAAATGAAACACAAGGAAGAATATCTGCGATGACCGTCCATCATTTTTTCGGCTCATATCCCATAGCATATAAGGAAGGGGGGCTAAGACAGTGACGGAAGTTGATCGCGAGATTGCTTTGGCTTTATTAAAACGACTATGGAAGCGGGAGTTGATTTCGGAAGAAACGTATGTTTCTGCCAGCAGCTCCCGTTTTTTTGACAAACGGCAATTTACATCTGATACTGAAACCGTCAACAAAATAACTGAGGAGGTTAGTACGGATGGTAACAATTAGATGGCTTCGAGAGCAGATTCGGCAGGGAAAAACCATTTACGATCTGCTGCTCCGGGTTACGTTCTATGCCCGTGTTTCTACGGAAAAGGTGGAGCAGCAGGGTAGTTTGGAAAACCAGATTCAATACTATACAGAGTTCATTCAAAAGAATCCGAACTGGACGTATGTTCCCGGCTACATTGATGAAGGTATTTCTGGAACAAGCACTTATAAGCGTGACAGTTTTCTGCGCATGATCGAGGATGCCAAACGAGGGATGTTTGACTTCATTATCACAAAAGAAATATCCCGTTTTTCCCGCAACACACTGGACAGCATCCAATATACACAGGAACTGCTGGACAACAATGTGGGTGTACTGTTCCAAAATGATAATATCAACACACTGGACAGCGATAGTGAGTTTCGGCTGATCGTCATGGCTGGTGTGGCACAGGACGAAGTTCGAAAACTATCCGAGCGGTTAAAATTTGGCTTTCGGCAGTCTATCAAGAACGGCCATGTTTTGGGAAATAATCGCTTATGGGGTTACGATAAGAAAGATTGCAAGCTGACAATCATCCCGGAGCAGGCGGAAGCGGTCAAGCTGATTTTTCAGCTTTATGCCACCGGAAACTATGGCCTGCGCAAGCTGTCACAGGAGTTGACTCGCCGTGGATACACAAGCCTTTTGGGAAACAAGTTCAATTCCGTCACCATCGGCCATATTCTGCAAAACCCAAAGTACAAGGGGTGGTACTGCGGCAATAAGACACAATCCTTGGACTACCGGAAGAAAAAAACGGCATTTCTTGATGAAAGCGAGTGGGTAACATACCCAGATCCTAATATCCCTGCGATTGTATCGGAAGAACTCTGGAATCAGGCAAATGAGATATTCAAGAAACGCAGTGCCAGAACAAAAGCCTACGGCGTAGGTTATCAGAGCAAGTATCCATACAGCGGGAAAATCATTTGCGGAAAGCATGGAACCGCCTTTCACCGTCAGAGCTTCAAAACCATGGAGGGACACACAGAATTCTGGCAGTGCAGGATGTACCGTGAGCATGGAAAAGCTGGATGCGATTTGCCGACGCTCCGAACAAAGGAGCTGGACGCAATTTTGGCAGACCAATTCCAAAAGCTGGTGAAAAATCAAAAGCAGATTGTCCGACTTGTGATGGACAGCGTTTCCAGCGTTCAGCAGAAGCGTGATTACTCCGGACAAATCACCCAGTTGAACACACAGATCAGCCAACTGGAGGAAAAAAAGGATAAACTGCTGGAGCTTAGTATCGCCAACGCAATCACAATTCAGGAATTCAAAAAGCGCAACAACCGCTTCAATGAGCAGATTGCGGATATGCAGGAGCAGATGATTTCTTTACAAAAGCTGGAGGAAAATGGCTCAGCTGCGAGTGTTGACTTGTCCGCAATCGAAAAAGCGCTTTGGCAGGAGCTTTCCTTTCAGGATACCATCTCGACGGAGGTTGTTGCGTCAATCCTCGACCATGTGGTGGTCTGCGAGGGCAGCACGAAACAAAAAATTGATCTGGAACTCTATTTAAGGCTGGGGCAGACCGCTTCAGTCACTTTTTCGCGAGAGAGATTTGCATTTTGGAACACATCTTTTTCACGATGTGCGCCACAAGACGCAGGTTGTGCTCGATGAGCACGTTGCGCGCCTCAAGGTCGCCCGCAGCGAAGCGTTCGAGATACTCCTTTTCCTCGGCGGCGGAGAGCGGGCGCGGGAATGAGCCGGGATTGCCGGCAAGGCGCAGGGAGAAAAACAGGCTGTTGCACAAAAGCCAAACGGCAGCGGAAAGCATATACATCAACTCCTCCCCTCACCCTATGTCGGGGCAGGAAGTCCCTATGCGTATGCTTTGCGCCGCCGTCCGCTGCTCTCTTTTCCGATTATTTCCTGTGCGTATGGCGAATGACAAAAAATGTGATGACCCAGACCGTAAAGCCGACGAGCAGATATTGCATGGCAGCGTTCTCCTTTCTGCGGTTCATTGCTTTTCGCGTTTGGCCGTCAGCTCGCGCTTGAGCCGTTCGCCGGTCGGCGTGGCGGCAAGGCCGCCGAGCGCCGTTTCGCGGAACTCGACCGGCATACGCCGCCCGACCTCGCCCATCGCGTCGATGACCTCATCGACGGGGATGCGGCTCTCGATGCCCGCGAGCGCCATATCCGCCGCGCTCACGGCGTTGACCGCGCCGATGACATTGCGCTTGACACAGGGCACCTCGACCAGTCCCGCGACGGGGTCGCAGACAAGGCCCATGAGATTCTTGAGCGCCATCGCCACCGCGTGACCGATCTGCTCGCCCTCGCCGCCGCGCAGGGCAACCAGCGCACCCGCCGCCATGGCGGACGCCGTGCCGATCTCCGCCTGACAGCCGCCGGACGCGCCCGCGATGCTCGCCTTGTAGGCGATGACCGAGCCGATGCCTGCGGCGACGTAGAGCGCCTCGAGCAGCTGGTGCTGCGTCAGCTCCTCGTACTTGCACAGCGGCAGCAGCACCGCCGGCAGCACGCCGCAGGCGCCCGCCGTGGGAGCCGCGACGATGCGGCGCATACAGGCGTTGGACTCCGCCATGGAAAGCGCCTCGGCGATGACCTCGCTGACGTAGCCGCCGGTCATGGCGCAGCCGCGGAAGGTGTACTGGCGCATCTTCATGCCGTCGCCGCCGACCAGTCCGCTCACCGAGCGCTTGCGGCCCGTGTAGCTGTCCGCCGCGTCCTGCATGGCCTGCCAGGTCGTGAGCATCTTCGCCATACTCGCCTCGCGGCTGACCTGCCGCTCGTCCATGTCGTCGGCAAGGACGACCTCCCAGAGCTCCTGCCCGTTCCGCGCCATGCGCTCAAAGATTTCGCTCATCGAAGCCAGAGCCATCCTCGTCGTCCTCCTTATCGTAGTATGTCACGCCCAGAATACCGGGCAGCTCGGAGATGAACTCCACCTGCTTGGGCTTGATGTGCTGGTCGGTCTCGATGACCATGAGCGCGTCGCCGCCGCGCTTGTGGCGGTGGACGCTCATATTCGCCACGTTCACGCGCAGCTGGTTCAAAATGCTCGTCACCGCGGCAACGGAGCCGAACTCGTCCTGATTGCGCACGACGAGGGTGTTGCTCTCGCCGGTGAAGTTGACCTCGATGCCGTCGAGCTTGTTGACCATGATGCGCCCGCCGCCGAGCGAGCTTGCCTGCACGGTCAGCGCACGGCCGCCTTTGCCCGTCAGCTCCAGCACAGCGGTGTTCGGGTGCGCGTCGCGCAGGTCGATCTCGTCGATGGTATAGCGCAGCCCCGCCTTCTTCGCCTCCTTAAAGGCGTTGGGGATGCGCAGATCGTCCGGCTTCATGCCGAGCAGTCCCGCGACGAGCGCACGGTCGGTGCCGTGGCCCTTTCCCGTTTCGGCAAACGAGCCGTAAAGGTGGAGCTTCGCGTCCGCGACCTCCTCACCGAGCAGGGTGCGCGCCATCGCGCCGATGCGGGCTGCGCCCGCCGTGTGCGAGCTGGACGGCCCGACCATCACGGGGCCTAAAATATCAAAAATGTCCATACCGTTTTTCTCCTTTTCGGTAATGGTAGTCTGTGCCATTATAGCAGACACGGCGCAGATTGCAAGCTCACTTCCCGAGGGGCGCGGTCACGCCGCGCAGCCACGCGCGGGTCTCCGCGTCGAGATGCGGCGCGAGCGCTTCGTAAACACGCGCGTGGTAGGCGTTGAGCTGCGTGAGCTCGCGGTCGCTCAGGAGCGACGGGTCGATGGTATCGCGGTCGAAGGGCGCGAGCGTCAGCGGCTCGAGCGAAAGAAAGCGTCCGTAGGCGTTGGTCTCCGCCTCGCGCACGAGCAGAAGATTTTCCAGCCGCACGCCGAATTTCCCCGCAAGGTACAGCCCCGGCTCGTCCGAGAAGATCATGCCCGGCTCCAGCGCGGTGTGCCGCGCGTTGGAGGCAATGCTCCAATGGATGCGCTGCGGTCCCTCGTGGACGCTGAGCAGATAGCCGACGCCGTGGCCGGTGCCGTGGTTGTAGTCCAGTCCCTCGTCCCAAAGCGGGCCGCGGGCGAGAATGTCAAGGTTCTCCCCCGTCACGCCCGCGCGGAAGCGCGCGGCGGCGAGAGCGAGGTGTCCGCGCAGGACGAGCGTGCAGGCGCGCTTCTCCTCCCCGGCGACTGGGCCGAGCGCGACGGTGCGCGTCACGTCGGTCGTGCCGGTGCGGTAATGACCGCCGGTGTCGGCGAGGAGCAGTCCGTGCGCTTCGAGGGGCACATCGGTCTCCTCCGTCGCCTCGTAGTGGACGATGGCGCCGTGGGGGCCATAGGCGAGAATGGGGTCGAAGCTCGGCTCAAGATAGTCCGCGCTTTCGCGGCGGTATTCCTCCAATTTCGCGGCGGCGGAAAGCTCCGTGGCTCCCTCCCGCACGGCGTCACACTTGAGCCAGCGGAGAAAGCGCGTGAGCGCGATGCCGTCGGCAAGGTGCGCGCGGCGGAGGTTCTCCTGCTCCACGGCATTCTTGACCGCCTTCATGGGCACAATGGGACTGGGTCGGTCGAGCGTCTCCGCGCCGTCCGGCACGCTCTGCGTCAGGCGATAGTTCGCCGTCGCGCCGTCGAGCAGCACGCGCGTGCCGCGCGGCAGAACGCGGACAAGGCCGTAGATGTCTTCATAGTCCGCAAGGCGCACGCCGTCGGCGGCGAGCGACGCTTTTACTTCCTCGCCGACCGCGCCCGCGCGGGCGCAGAGCACGGCATCCTCCTTTGTCAGCAGCAGAAAGCCGAGAAACACCGGCGTGCAGGCTACGTCGTTCCCGCGCAAATCCAGCAGCCACGCAAGCTCGTCGAGCGCCGTGACAACGAAGGCGTCCGCGCCCTCGTCCGCCATCGCCGCGCGCACGCGCGCGAGCTTGTCCGCCCGCGCTTCGCCCGCGTATTCGATCCCCAGCTCCCACACCGGCGCGGCGGAGAGCGGCGGGCGGTCGGGCCAGAGCGCATCGACAAGGTCTTCGTCCCCTGCAAAGCGGATATGCTTTGTGCGCAGCTTATTCCCGAGCCGCCGCGCAAGCGCGGTGTTGACCGTGCGGGCATCAAAGCCGAGCAGGCTCCCGTCCTCCAGCTCCGCGAGCAGGAAGCGCTCGAGTGTCGGGACGTCCGGCTCGCCGGAGCGCATCAGCTCGATGCCGCTGCCGGCCAGCTGGCTCTCCGCCTGCAAAAAGTAGCGCCCGTCCGTCCAGAGGAGAGCGCGGCTCGGCAGAATGAGCAGCGTCCCCGCGCTGCCGGTGAAGCCGGAGAGGTATTCGCGCGCCTTGAAATAGTCACCGACATACTCCGAGGCGTGAAAATCATCGGTCGGGACAAGGTAGGCGGCAAGTCCGCGCTGCGCCATCGCACGGCGCAGCACCGTGAGCTTTTCTGCGGTGGTCATCATGGTTTCCTCCTGCTGTGCTGTCATTATTGTTCTGCCTTTATAGTATACCGCGGCGCGGGATTTGTAAAGCCGAGCCTTGACAAGCGGTGGGGCAGCGTCTATAATATTTTCACTTATAATGTGTTGGTATGCGCTGCCGTTGGTGCCAAAGGACGCCGAAGGGCGGCGCATAGAAAGGAAACGACATGAAAAAAGAGTACAAAATGAGCGCTGCCCGTCAGCAGGAGCTGCAGGACGAGCTGACCTACCTCAAGACCGTGCGCGAAAAGGAAGTGGCGGAGCTGATCAAAGAGGCCCGCGGCTTCGGCGACCTGAGTGAAAACAGCGAGTACGACGAGGCGAAGAACGAGCAGGGCAAGCTCTACTCCCGCATTGCGGAGCTGGAGGACATTCTGCTTCATGTCGTCATCATCGACGAGAGCGAGGGCGCGTCCAACGCCGTGAGCATCGGCTGCACCGTCACCGTCGTGGACCTCAAGACCGGCCGCGAGATGCCGCCCTACAAGGTCGTGGGCAGTCAGGAGGCCGATCCCATGCACCGCGCCATCAGCGAGGAATCCCCCTTCGGCAAGGCCCTCATGGGCGCGAAGGAGGGCGACGAGATCAGCGTCGAGGCCCCCGTCGGCATCATTCATTACCGTGTGGAAAAGATCGAGCGATAAGGCTCGAGGACGATCATAAGGAGAAAACGATATGGCAGAGAACAATCAGGCAAACGCTCCCGCGCAGGAGCAGGACCTTTCCGAGATCCTCAAGGTCCGCCGCGAAAAGCTGGCGGCGCTGCGCGCCGAGGGACGCGATCCCTTCCAGCAGACGCGCTTTGATGTCAGCCACCACGCGCAGGACATCAAGGACCATTTTGACGAGCTCGAGGGCACCGAGGTCACCGTCGGCGGCCGACTGATGAGCAAGCGCGGCATGGGCAAGGTCAGCTTCTGCGACTTACAGGACAAGTCCGGCCGCATCCAGATCTACGCCCGCAAGGACGAGATGGACGAGGAGGAATACAACCGCTTCAAGAAGTACGACATCGGCGACATCGTCGGCGTGCGCGGCGAGGTGTTCCGCACCCAGCGCGGCGAGATGAGCGTCCGCGCCAAGGAGATCACGCTGCTCTCGAAGTCCCTGCGGCCGCTGCCCGAAAAATTCCACGGTCTGCAGGATAAGGAGCTGCGCTACCGTCAGCGTTACGTCGACCTCATCGTCAATCCCGAGAGCAAGCGCAACTTTGAGATCCGCTCGAAATTTGTGGCGTTCCTGCGCCGCTACCTCGACGGCCTCGGCTTCATGGAGGTCGAGACGCCCGTGCTCAGCCCCATCGCGGGCGGCGCGAACGCGCGGCCGTTCATCACGCATCACAATACGCTCGACATTGATATGTATATGCGCATCGCCACCGAGCTGCACCTCAAGCGCCTGATCGTCGGCGGTCTGGAGCGCGTGTACGAGGTCGGCCGCATTTTCCGCAACGAGGGCATGGACACCAAGCACAACCCCGAGTTCACCACCTGCGAGCTCTACCAGGCGTTCACGAACCTTGACGGCATGATGGACATTCTGGAGGGCATTCTCGCGGGCGCCGCGAAGGAAATTCTCGGCACCTATCAGCTCCAGTGGCTCGGCCACGATATTGACCTCACCCCGTCGTGGAAGCGCGTCACGATGGCCGACGCCGTCAAGGAAGTGACCGGCGCGGACTTTATGGCGATCGAGGGCGACGCCGAGGCCGCCGTCGCGCTCGCCAAGAGCGTCGGCGTCGATATGGACGGTGTGGACAAGACCTGGGGCAACGCCCTCTACGAGACCTTCGACCAGAAGGTCGAGGAGACGCTCATCCAGCCGACGTTCATCACCATGTATCCCGTCGAGGTCAGCCCGCTCGCCAAGCGCAGCCCGTCCGACCCGCACCTGACCGAGCGCTACGAGATGTTCGTCTGCGGCTGCGAGATGGGCAACGCCTTCACCGAGCTCAACGACCCGATGGATCAGTATGAGCGCTTCAAGGCGCAGGTCGAAAAGCGCGCCAACGGCGACGACGAGGCGGAGATGATGGACGAGGACTACGTTATGGCTCTCGAATACGGTCTGCCCCCGACGGGCGGTCTGGGCTTCGGCATCGACCGCTGCGCCATGATGCTCTGCGGCACCGACTCTATCCGGGACGTGATCCTGTTCCCGACAATGAAGCCGTTGGACGCTGACAAGAAGGTTGAAAAGCGTGTTGAGGCCCCTGCGGAGGCTGCTCAGGCGGCTCCGGTCGTGGAGGAAAAAATTGATTTTTCCAATGTTCAGATCGAGCCGCTGTTCCAGGATCAGGTCGATTTTGACACCTTCTCCAAGAGCGATTTCCGTGCCGTGAAGGT
>ERZ835109.1379-NODE-1379-length-20115-cov-3.617099_pt1 | contig 20115 bp, 19 predicted proteins | sample MGYA00519946_ERZ835109 | MGnify/ENA primary metagenome ERZ835109 (study PRJEB31850, sample SAMEA3708771) | human gut metagenome | biome: human gut; feature: human-associated habitat; material: faeces | place: China | collected 2014 ...
AACAGACCAAATAAGTATAAAAGAATATGTAGACCCATTTGAAAAAGAAGAAAAGGAAAAAGAAAGAAAAATAAAAAAAGGATTAGGACCACTTAAGTGGTAGCCTGAGAAGGAAATGCGGTTGGCAAACCGTTCAGTAGGGCTTAAGCCCAGAAGTGCCAGTACAAAAGCCTTCTAGGCTAAGAGCAAACCACCCGTTTTACGGGTGGTTATGATTTTAGAAAACCCCCAGATAGTATGGGAGTTCGGGAAAGCTTCAGCGATGAGTAGACAAAAAACTCCTTTCAATATATAATATTTTTGCGACTGGCGATTGCAAAAAATATTATATATTGAAAGGAAAACATTCAAAATGAATGATGTAAAAAGTTTATCACATACAAGTTGGAATTGCAAGTATCATATTGTATTTGCACCAAAGTACGGAAGAAGAGTACTTTATGATAGCAAAAGATTAGAAATAGGAAAAATATTAAGAGAATTGTGTAATTGGAAAGGAATAACAATTTTAGACGTAGCTAGTAGAAAAAACATATAGGCGAATTTGAAAAACCACCAGCTAGGCTGGTGGATAATTATTAATAAGTTTTTTAGCAACTACTTCTTCGTAAGGTACGAATTGAAAATCAAAATATGTATAATATCCACCTTTTGGACAATTTAAATACTCTGTAATTTGATTGGCTGCAGTTTCTGATATCTGATTTATTCTAACAGCTCCATCATCAGTTTGAACCAATGGTACAACATATCGTGTTTTAGCTTTTATATTAACACAATATTTTTCATCAGCAGGTATTGAACTACTATAAACTGTATCAGCCTCTTGAAATAATTTAAAACTATCTGATAAATATTTATCTTCGCAAGTTAAAATTTTATCAATTACCTCTTGCTCTGAAAGAGTATATAAATCTTCTATTGTTAAATAACCAGCATTGTTCATTGACTTACACATATCTGCTAAAAATTGCATTACAGTTCTATCTTTGTCGCTTACCCATTCAGGCCATAATTTTGAAATTGTACCTATATATTCTTCGCAAACTTCTTTATCTTTAAAAGCAAGTTCTTGTATACCATCTTCATTTGTAGTTACCACAATATTGTTATACATTTTTCTAATTTTATCTAATTCCCAAACTCTGAAAAAAGTTAATCCACTTGCAAAAGTATATTCAAATCTATCAGCAGATAATTTAGGAGTATCATTGTCGGCAATAGGATAAATCTTATAGTCATCTACTTCTTCTAGTTTTATACCTTCTCTTTTCAATAAACTCATTATTTTTGAAGAATTTCTAATAATGTCAGATGTTTTTTCTTCAGTGGATTCTTGAGTTTCTGAATCACCATTCATAAAGTCTATACAATGTTTAAATACAGGTGTAGCAATGTCGTGGAATAGACCTGCTAGTGTTTGTTTCTTATCGTGTGTAAAATGCCAAATAATTAAGGCAACACCAACACTATGATCTAAATTAGAATACCAATATCTAAGATTAAAACATTTAGAATAATCAGTACCACAACTCATACTTATTTTACTAATTCTTTCCATTTCAGGAGTATCAATATACTCTAATAACCATTCCGGAAATTCTGGCGATAGAATACTAAAATATTTTTTTACTTCATCATTTAAACTATCATAATATTTATTCATTTTTTCACCTCCTTACATTATAAACAAGTATCAGCAAATCTATTACCAAAATCATTTTGCATAATTACTTGTCCTTGAATATCAATTCCATGACTATATAATTTGGATAAGCACTACTATAAACTCTATTACTATTATCTATTTTTAATATTGCATGTACACAGGCAACTTGTCCTAAATCTTGTAACCTTTTAAAAACTTTTGCATCCAACGGCGTTAACTGTCTTATTATTTCAACATAACTAGGATGAGCTTTATCTTTAATATCTTTGTTCATTGATGAAGTTAGTAAGTTCAAATACATATTTCTTAATTCATCTTTATCATATGTATATTTTAGTGCTTCAAGTGCTGGACCTACTATCATTAAATCTGGCTCAACTATTTTATCTTCAGGTATAGGACTTAATTTTTCTTCTAGTTCATTTTTAAAATCTTCCAATTTGTATTTAAAAAGTGCATTGGCTTTTTTTACTAGATAGAATACTACATTGTTAAATAATCCTACTACAGATTCAATTATTTCTCCAGTTTGTACTACTGTACCTTTAATACCGTCATTATAAACATCTTTTGCAACAACCTTTGCAACCTCTTTTGTAATTTCTAAAGTTTCCTCTGTCATAATATTCCCCTAATAGTAATAACTGTTAAATATTATACTATAAAACTACAAAATTAGCGATACTTTTATTGAAATATTTCTTAATATTATATATGATGAATTTATCAGAGAGATTTAATCAATCTTGGGAGTATAATTTTGCGCATACGTAACAGCGAAATATAATAAATGTACTATTTTAGTTATTTCTTAGTACTATTGTGCTAAGATACTAAAATATAGGAGGATTCTTATATGGCAAGTCATGAGTATTTACGGTTTATCTTAAAAACTCCAAAAGGATATTTAACTCAAACAGGAACTACTGAAGACATCTGTGACAAAAACATAATCGTCTTGAACATTTATGGTATAGGAGGATTTTTTTCTTCAAAAGAAAGTAATGTTCAAAATTTCTTAAAATTTTCCACTGTCAACTTTACTATTGATGAATGTCAAGTTCTTCAATACACGTGTCATACTGAAGGCTACTATTATTGTAGTGATTGTCCACGAAGTGATTATTGTGACTTTTGGAATAACAGAAAAAAATGTAAATTTCATGAAATAGCAGGCATCTAAAACAAAGATGTCACCCCATTTCATTTTAAAATGAAATGGGGTTCATTTATTACTTTTATATTATATGAAGTTCGAAGAACTCCCCCATAATATAAAGCCCTACCAGTATCAACCAATAGAGCTTTATGAAAAACATAATCAATCAATTAATTTATAGAATAAGAATCGTTACCATTATCTATCACATTCAACTTCTCAAAATCTTCTAATAGATAATGTTTTCTTATATAATCTATTGTATCATTGTCACAATTTTGTGACTGACAAAATCTCTGTACAATAGATTGTGCATCAAAAGCATAGAAATAAGCATTTGACTGGCTTGAGCTTGAAGTAGTACCTGAATTAATTGCTATCAATGCCTGTAATAAAGTATTAAGATATTCTGCCAATTTATTATGCTTAGCATAATTTTGTTTATAGCTACTTAATTCATTATCAAAATACTCAGATACAGCTTTTTTTTCTACAAACAATTTAGGCAAATTCTTATCTGCTGCTATAATCTGATAACCTAGCTGCCTAGTCTCAAAATATATACCTGTCACTTTTGATTTAATATTATTTTCTATTAATATTAAATCTGTATAAGCATCCACAATACCCTCAACAACATATGTCATTTTACCAGATTTATCCATAAAACCTAACTGATGAAGAGTTTCATGGACATACGTATTTTCAAACTTATCTTTACAATCCTTATTTAACAAAATATTTAGATGAAGTTCATTAGGATTGTCAACATCCACATACCCCATTACAACACCATTGCCTAATGCCCGTGTCGAAAAAAAACTTACTTCTTGTTTTTTCAACTTTGTAGAAAAGTCTATGCCATACTTTTCTATAAAATAATTACAAATACATTTTTTAAGTTTCTCTACTTTTTTCTCTTGTTTGGCAGATAACTTTGAAAATTGTTGATTTTCAGCATTTTCATCTTCAAGATTTTCGGTTACTGTCTTTAAATTTGTAATAACATTTATGCTATCCTCTTTCCAATAATCAGTGTTTTCATATACATCTGTATTTATAAAACCACTATCAGTTACTCCAGAACTAGAACTACATCCACTCAAGCTAATAATAGCTAAAATAAGTGTTAAGCACAATCTTACCATTTTCCTACTAAATCTGTTTTTCATATTGTTTTTTCCTCCAAAATTGTTTGTATTTATGTAAGCATTATAAAGTAAAAAGGAAAATATATAATACTTCATATAAATACAGTATAGCATATTTGTAAAATTATTGTAATCTTTTATGTTACTTCTTTCTAACCTTGCATCAATATAACTTCATTTTTCTTTAGACTTTCTTGCACATTTATAACTCTTTGATTAGAAGATCCCTTCCACTTTAAGGTTGGATTATGCAAATCATCCATATATTGACCATCAACTAAAACATCCAAATATTTTACAACTTCTTTATCCTTTAATTCTTTATCAAATCTAAAACCAGACCATGCCCACAAATTTTTATCTGGGAACTTTTGTTTAAATGCTTTTGCAAGTTTAGTAGTTCCCTCAATATTTTTAGGATTCATAGGTTCTCCACCAAGTATTGATAAACCTTCTATATTTTCATTTTCACACAATTCTAAAACCCTATTAATTGTACTATCTGTAAATTCCTTTCCACCATTAAAATCATGAGTTTCTGGATTAAAACAATTTTTACAATTAAATGTACAACCTTGCATAAATATTGACACTCTAACTCCTGGCCCATCTGCAATATCCATTTTTCTTATTTTATTATATCTCATGTTTATCATACTCCTTTTAAAAGCTATTATTTCAGGCAAATATAAATTTATCAATGTCTTCTATTTAAAAAACTATAAATTTATATTTACCATTGTTTTTATTCATCATCTTTATTATCTATATGTAACACTCTTTCCTTTATTTCTTGTGTACGACCTTTATTCCAAAAATTGCTTCCTATATACCCACATGTTCTTCTTGCTACATTTAATGTATCATGATCTCTATTACCACAATTTGGGCAATACCACTCAAGATTATCATCAATTAAAATTTCTCCATCATATCCACACTTTTGACAATAATCTGATTTTGTATTTAATTCTGCATACATAATGTTATTATATATAAATTTAATTATTTGTAAAACAACTTCCAAATTATCTTGTAAATTTGGAGTTTCTACATAAGAAATTGCACCACCTGGGCTTAATTGCTGAAATTCACTTTCCAATTTCAATTTAGAAAATGCATCAATTTCTTCAAATACTGGTACATGATAAGAATTAGTAATATAATCTCTATCTGTAATTCCTTTTATCTTTCCAAATCTTTTTCTTAAACATTTTGAAAATTTGTATGTAGTTGATTCTATTGGTGTTCCATATACACTATAATCAATATCTTCTTGTTCTTTCCATTCCTTACATTTATCATTTAATTTTTGCATTACTTTTAATCCAAATTCTTTTCCTACTCCATTATCTGTATGACTATGTCCTGTCATATATTTAACACATTCATATAAGCCTGCATATCCTAGTGAAAGTGTAGAATATCCTCCGTGTAACAATGGATGTATACTTTCTCCCTTTTTCAATCTTGCCAAAGCTCCATGTTGCCATAATATTGGTGCTACATCACTTGTTGCTTTACTTAATCTTTCATGTCTTATTTTTAAAGCTTTATGACACAATTCTAATCTCTCATCAAACAATTTCCAAAATTTTTCCATATCTTTTCCTGATGATAATGCTGCATCTACTAAATTTATTGTTACAACACCTTGATTAAATCTTCCATAATATTTTGGTTTGTTTGTTTTTGGATCTACATAAGGTGTTAAGAATGATCTACAACCCATACATGGATAACAATGTCCTTCACCATTTTTGTCTACCTTCAATTCTAGCATTTTCTTTTCTGAGATATAATCTGGTACCATTCTTTTTGCTGTACATTTTGCTGCTAATTCTGTTAAATACCAATATTTACTATTTTCATGCATATTGTCTTCTTCTAATACATATATCAATTTTGGAAATGCTGGTGTTATATATACACCCTTCTCATTTTTCATTCCTAAAGTTCTTTGTTTTAAGACTTCTTCTATTATCATTGCTAATTCTTCTTTATATTCTTCTGTTTCACCTAAATATAAACAAACACTTAAGAAAGGAGCTTGTCCATTTGTTGTTGTCATCGAATTTATTTGATATTGGAATGTTTGTACACCATCTTTTACTTCTTTTCTTAAATCTTCCTTCGCATATTTTTCACAATCTTCTTTTGAAAATTTTCTATCTTGATATTTCTTTAAAATTCTTTTATAACTTTCTCTTACAAATGGAGCTAAATGTGTCATTGTTACTGTAACTCCACCATATTGGCTAGAGTTTACGGCCGTTATGATTTGAGTTGCTATTGTCATCGCTGTTAAAAATCTATGTGGCTTTTCTATCATTACTCCATTTATGCTTGTTCCATTTTGTAACATATCTTCTAAGTTTATTAAATCACAATTATGTAATGCATTTTGTGCAAAATAATCTGCATCATGGAAATGTATAATTCCTTCGTCATGTGCTTTTACTACATCTTCTGGTAATAAAAATCTTCTTGTTATATCTGTACTTGTTATTCCTGCTAAATAATCTCTTTGTGTTGTTACAACTCTTGCATTTTTATTAGAATTTTCTGTATTCCAATATTCACTTTCTCCATCAATTAATTCTTTTATTGACTGATCTGTTGTATTTGCTTTTCTTACCAATGCTCTTGTATAACGATATGTAATATATTGTTTAGCTAATTGATATTTTCCAATTTCCATTAATTTTTTTTCTATTATATCTTGAATGTCTTCAACTAAAATTCTTGATTTTTTTAAATCTTCTATATATGAAATAATGTTATTTATATCTTCTTCCTTTGCTTTTTCTTTTTTTGATACCTCGTTATTTGCTTTTCCGATTGCTACTCTAATTTTTTCTGGATCATAATCAACTATTGTTCCATCCCTTTTAATAATTTTCATTGTGCTATTTCTCCTTTCCATTCCCCATTGTATTTTATATATATTTAATTTTGATGTCTCTATTATACACTAAAAAAAATCATATTCTGTTGCAAAAGCAACAAATTATGATTATACTTTTTTTTATATTTTCTGTCTAGCTTGTTTCTAAGGTTTTTGTTTTTGTTACAAATTTGTTACAACTATATTACAAACGCATTACGTAAATATATTATAAACACCTGTTGTGACAAAACATAATATAATTCCACATAATGTCGGTATTAAAAAAGATATTCCAACCCATTTCCACTTTCCTGTTTCTTTCTTTACTGTTAATAACGTTGTAGCACATGGAAAATGAAAAACTGTAAACAACATAACATTTATAGCTGTTAATATATTCCATCCATTTTGTTTTAATATCTCTCCTACCGCAAAGGTATCTTCTATATTTGTTAACGATTTTGTTTTTAAATAACACATCAATATTATTGGTAATACTATTTCATTTGCTGGTATTCCTAATATAAAAGCTGTTAATATATATCCATCTAACCCCATTAGCCTTGCAAATGGATCAAAAAATGTTGCTATTATCTCTAATACAGACATTCCTTGTATTGTTACATTTGCCATAATCCATATTACCAATCCAGCCGGAGCTGCTACTTTTATTGCCCTTTTCAATATATATATTGTTTTTTCAAATATTGATCTTACTATTATTTTTCCAATTTGTGGTTTTCTATATGGTGGCAATTCTAATACAAATGAAGATGGCATACCTTTTAATATAGTTTTTGACAATATTTTAGATATTACTAGTGTCAATATTATTCCCAATATAATAACCACTATTACACTTAATGTTGCTATTATACTCGAAAATTTTCCATAAGACCCAGCTATAAATATTGTAGCTATTGATATTAAAAAAGGAAATCTACCATTACAAGGCACTAAATTATTTGTTAATATTGCTATTAATCTTTCTCTTGGCGAATCTATTATTCTGCAACCTGTCACTCCACAAGCATTACAACCAAATCCCATACACATAGTTATCATTTGTTTTCCATTACAACAAGCCTTTTTAAAAAATTTATCCATATTAAAAGCAATTCGAGGTAAATATCCCAAATCTTCTAAAAATGTAAATAATGGGAAAAATATTGCCATAGGTGGTAACATTACAGAAATTATCCACGTTAATGTCTGATAAACTCCTAATATTAACATATTAGCAATCCACTCAGGACAATGCACAAAATTTGCAACTATCACTAATTTTTCTTGTATCCAACCAAAAAACGTAAATAATATTTTTGAAGGATAATTTGCACCTACAATTGTTATCCAAAAAATTATTGCTAAAAACAAAATCATTATTGGTATTCCAAATTTCTTAGATGTTAATATTCTATCTATCTTTCTATCTCTACTACTATAATTTTCACTTTCAAAAGTGCAAACTTTTTTACATATTTCTTCTGCTCTATTCAATATTTTTGAAACTTTTTCTTCTTCTATTTTATTTTCTTCTTTCACCACTCTATCATTATTTTCATATTCAATTACTTTTGGATTACATTTTATTTCTCCAATTGATACTTTATATATCATATCTTTCAAATTTTCTAGTGTTTTTTTCTTTTTTGCAGTAGTTCCCACAACTGGTATTCCTAAAAGCTCTGATAATTTTTTTATATTGATTTTTATTTTCTTTTTCTTTGCTTCATCTAATAAATTAACACATAATATCACATTTGGTGTCAATTCCATTATTTGAAAGGCTAAATTCAAATTTCTTTCTAAACATGTACTATCTACAACAACAACTGTAACATCTGATTTACCAGAGCATATATAATCTCTTGCTATCTCCTCTTCCTCTGAATGTGACATTAATGAATATGTACCAGGAATATCAACAAATAAAAATTCTTTATCATGTATTATAGCTTCTCCCACCGCATTTGCTACTGTCTTTCCTGGCCAATTCCCCGTATGCTGATGCATTCCTGTTAAACTATTAAAAATTGTTGATTTTCCTACATTTGGATTTCCTGCTAATGCCACTGTATACTTTTCGTTCATCAAAAACCTCCTTCTTTCAGCAGTTTTATTATTATATAAACATTGAAAAATTACTTATGTAATAATATCTTCAATGTTCATTTTATACTACTATATTTTATGAAAAAGGTTTATTTTGGTGTATCTAAAAATTTTTTTCATATTCTATCTTATTCATTCTTAAGTTATAAAACCAGTTTAAAAAGATTAAATCATTTTTTTATTTCTATTAATTTTGTGTCATCTTCTCTTATAGCTATTAGTGTTCCTCTTATATCAAAAGCTTTAGGATCACCAGACGGACTTATTAACACAGGTGTTATTTTTGTTCCTTTTATCATACCCAAATCTAATAATCTTCTTTTTATATCATCTTTACAATTTATTCTTACTATTTTACAAGTTTTGTTAATTTCCATTTCATTTAATTTCATCATATCACTTTCCTTTCATACTGCTCCATAATGTTCAAAAGATATAGTTTCCATAATATATTATATAAAATAAAATTAAAAGTAGTGAATCTTATGTACTTATTCTAAAAGATTGGACCTATTCTTTTAGAAGTAAATACACATACACACTACTTTTATTTATATTAAAGATACAGATTTTGAAATATTTGTACACACTTAAATACTATCAATTTCTGTTTTTATTTTCTATGCTCTTGATTCTACAATCAATTTAATACCTGTTCTATCTTCACCTTCAACTTCTACTTCTGCAAAAGCTGGTATACAAACTAAGTCAACTCCTGATGGTGCTACAAATCCTCTTGCTATAGCCACTGCCTTTACAGCTTGATTTAGTGCTCCAGCACCAATTGCTTGCATTTCTGCTTTACTTGATTCCTTTACTAATCCTGCAATTGCTCCTGCAACTGAATTAGGGTTTGATTTTGATGAGATTTTTAAAATTTCCATTTTTATTTTCCTCCTACTAAATAAAATATTTTTTGTTGCAACTTTTATGAATTTATTTTACAGTATTTGGAAATTTTTGTAAATAGTTTTTTTATAAATTTCTTATCTTTTCATCGCAATTTTCAAGCATTTCAAAGCATTTTCGACATTTTACGACACCATTAAAATCATTGTTTTATAATTCGTTTTTTTCAAAAATTTTATTAATTTCTAATTTTCATTTTTAGATATTCTTTGTATCTTTATAACTTTATTTGTTTTATCATCAGTTTCAAACATAACTGCATTAAACTTACATTCACCTTCTGCTATTTTATATCTTTCTGGTAATGTTGTTTCAAATCTTTTAAATGATACTACTATATTCATTCCTATTACAGAATTTTTTGGGCCTGTCATTCCTAAATCCGTAATATATCCTGTTCCTTTAGGTAAAATTTTCTCATCTGCTGTTTGCACATGTGTATGTGTACCAAAAACAGCTGTTACTTTTCCATCTAAGTAATGTCCCATTGCTATTTTTTCTGCTGTTGCCTCTGCATGGAAATCTACAATTATCATATCAACTTTATTTGTAATTTCATCAATTATAGATTTAACTTTCAAGAATGGATTTTCTGATAATACAGCTATATCCACTCTACCTATTAAATTTATAACAGCTATATTTTTTCCATTTTTTTCATAAATATTATATCCTTTTCCTGGTACACCTTCTGGATAATTTGCTGGTCTTATTATTTTAGGATTATCTATAAAATTGAAAATATCTTTTTTAGCCCAAGTATGATTTCCCATTGTAACAACATCTGCACCTGCTTCTAATATATCATTAAAGTTTTTTTCTGTTATTCCCATTCCCTCTGCTGAATTTTCACCATTTACTATAATAAAATCTATATTTTTTTCTTTTTTTATTTTTGATAATTGTTTTTTTAATTCTTTTACTCCTGCATTACCTATAATATCACCAACTGCTAAAATTTTCATACACTTTCTTCCTTTCACTTTTATTCTTTTCTTTTGCAAATATATTGCATCTTTTCTGTTTACCGCATAAATTTAATTTAGGAGCCAATTTATTTATCATTGGCTCCCCAGTATTTTTTTAACAAATCTCAAAATTGCATCTACACTTTACATCACCACCTAATGGAATGTAATACGTAATTTCTTTTGTCCATGGCATAAATGCAAATTGTATTGCATATATAATATCCATGTAAGCAGATGATCTTATTATATATTCTGCCATTTCCTGTGCCTGTCCTTTAGCTTCCAGCTTTTTCTGTTTCTGTGACTCAAACCATTTTTTTAAAGTTACAATATGCTGCACTTCAATCTTTTTTTCATCAAATAATTGCTGTGCTCTATCCACATCACCTTTTGTAATTTCATCAGCTACTAATACAATTTTTGCTGAATGTTTGTATGGTTCAGAAACAGTTACTTTATCACCTGTCTTCAAATTAATAAAGTATTTTTCTCCATCACTATTTTTCTGACATAATACAGTTCCATACATATACCGTTCTTTTGCCATGTTTTTTTCCTCCTGTTATTAAATACTGTTATACCTTTTACCTGCTTATTATACAACTTTTTTGTACTAATTTCAAGTATATAACTAAAAAACGCTTTTATTATGTTAAACTGGTGTTTTAATTTTTAACATATTATCATTACCTATAAAGACTTAAACATAACAACACATTCTATTTCAAAAAAAATAGAGAACTTTAAATTATTTTAAAATCCTCTATTTTTATTTATTTGGCGTAGTCTACAACTCGTGTCTCTCTTATTACATTAACCTTTATTTGTCCTGGATAATCCATCTCATTTTCAACACGTTTTGAAACTTCTCTTGCTAATACTATCATTTGGTCATCAGATATCTTATCTGGCTTTACAATGATACGTACTTCTCTTCCTGCTTGTATTGCAAATGATTTTTCTACTCCATTAAATGAGTCTGCAATTTCTTCTAAGTTTTGTAATCTTTTGATATATGCTTCTAATGTTTCTCTTCTTGCCCCTGGTCTTGATGCTGAAATTGCATCTGCTGCTTGTATTAATACAGCTTCTAATGTTTGTGGTTCTACATCTTCATGATGTGCTTCTACAGCATTTATTACTAATGGATTTTCTTTATATTTTTTCAATATTTCTACACCTATTTCTACATGTGTTCCTTCCATATCATGATCTAATGCTTTTCCTATATCATGTAATAATCCTGCTCTTCTAGCTAATTTGGCATCTAACCCCAATTCTTCTGCCATTATTCTTGCTAGGTTAGAAACTTCTATTGAGTGATTTAATACATTTTGTCCATAACTTGTCCTATATTTTAATTTTCCTATTAATTTTACAAGATCTGGATGTAGTCCTATAACTCCTGTTTCTAAGACTGCTCTTTCTCCTTCTGCTTTGATTGTTTCTGCTAATTCTTGTTTTGCTTTTTCTACAGTTTCTTCAATTTTTGCAGGATGTATTCTTCCATCATCTATTAATTTTTCTAATGCTATTTTTGCAACTTCTCTTCTTAATGGATCAAACCCTGATAACACTACAGCTTCTGGTGTATCATCTATAATTAGGTCAACTCCAGTCAATGTTTCTAATGCTTTTATGTTTCTTCCTTCTCTTCCAATAATTCTTCCCTTCATGTCATCACTAGGTAGTGCTACTATTGATACTGTTGTTTCTTGCGAATGATCTGCTGCACATTTTTGGATTGCATAAGTTAAAACTTCTCTTGCATTTTTTAGAGAGTCCTCTTTTGCTGTTCTTGCTGCTGTTCTTATAATTTCTGCTTTTTCTGCTGAAACCTCTTTATCTACTTCTTGTAAAAGTTCTTCTCTTGCTTGTTCTTTACTTAATGATGCTATTTGTTGTAATTTTACAATTTCATCATCATACATTTTTTGAATTTCTTCTTTTTGCTCTTCTAATTCTTTAATGTGTTTTTCTATTTCTTGTTCTTTTTTCTCAAAATTATCTGAGCGTCTATCAAGATTTTCCTCTCTTTGTAATAATCTGGCTTCTTGCCTTTGTACTTCGCCTCTTCTTTCTTTAATCTCTTGATCTAATTCCTTTCTATTTGCCATTATTTCTTCTTTTGCTTTAATAATTTCTTCTTTTTTTAAGTTTTCTGCTTCTATTTTTGCCATATTAACAATTCTTTTAGCTTCTTCCTCGGCATTTCCTACTTTAGATTCTGCAATTTTTTTGCGATACAATACCCCTACTATCGCACCTATTGCTAGTGAGATTAAGACAGCGGCTACTATGACTCCAATGTTCATAAGTATACACCTCTTTCTTATTTAATTTTCAATGTACGAATAAAATATATATATGCTCTTTTTTAGATATATTTTTTCTTACCTATCTTATTTTACATTTATTATTGCTCACTGTCAAGTAGTTTTAAAAAAAATTAAATCAGCTCTATTTTATTTTATAACTTCTACACAAATCTTCAAATTTTCACCATTTATATTTGTATCAACATATTCTTTATCAGATTCGTTATATATGATATTATCTGCTAGTGTATCATGTTGTATATTCTTCTCAAATTTTTTGATTATTTCTTCTAATTTTTCGTTTTCTGCCACATATAAGTTTATTCTATCTAACACTTCAAAGCCACTATCTTTTCTCATATTTTGTACCTTAGATAATATTTCCCTTACATATCCTTCTTCTTTTAGTTCTGGAGTAATATGTGTATCTAATACAACACCCATTTCTCCTTCTCCACTAAATGCAAATCCTTCTTTTCCATGCATTGTTATTAATAAATTATTTGCATCTAATCCTATCTCAGTTCCATCTATTTCAATATATTCAACTTTTCCTGCCTTAACAGTTGTTGCTAATTCCATTTGATTTTTCTTTGCTATTTCTTCTTTTATTCTTGGAATTAATTTTCCATATTCTTTTCCTAAAACTGGTAAATTTGGTTTGATTTCAAAATTTACATAGTCTGACATTTCTGCACCTAATTCAATTTTCTTTACATTTAATTCTTCTTTTACAATATGTGCATAATATTCTGGTAATGTATTTACTGATATTAGCATTTCTGAAAGTGGTTGTCTATTTTTTATATTTGCTGCATTTCTTGCACTTCTTCCTAATTTAACTATTTTATAAGCTAAGTCCATTTCTTGTTCTAATTTCTTATCTACTGCTTTTTCTTCCACTTCTGGCCATAAACATAAATGAACACTTTCAGGTGCTGTTTTATCTAATCCTACTACCAAATTTTGATATATTTCTTCTGCCATAAAAGGCACAAATGGCGCTATTATTTTACTTAAATTTGTCAATACTTTATATAATGTTACATAAGCTCCTATTTTTTCATCATTTAATTCTTGTGACCAAAATCTCTCTCTATTTCTACGTACATACCAATTTGATAATGTATCTGTAAATTCTTCGATTTGTAAAGCTGCTGTTGTTATATTGTACTCATTTAATTTTTCATCTACTTCTTTTATTAATGTATTTAATTTTGAAATTATCCATTTATCCATTATATTTGTTACTTTGTAATCTGTATATTTTAATGGATTAAATTTATCTATTTCTGCATATAAAACATAAAATGAGTATACATTCCATAAAGTACTTAAAAATCCTCTTTGTGTTTCTTGTACATTGTTTATACCTAATCTTGTTGGTAACCATGGTGCACTTACTGTATAGAAATGCCATCTTGTTGCATCAGCTCCCACTGTATCTAATAATGTCATTGGATCAACACCATTTCCTTTTGATTTTGACATTTTTTGTCCATGTTCATCTAATACATGTCCTAAAACTATACAGTTTTCAAAAGGTGTTCTTTCAAATAATGCTGTTCCTATTGCTGTAAGTGTATAGAACCACCCTCTTGTTTGATCTACAGCTTCTGATATAAAACCTGCTGGAAAATTATTATCAAACATTTCCTTATTTTCAAAAGGATAATGCCATTGTGCAAAAGGCATTGAACCTGAATCAAACCAACAATCTATTACTTCTTTTGCCCTTTTCATTTCTTTACCACATTTTGGACATTTTAAATGTACACTATCTATATATGGTTTATGTAATTCAATATCATCTGGACAATCTATTGCCTTTTCTTTTAATTCTTTTATACTTCCTATACATTCTTTGTGTCCACATTCTTCATCTTCACAAGTCCATACTGGTAATGGCGTTCCCCAATAACGATCTCTTGAAATTCCCCAATCTATTACATTTTCCAAAAATTTTCCAAATCTTCCTGTTCTTATTGTATCTGGATACCAGTTAACTTTGTTGTTATTTGCCACTAATTCATCACGTAATTTACTCATTGCAACAAACCAACTTTCTTTTGGATAATATAATAAAGGAGTATCACATCTCCAGCAATGTGGATATGAGTGTAGATGTTTTTCTTTACTAAATAACTTATTTTCATTTGCTAACCATTTACAAATATCTTCATTACAATCACGTACGAATTTACCTGCCCATGGTTCAACTTCTGGTACAAATTTTCCAGATTTATCTACTAAATTCACAAAAGCTATTCCATTTTGTTTTGCAACAAAACTATCATCTTCTCCATAAGCTGGTGCTATATGTACTATTCCAGTACCATCTGTCAATGTTACATAATCTCCATGTATTACCTCAAAAGCTTTTCCCTCTACTTTAGCAAAAGGCATTAATTGTTCATATTTTATTCCTAATAAATCTTCACCTTTAAATTCTTTTACAACCTCATATTTTTTATCTTTTAATACTAATGATATTAAATCTTTTGCTAATATATAAGTTTCTATTTTACTTTCTTCTTCATCTTTACTTACATCTACTTTTATTTCTGCATACATATATGATTTATTTACACATAATGCTAAGTTTGATGGTAATGTCCATGGTGTAGTTGTCCATGCTAAAATATACTTATCTTCTCCAACTATTTTAAATTTAGCAATACATGTTAAATCTTTTACGTCCTTATAGCCTTGTGCTACTTCGTGTGATGAAAGTGCTGTTCCACATCTTGGGCAATATGGCATAACCTTGTGTCCTTCATATAATAAACCTTTTTTCCATAATGTGCTTAATGCCCACCATACAGACTCTATATATTTATTATCATATGTTATGTATGGATTTTTCATATCTACCCAGTAGCCAACTTTATTTGTCATTTCTTCCCATATATGCACATATTGGAATACACTTTCTTTACATTCTTTTACGAATTTTTCTACACCATATTCTTCAATTTGTTCTTTTCCTGAAATCCCAAGTTTTTTCTCTATTTCAAGCTCTACTGGTAGTCCATGTGTATCCCATCCAGCTTTTCTGTCTACATGATATCCTTTCATTACTTTATATCTTGGAATAATATCTTTCATTACCCTTGTTTCGATGTGTCCAACATGTGGTTTTCCATTAGCTGTTGGTGGTCCATCATAAAATGTAAAATATCTTTTTCCTTCATTCATATTAAAATTTTTGTGAATTATGGCTTTTTCTTTCCATAATTTTGCAACATCCCTTTCCATTCCTACAAATCCATTTTTTAGTTCTACTTTTTTATACATAGAAATTCCCCCTTTTCTTGCACATCAAAAAAGCTACTTCATCCATATAGGACGAAATAGCTCTGTTTCCGCGGTACCACCTAATTTAATAATCCATTTTTACATATTGATTATTCTCTCATTTTTCTTTAACGCAGATTTACGTCTTTACTTATTTTCTTTTAGATTTCAGTAAAGAAACATAAGGTGATAACATATTATTTTTACTTACCAAATTTTCAGCTTCCTTTGGCTCTCTTTTAGATATTATATAATATGTGTTGTCCTTATTATGTTTTTTGTTTATGATGTTAATCATTATAACACATTTTCCCAGTTTTTCAAGTGCTTTTTATAAAATTTTTCTATTAGTCCTTTTCTTTTTTATAGCTCTATGTTAAAATATAGATGTCACTGATAATATATACGTAAATAGGAGGAAATATTATGGCAAACAACTCTAAGCACATAAAAATAGTTTCCAAAAAAGGAATAGCAGGAAAGAAAAGTACTCTTGTTTCACCTGCTAATGACAACAGAAAAATTGTAATAAAAAAAGAATGTAGCCCTAATACTAGAATTCCTAATACACAAAATTCATTGTTAATTAAATAAACAATGAAAAACTTAAAAAGGTGTTTTTTGAACCAAACTCAAAAAACACCTTTTTAAAATAAATTATATCACTTTCATTTTTACTTCTTTTCCTTTAAATGCAAACACCATTTTTGTTATATTTGTATATCCTCTTTCCTCTAAATCTTCTGAATATCTTCTTTCTTCTATTTGTTTTTTCGCATTTTCTATTGTGTCTTCTATTGTTTTTTCTTCTGCATCTTCTAATACTTTAAATTCCATTACAAAACTATTTCCATTTTTGTCTTTTGGTTCTAACATTATGTCATATCTTCCAAATCCTGATTCTCTATTTGATTTTACATAGTAGTTGTCTTTTAGTCCTACTAACATTCCTAATACAAATGCATGATAAAAGTTTTCTGCTGTGTTTTTTCCTACATCCATAAAACTAAACATTTCTATTACTAATTGTTTGAACTTTTCTTCAAATTCTTCTAAGTTTAGTGTTATTAAGTCTTTTAGTATTGTGTTTAAGTTGTTTCCTATTACTTTGTCATTAAACCATTCTCTTATTATATTTTGGAATAGGAATTTTATTTCATAATTTGGGATTTTTACTTTGTATATTCCGTGTGCTAAGTCTACTACTTCTGTTACTTTTAAGTATCCTGTTCCTAATAATAGTCCCCATATATTTTCTTCATTTTTTTCTATTCCTACTATTACTGTTTCTAAGTTTATTGGTACTTCTATTTCTTCGTCTCTTAGTAGTTGTTCTATTTTTTCTTTTACTGTTGCACTATTTTTTAATATTAGTTTTATTAAGTCGTTTGAGCTTGTGTTTACCCAATATGGTATTAGTTTTTTGTCTGTTAAGTAGTTTAGTATACTCCATGGGTTATATATTCCTTCTGTGTTTCCTATTGTGTATCCGTCATACCATTTTTTTATTTCTTCTTTTTGGTCTTGTATTTCAAAATCGTCTATTATCTTGTCCATTTCTTTTTCTGTTATTCCGAAGTCGTCACTAAATTCGTCATCTAATACTGTGTATACATGGAAATTGTTTGCTCCACTAAATATGCTTTCTTTGGCTACTCTTGATACTCCTGTTAGTATCGTTTTTTCTAAATATGGGTTGTCTTTAAATGTTACTCCATAAAATGTTTTGAAAAATTTTATTCCTTCTTCATAATATCCTTCTACATAAGCATTTTGTAATGGTACATCATATTCGTCTAAAAATAGCATGACTGGCTTGTTATAATGCCTGTTTAAGTATTTGCTTAATGATTTTATACTGTTTCTTAATACTATTTCGTCTTCTTTGTAAAATAATATTTCTTTTATTTGTTCTTTTTCTTCTGGATAGATTTTGTCACTTTCTAATAAATATCTATGTTCTTGATACATTTCTGCTATTGCTATTTTCATATTTAATATCATATTTGCATAATTTGTTTCCATTACATCTTTTAATGTTAGATATATGCATGGATAATATCCTAATTTTGATGTGTATTTTTCTTCTTGTTCCATTATTTTTAGGCCTTTAAATAATTCTTTACTGTCTTTTTTTGTGCAGTCAAAATAGTATCTTAACATACTCATATTTAATGTTTTTCCGAATCTTCTTGGTCGTGTTATTAATAGTACTTTGCTTCTGTTGTCTATTATGTCTTTTATATATTTTGTTTTGTCTATATAATAATCTTTTTTTATTCTTAATATCTTGAAGTCACTTTCTCCTATTCCTATTCCATACATATCTTTTCACGCTCCTTACTTTGATGTCTTTATTTTACTATATTATTTTTTAAATATCAATACTTTTTTCTTTATTCTTCTTTTGCATTTTGCATGTCAAATTTTCTTTATTGTAATTTAAAACTTCCTCTCCATAGTATTGCTCTGCCATTATTTCTGCTGCTGTTATAAATTCTGTTGAGCTCTTTACCATTACCCATGCCAGTATTAACATTATTACTGTAATTACTAATGCTATTAATGTAATCCCTCCTGTTTTCTTTTTTTCTTGGTACATTTTTAAATTTCTCCTTTGATTTTTTTAATTTTTTTAGTTTTTTTAAAAATAACATTTTACATATTTCGTATAAAAATCACTCAAAACTCACATATTAAAATATATAAAAAAATAAATGATTAAATTAATAAAAAAATTCTTAGAAAGGATTTTTAAAATGAACCAAATTTTAATAAGTGCAGATTCAAAAAACAAAAAAAGCAATAAGATAAACTCAACTACCTATAATTTCAAAAACAATCTCAGACAAAAATCCAGTAGCAATATCCATACACATAACATCAATTATAATAACCAAAATCAAGAGTTTAATGATACTCAAACACACACCGAAAAAAAACAACACACAAAACTTATTGCTAAAAAAATGACATATCTTTTTAGTTTTTCTACTTGTTTTGCTTTTATATTATTTTCATTTTATATGCATCATTTATATATTTTAAACCAAAACAAAAAAAGTAGTAATCGTATTGCTTATAACTACCAAACTTTAAAATTATATTCAAATGATTCTCTTTTCACAAACTATAAAGATTTATCACAAAAAAATTATTACACTAAAAAATATGTTATTGGTGAAATTAAAATTCCAAGCATAAACATTTCCTATCCTATCTTCTCCATTCTTGATGATGAAACTCTAAAAATAGCTCCATGCATTTTCAGTGGCAAAATGCCTCCAGAAAAAAACAATTTATGCATTGCTGGGCATAATTATAATAATAATCTTTTTTTTAGCAATATTTCTAAACTAAAAAAAGATGATAAAATATATATTTACGATAATAAAAACCATGAATATATATACTCTGTTTTTGCCAACTATGAAGTAAAAACAGATAATTTATCTCCTATATCTTCTAACAATTTTAATGAATTGACTTTAATTACTTGTAATAATATTAATAATAATCGCATTATTATTAAAGGCTCACTCTAAAATTAAATAAAATTCGAAGAACTTTCATATATATAATAAAAATATATAATATAATATATTTATTTAGTTCAAACTAAAATAAGAGTTAAAA
>ERZ835109.1404-NODE-1404-length-19737-cov-15.385123_pt1 | contig 19737 bp, 13 predicted proteins | sample MGYA00519946_ERZ835109 | MGnify/ENA primary metagenome ERZ835109 (study PRJEB31850, sample SAMEA3708771) | human gut metagenome | biome: human gut; feature: human-associated habitat; material: faeces | place: China | collected 2014 ...
AACGAGCCAAGGGCAACATCTACTGGGACTGCTTTCACGGTTTCCGTTCGGCTCTCGACCCGCAAGACCCGGATGATCTGGCTGCGACTTTCTCGGATGTGGAACGGCAGTTCTACGAAACCCACTACACGGCTTTTGTGGAAAGCCAGAATGAGCGCAACGCCAAGATTCGGCACACGGAGCGCAACCGCTCCATTCCCGACCTGCTGTCCAGCCGTAAGACCTGCCCGGAAGAGACCATCTACCAGCTTGGAACGCTGGATGAACACGCTTCGACAGAGGACTTGCTGAACATCGTTACCGAGTTCATTGAGGAATTCAAGGCTAAATTCGGCGACCATGTTCATGTGCTGGACTGGGCGTTGCATCTGGATGAAAGCACGCCCCACATCCACGAGCGCCATGTGTTCGACTGTGAGAACAAGTACGGCGAGGTTGCTCCTCAGCAGGAAAAGGCACTGGAAGCGTTGGGCTTTGAACTGCCCGACCCGGACAAGCCTCTCAGCCGCCGCAACAACCGCAAAATCACCTTTGATGCCGCCTGCCGGAAGATGCTGTTCGAGATTGCAAAACGGCATGGTCTGGAATTGGAGGAAGAAGCGGAGTATGGCAACCGCAAATATTTGGAAAAGCAGGATTTCATCCTTGCCAAGCAAAAGGAGCAGCTTGCCGCCCAGCAGAACAAGCTGGACAAGCTGACCCTCAAAGTCAACGACATGGAAGCGTTGATCGATGAAGTTTCGGCTACGGCCTACGACAAGGCGGTGGAGGTCGTGACTGATGTGGTGCGCACCGAGACCCGGAAGGAAGATATGCGGATGATCGAGGACACGAAGAAGTGGGTGCTGTCCCCGGAACGTAAGGCTCCGCAGACCACGAGAGAATACGCCGCCCATCGGTTGGACACCGTGCTGGACAAGTTTCTCAAGACCATGCAGACCACCACCGCACGTCTGCAGGAGAAGCTCCTGAAGCCAGAAGTCCGTCAGAAAGGTAAGGAGCAGGTCAAGGAGAAAGCACGAGATTCCGTTCTGCAACTGCTGAACCGCTTGCAGGCAGAACAGGCACAAAACAAACCAGCGGCACAACCCCGCACACAGGAGGGGCACTCGGAAATCTGAACCTCATCGGGAGCGTTTGGGGCAGAAAGCTGGCACCTTCTGCCCCGGCACCCGGTTACAAGGATATGGAGGTGCAAGTGAAGGAAGTTCCGATTTGGCAAAAGAGTAATCTGACCTTGGAGGAAGCAGCAGCTTACTCTGGGATCGGTATCAATAAACTGCGGTCAATGACCGATAGTGATGAATGCAAGTTCGTCCTTTGGAACGGAACCAAACGGCTGATCAAACGCCGTAAGTTGGACGAATATCTGGACAAGGCATTCTCGATCTGATGCGGTGTAGAAAATTGACCGTTTGATGTTGCAGAGAGTCTTGCGTCATGGTATACTCATGGCGTAAGGCTCCTTTTCAACATTCTGTGAATGAAAAGGAGAGTTTATATGCAAAGACGTAAAGACAATAAAGGCCGTGTTTTGAAGGATGGCGAGGTTTATCGCAAGAGCGACGGGCTGTATATGTACCGTTGGACTGCGAAAAACGGGAAACGCCACACCATCTATGATGCAACCTTGGAGGGGCTGCGCGAAAAGGAAGAGAAGATCCAGCACGATTTGGCAGAGGGCATCCGCATCCCGGAGTGCAGCCTGACCCTGAATGACCTGTTTGAACTGTGGCGTAAGAACAAGGTGGGCTTGAAAGAGCATACTTTCGCCAACTACGTTTATATGTACAAGCGGTTCGTCCGGGATGAAATCGGCATGATGAAGCTCAAGGACATTCGCAAGTCGGATATCCGCAGCTACTACAATGGCATCGTCCGCAATGGCAAGATGGCGTTGAACACGCTGGAAACCATCCAGAATGTTCTTCATCAGGTCTTTGCGGTGGCGGTGGACGATGAGTACATCCGTGTGAATCCCACGGATGGTGTCCTGACGGCCATTAAAGCCGCCCACCAGTACGAAACGCCCAAACGCCACGCTCTGACCCTGCCCCAGCAGCAGGCATTTCTGAATTTCATCAAGAAAACGCCGAAGTTCCAGCACTGGCTCCCGATGTTCACCTTCATGCTGGGTACCGGATGCCGCATCTCGGAAACGGTTGGCCTGTGCTGGGGTGACATCGACTTCGAGAGTGGGTTTATCACCATCCAGCACAATCTGGTGTACCATGACCACGAGGTGGGCGGCTGCTATTTCACCATGTCCACCCCCAAAACTGCCGCCGGTAAGCGGGCAATTCCAATCTTGCCCGAAGTGCGGAAGGCGCTGGAGCAGGAACGCGCCAACCAGCAGGAGCTGGAACTGGTATGCGAATACGAAATCGACGGAATCTCAGACTTCGTATTCCTGAACCGTTTCGGCCAGCCGCAGAACCCGCAGACGGTCAACCGCGCCATCAAGCGCATCAGCGTGGCATACAACGAAGCCGAGCTGGAAAAGGCCGAAAAGGAAAAGCGAGAACCGCAGTTGCTGCCGCCCTTCTCCTGCCATAATCTCCGGCACACGTTCTGCACCCGGCTGTGTGAGAATGAGACCAACCTGAAGATCATTCAGGACATCATGGGACACAAGGACATCAGCACTACGATGGAGATTTACGCAGAAGCCACCAAGGAAGCCAAAGCCCATTCCTTTGCAAATCTGAACGGTAAACTGGGCATTTCGGTCTGAAATCTACTACACCAACCACTACACCACTTTTACACCAAATTGCCGGTAAGTTGTGGAGAGTTGCGTAGGGTGACGTACGGGAGCAGGAAAAAGGAAGCCGCATGGATAGGCTTATAACGGAAAATAAAGCCATTTGTGAGCCTTCCTTGACCTGTCCCCACGATGAAGCCGATTGAGCAGTAAAAGAAAAAACGAGCTTTCTTTCGTCAAAAATTGCACTGTATGATGATGGCATAACGCAGATTTACCACCAACTTACCACCAAATTTCATCATTTGCATTCATAACGCAAGAAAGCAGCCTACAATAAAACACAGGCACCCCTGTCCATTCGATGTTGTGCGACAGCACAGCATGATGGACAGGGGGTGTTTTTACATTATTCGAGTTTATACTTTATTTTTTCAATGATATAGGTAGTGGATGTGGTGCTATTTTCAACAGTCTTACCTCACCAAAAGGGTGAAGCACGGTCACAGTACTTTTTCTGCTGGAAACATCAATACCTGCTGCGTTTATATTTTTCATTCCTGAAAAGAATTTGCAATGGACATAAGCCATCTTTACCAATTGCCGATTTATCTATTTGGTGATACGAACACGCAGCTCTACCTGCACAAATCGAACGCTAAAAACAGGAGAACTTGTCTACGAGCGTAAGCCCCCTTGGCGATGCAACTATCTTCCTATTCTAACAGTTTAGGCAACGAGTTGTCTCGGTTCGTAGCTGGTTACCACATTTCCGAGGCAAATATATAAGTAACAGGAGAATAATACATGGCACGAAAAGTTGATGTTAAAGGCGGTAATGGTGATGTGGTATTCGATACTGAAACCGGGACTGCGCGAAAATACCTTAGAAATACGTCTACTGTCGAAAAAGTTGCACGCTTCAAACGAGAACTTGCTGTATTTCAGGAGTTATGCAAGAATCCAATCCCCAATGTCGTTGAGGTGACGGATGTTTACATTAACGAGGATAAAATTGCAGACTCTTATATTGAAATGAAAAAATATGACGGTTCGGTATACGATATACTCGAAATTACTAAAGGAAATGTCAAATTAACATTTGAACTGCTTTTGCCGCTCATTAAAGCACTCTATACACTTTCAACTGGAAATCCGCCCTTGTATCACAGAGATATAAAGCCGGATAATATTTTGTTTTTGAAAAAAGATGATGAATACACACTGTATCTTACGGATTTTGGAACATGTTTTCTTAACGATGGGAGTGAACGGCTGACACAGGAAACTATGGCAGTTGGTCCCAGAATGTATATTGCCCCAGAATACGAAACAGGTCGTGTAGAGAAAGTAACTGAAAAAGGAGATATATTTTCTCTGGGTAAAGTTCTTTGGTGTATGATCAATGGTGAACCGAAGGACTTTATGCCTTCAAATTTCTGGTTTGTTGATGAATATGATTTGACCAAACGTTTTCCCGGAAATTCTGATATGATTGTCGCTAATACAATTATTGCATCATGTTTGAATATTGCTCCTGATGAGCGCTGCTCATATTTAAGTTTGATTGGGCAGATTGAGAACTTCATTGTAGATGGCGATATGACGCCAGAGAAAGAAGCGCAGTATCGGGTACGAGTATATCAAGAGAAACGGAATTTAGAGCTCTTAGAGATAAAAGAAAAGAACCGGCTAATGTAAATTCTTTTAGTCAGTATTATATAAAGGCGTTAGAAGAATTACTGAATACATACCCTAATTTTGAGCTGATTCAAAAACTCTACGATGAATACCGTAGAAATTCAAAGGATGGGATTGATTATACATCCATAAATGTTGAAAACAATGCTAACCATTATCTCTATAGCGGCACTTATGACCGAATCTATTTTTCAATTAATTATGAACCTGCTCGTGGAACTGATAGGTATTGCAGTATTACGATACACTATAGAATAGATAGTTGGAATACGATACGGTTCTATTATTCCGAAGATGGTACGATTTTAAGTGACCATAACGGCGTAGTAAAGTTAATGTGCGTAAAATCAGTGTATAATATTTTGAATTCCATAATCATGGAATACATTTCATAAAGCAGAATGGCATACAGAAGGAAGATGTTCTACACTGAATAATTTTTCATAGGCTATGATTGGCATACCGAAACACACTATCAATCTGAGCAAATATCTTTTGTCTGCTTTACAGGAAAATTTGCCGCACCTTTCATTCCTTCTACATCACTACAAATTGCAGATTAATACTATTCTCAGTTCGCTTCGCTAGATGCTTGAAGATGTTGTTATATCTGAAAGCTGTCCTGCGAAATACATCGCATTGTTGCTGTCTGGAAAGTCAAACTTCCATCTGGCTCAAATTGATAAACGGGAACAGGAGTAGCATGGCCTTATCATCCGTCAGATGCAGCAAGTGGAATGAATAGCTACAGAACTGATGGCAACTGACCAGACGGAATTGGCACGGAAGATGAACAACATCCGAGGTGGGCGAAAGAAATCATAAGAAAGCACATCATCTATCAATAACGGCAAAATACAGCCCCGTCACTCGACATTGCTCCGTTTTGTACAATGTCAGGTGACGGGTTTTGTTATAATTTGTCAAAATCAGTATTGCGTCACACACTTTATTCTGTTAAACTTGTACTAATTAATCAACAATTTCATCAATTTCTAAGCGTGATCTTTTTATAAAGTGCAAAATCAGCACCAGAAGAACGATTTATTGTACTTTTCCTGTGCTATACTGCGGACGGTATAGGATACCGACAAAAGAAAGCTGGGATTGCTTATGAGTTGGAGCAAATATACAGAAGATAATGACGGATTCAGTGAAGAGCGGCTTACAAATACCTATGGTGCAGGCCAGTACTCATACAACTACAATTATTACTGGACTGATTCAGCTGCGAATGCTTCGGATTATTTGCGCCGTGTTCTTGCTCGACCACGGCACGCCCCATTCCTTGAGGTAAATCATCAGCGAATCACAGATGATTTTGAACGAGTCCCAAAGGTCACATCTTTGAGATTGTGCTATTATGGGAATAAACCTACTACGGTATCTCTTCTTGTAGATGACGGCTTTTCTTCGCAGGAAAGCATCTCTTTTCGTACAATGCCAAAGAAAAAGGAGTATGATTTATTTCAGCAGATTCCATACAAAGGGTTCTACACACTAGATGTTCACGTTGATGATCTGTCTTTTAAGATTCAACAAGAAATTCGTCTTGCAAACCTGACAATAAAAGATATTGAATCCGGTGCTTATCCCATTGCAAGGTTTCAGAATGCCTTTACAGAACAGCTTTCTGAGCAGGACTACCTGCGATATTTGCAACTGCTGCTTGCTGAACATAGCAGCGCACAGGACGTTCTCGATTATTTTGAATACCTTCACGATACGGATGTTCAAAGTGAATCTCTTGGCTGGTATTGCTTACTGACTACTCAAAATCCCAATCTTGTCCAGATTCCCAGCATAACAGCCCTTTGGAAAGGAGTTTACAATCTCCTGAACGGAAATTATAAATTGGCACTGAAATACTTTGACGACGAGAAAGAAAGCAATGTACTTCATGGATGCTATCAAATTTGTTGGATGCTGGAGGGCATATCCGGCAATGAAGGATATTGGAAGACCCCTTATCAAAATAAGAACTGTGGCATTTTCGGAACGATTCACCGGGTTTTGACTGCCCTTTCTGAATACACAGTAACCAACCCAAAACTCCCTCTGTACGATGATATCGAAGAACTGACTCTATTTGTGCAGTATCCGCTTGTTCGAGCAATTATAAATTTTCAGAATGATTTGCAGCATGAAACTGTTTTGCAGAATAAAGATTACCTATTGCTGAAGAAGCTGTCTCCCTGGGTCGCATTGCCATTTTGCCGTGGAAAGAGACAGGCTGATATCGATAGCATCTTGCAAGATACATTCGAGAATTTCCCATCGGATCAGCAGTTCAAAGAATACGCACAGCGAACGCTTTGTTCAAATCGTTTGCTTTATTTTTTACCCCAAGAGGGAACTTTCTATCAATCAGCCCTATATCAAGCAAATACCGCACGGAAGTACCCCTTCCCGGATAATATTCTGAATTGCCGCCATCAAACAGAAAAAATTGAAATGCTTCCTTTAGGCGGTACCAGCAAAATCGGCGCAAGCTGTTTTCTGGTAACATATCGTAGATTCCGGATTTTACTTGATTGTGGCATCGATCCTAAGCAATCCAATGAAGATGTATATGAGGGTATTTCTGCGCTGAATTGTAATATTGATGCTATTATAATCAGCCATGCACACTTGGATCATAGCGGTGCAGTACCGGCTGCACACGAAGTGTGGCCAGAAGCTAAAATTTACGCAACCAGCATTACGGAAATGTTTTTGGAACATTTATATGCAGATATGGCAAAAGTCAAAAACAACCCATCCGGAACATTTGAAATTGAAAATATTTCTTATAACCGCAGAATCATGCAGGATACGCTAAATCACATTGAAATCGTAAAATGCGAGCAGTGGATTCAGCTGACAAAGGAGATTCAGTTCCGATTCCATACAGCGGGTCATCTTTTAGGTGCAGCTATGATTGAATTGCGTATAAATCAGAAAACGATTCTTTACACGGGAGATTGGTCTGCCCATGAACAGGATTTGACCCCCACTGTTGAATATAAAAATTTACCGTTTGAACCCGATTTGCTCCTTTGCGAAGCGACCTATATGAAAAAGGCTGCAAACAGTTGGAAACAATGCAAAGACAATTTAGAGAAAGAAATTTTGGACGGTGTACAATCTGGACAAAGTATCCTCCTGCCTGCCAATGCTATGGGACGAAGTCAAGAACTTGCTTGTCTTATTGGTGAAATGAAACAGGATGGAAGACTTCCTGAAAAGACGGAATTATGGATAGCCGGTATGGCAAGTGCTATCACCTTGGAATCCGCCAGCTTTATGAATGCGGCTTATGCGAATGTGATTGGGCAGTACCACATCTTTGATGGTTCAAATTGGCCTGAACAAAATTGCATTGTGATTGCAAGCTCTGCTACACTTGTAGCTGGAAGTGCATCCGCACAGATTCGTAAGCAGTGGACTGAAAAGCAAATCCCGTGCAGAATCATCCACAACGGTGGCTGGCATTCACCTTATTCTGCGCAGACTGAAACCATTCTCTCATGTCCGTTACCTACTCATGCAAATCGCACGGACATAAAAGAACTAATAAATAAGTTGCGCCCAAAGTCGGTGGCATTCGTTCATCAGGGCGGAAAAGCCGTGGAACGTCCGCAGCTTTTGGCTGATCTTCAAAAAGAGATCACTCAAGAAAATCGCAACAGCGTTATCTGCTATACTTTGACGGAACAGCAACTCGTAAAACCATTTGATTTATTATATATGATGCAGAAAGGAACTTGTTACGATGGCTGAAAACGAAGCGAAAAAGGTTATCAAAACTGAAACCTCAAAAAAGGATGTTGACAAAAAGGAAGCCTCATCAAAAAAAGAATCCAAGACCAAAGCACCCGAATTGCCTCCCGTTGTGCAGGAGTGGACAAAAGATGCCGTTCAATATGGATTGAAAGAATGGTTTCGATTTTTCCCTTCTCAAATTGCACCTGAAACAGAAAAGGAGCTTACTGTAGAACGAAAGAAAGAAGTCAAACACTTAAATCAACTTTACGATTGGAATGTATTTATCATGTCTCATTTGAGAGATAATTCAACAACAGAAATCAATACATTTCTCGATTGGTTGCTTGAGCTTTATGTAGATCCTTTCAAAAGGGATGTAAAGAGTTATCTCGTCAGTAATAAAATGAGAAAACTCTTTTCAAGAGCATATGAGCAAAATGCAAATGCAATGTATCCGGTACTTGAAAAAATAAATCAAAGCATTCCTGTACGAGAATATCCATCCTTTTCTTTTGACCCAGCAAGTGTGCTAAAAGGAAGTGTTATTTCAAAGACTTCTTCTGAGCGAGAATTGATTAGCCCTTTATCAAATGAGGATATTATTTCTCGTTTGAACCTGTTTGTGCAGAATAAAAATGCTGACGTATTTACAAATTGGGTTTTGGCTATTTTACAATACAACACATTAGATGTTCCTGCTATTTTCAATTTTAACGAAAATCGTGATACTGTAAAGAACTGGATTCATGACCAACTTCTCGACAATGAAGACGCTCGTGAACTATTGATGGCGGGCCTGATTGATGGAGAGCAATTGCAAGCTCTTTTGAACGATCTTCGGTATCAAAGATCAAAGGCATTGTCCACTATTTCTCTTCAAAAAGAGAACGAGCGATTGAATGGTCAGTATCAGGCGCAAAAAGCTGAAATCGATGCTTTGAAAAAGCAACTCGAAGATAAAGACCGCACAATCGAACAATATAAAGAACTTCAGCGAAAAACAGACTATGAAAAGATTGTACTTAACGAAAAATCAAAGCAGTCGGAACAGCGATTGAACCTGCAAATCCTCGCAAACGAACGGCTTGTTGCTGAGAATGAACGTCGACTGCAAAAAGCTACCGCAGATGCCGCACAAGCAGATGACCGTGCAGAACAGCTTGAAGAGGAAAATCAGAAACTCTCGCAAGAACTTGAAAATGTGCAGGCAGACCTTGACTTGGCACAAAGCAACCTGAAAAATGCAGAGCAGGCCGCCGGAAATCAGGAATCCCGTATACAAAAAATCTTCCTCAGAAATTTAGCAGAAGGGCTTGCAGAACCGTTGCATTATCTGAACGGTACAGGGCAGTTCCTTGCATTGACTTATCCCAAAGATGGTGCAGCAAAAGATCTGCCTGAATTTTTGTCACAGGTCAATAAAGCACTGTCCTCTATGGGGCTTGTAAGTTTCGGGCAGGATGGAGAAATTGTAGCGTATGACCCTGCCTTGCACGAATTGGCGGATGGTATGGGCAGCAAGGGAGATTCAGTTGTGATTCGGCAATGCGGCTGGAAAATCAAGGGCGATGTCTACAAAAAAGCAATCGTACAAAAAGGAGAATAAGATATGTCTCAGAGAGAACGTTTGACGATTCGATGGGCGTTCGGTATGGGTCAGAATGCTGAAATCGATTTTACGCGCGATGAACTGGTAAAGATTTGCGGTCCAATTATCGACCAAGCAATCGCGCCAATTGATGCTGCATTGGAGAAAGCCAATCTGGAAAAAGAAGATATCGACCTGATTATTATGGCAGGCGGTTCATCTCAGCTTCCCGGTGTGTCAGATAAACTCTATCAGAAGCTTGGGAAAAAGCCCAAAATTATTCCCCGGAATTTGATGCTTGCAGTTTCCTCTGGTGCAACGCTGCAACAGCGTGAAACAATGTCTCTGCCGATGGATAAAAAGCCAGTAAAGCGTGTCGGTACATCATTGGGCATCCAAGTGCAGGATGGCGGACGTCGCAGTATCAAGTTGCTATTGAATCATAATGAAGAACTCCCGGCCACCAAAAGATACACTTTACCGATTGATGAAGGTCAGACAGAAGCAAGTCTGCAACTTGTTACAATGAAAGGCAATCAGAATGTGCCGGAACGCTTTTTGAACAAGCGTGTTTTAAGATTGGAACATGATACTACTGAAATCATTGCTGAGATTACGGTGACGGAAAACCGCGTCATACAGTTGAAAGCATGGGATCCAAAACATACAGAGCAGCAAGTGATTATTCAGGCGGATCAAAATGCTTTAACTGAAACGCAGATGGAAAATCGTCGGAAACTGCTCGGTATTTCAGAAATGACTTCAACGGGAAGTAAAGGGCAGCCTTGTATTGGTATTGACCTTGGAACTACAACCACTGAACTAACTTTCTCTAAACGTGCATTGGGTTCGCCGATTGAATATTTGGAAAATCCAGAAGCTCCTGCAAGTTATGCGACCTATAGTTTTCCCTCTGTGGTTTACTTTAAGGAAGGGCAAGAAAAGCCGGAAGTTGCTAATGAAACGGCTGTTAATGCGCTGACGGATGCAAGTGCATTAAATCGAGTTTTTAGCAATTTCAAAACCGAGAACAGACGTTCTTTTCACAAAAAAGTTGATGATAAAGACATTACAGTCCGTGATTTGTCCGCGCTGGTTTTAGCAAAAGTATGGGAAACCGCACAAGCCCGATTTGCTGAGTTTAATCTGGAAAGAGCTGTTGTGACTGTCCCTGCAAAATTTGATTTTGACCAATGTCGTGAGACCATTGAAGCCGCACAGATGGCAGGTATCAAAGATGTGACCCTGATCGATGAACCAACTGCCGCCTTTGAATATTATCGAAGCCAGAATGATATTGATGTGAATAAGATTCAGAACGTTCTGGTATTTGATTTTGGCGGTGGCACAACAGATGTTGCTATTTTGGATTTGGCAAATAATTCGGATGCAGAGGACAATCGCTATAAGGAATGTCTGTACAATGTGATTGGCATTGACGGAAATCCTGAATGTGGCGGTAAAAATGTAGATGCTGCGATTTATGATTATTTGCAGAAACAAATTGAAGAAAAATATCAGAAGACATTGACCCCACTTTATCAGAAACAGCTTCGGAAGAAAATTGAAGAAGTTAAAGTTCACCTTTCAGAAGATGATGAGGATGACGAATGATGGATGCGGAGATTGTAAAAGAGTACATCCGAAGATTCAATAAAAAATATCGGCTGGTTCAACCGTTTTCTGTCAACAATATCGAGTATATCGAGTTGACACCTGCTGGCATTGATTTGTTCTCCAAGAAATGCTCTAAGAACGTGTCAACTGAATTGTCAAAGCTTTCAGCCAACACGCCTGGTGCATTCCTGTTTTTTGAAAATTGTCTGATGGTAGCACAAAAGAAAGGCAAGAGACTTGAATACCTGACAAAACAAATGGGAATGCGTGATGTTTCACAGTTGCCGATTTCGGTTGATAATTTATTAGATGGTGTAGCTTCCACGAATAAAAGTACCCGCATTGGAAATTTTATTTCATGGACAGTGAAGCCGTCAGAAAACACAGAAATCTCAGCAAAAGTATTCAAAAGATTTCTGTCAAAAGGAATCCGTTTTTACTGTGAACGAATTTCCGATGATGAAACAGAGTGCATTGCTTATATGCCGCCTTTTTCTCCCAAGATTTCATTTCCGAACTGGGAAAAGCTGTTGAAAGAAATCAATCCTGAAATCCCGGTCAATCTCTATTTGAAAGATATAGGCTCTCTGATCGAACACCCCATTGGAAAAACACATTATCTGGTTTTACACAGTCCTGCGATTCAGACAGAAGATGAACAGGATGACTCCACACTGGAATACTATATCGTTTCTGCCTATCGGACTGAATTGAATGGAACATCGCACTGCTTAGGGTGCATCGCATTCGATGTTGATGCGTGTGATGAAATTTACGAGATGCAAACATTTCCGGACACTGTTATCCGAATGAAGGAAATCAAATCAAGTCCAAAGAAAGAAGTTACTCCTGAAACACATTCTGTAACAAAACTCCCACATATTGCATCTTACTTTCAACTCGATGATTCGCTGTATTCTTTTTTGGATTCAGTCACGGATTCGTTTATCCGCAAAACCTATCGTCTGGGAGATTTTTCTGGAAGTTCTGATGAATTTCTTCAGAAGATGCGCCAAAAGTATGAGGGCAACCGAGAACTGGAAATTTCTGATCTTTGCGTAGAAATGACTGGTATTAACGATCTATGCCAAATTTCACTCGGCGATGCTGCATATCTTGCAAAGAAAACCTATCTTGAAACCGAACAGAAAGTATTCGTTGAAACAGGTCTTTCCATGCACAATAGTAAAAATGCGTATTTTGGTGGGTGCAGCATTATCCAAGACGATTTTAGCAGTGCTTTTGAACTTCCTGCCAATTTCACAGAAGCAACATGGAAAGTAAAACGAAATATTCATGCAATAGAATATGGGATTATCAAAAGAAAAAATATTGCAAAATTCACCCTTGACCAAGTGATTGAAGCAGTCATTGCCCATAACGATAATTGCACTGCATCTGATGTTGCGCTTGATCTGATTTATTTCTATGGCGTATCAAATGATATGGAGCCAAGTGCGCTTTTTACTGCGAAAGTATTCTTCCATCTTGCAAAGATGGAAACCGTTCAGTTTAAGGCACCAGGCAATCAGGCACTTGGTGGAGCTGTATATGTAGAAAATATTGGTCAAGAAATTAAACCTGTGCCAATCAAACGAACAACAGCACATAAAGAAAAAACTTCTTTTGCCAAGCGTGAAGCAAACTTTGAGCGTTTTGGATGGTACAAGCCCGCACCCAGCGGAAGCAATCGCTCACATGGTACTGTTCGAATCGAGGAACTTGGGCTTTCAGTTCGATCTTATAATTGCTTAAAACGCGCGGGTATCCGTACAACGGATGATCTTACTGCAAAATCATTGCAAGACCTTATGCGTGTGCGTAATCTTGGACGAAAAAGTAGAGAAGAAGTTATTCAAAAGCTGAAAGAAGCTGGCTTCTCAATAAAGGACGAGGTATGAGATAAGTCAGCATCCAACCGTTGCAGACTGGTTCACTCTTGCCGATCTTCTCATAAGGCAAATTATCAGAAACGTTATGAGAGAACAAAAACGACTTATCGCGTAAAATGAAAAAATGGTTAGAAGAAAGTGGACTGTAATAAAGGGCAAGATTCGCCTGGAGTAACTCAAAATTCACGTTGTGAATTTTCTCGTTCCCGGCAATCTTGATGGGGATGCGCTCCCCATACCATCGCTGACAGCAATATGGATTTCAGTCATTGGTTCGACGAGAACCATCTCACAGCCGTGATGCTCTGCACCACGGGATGAGGTCTTCCACCTCAAACTCTGGAACCCTGTTTGTCAAAGAAGTCGAGAATCGACTTTTCTGACAGACAGGGATTTTTTTGTTTTGCGTTTTTCTGAGAAGTTTTCTGTTCTCTCAAAACTTTTTTCAGGAAAATTTTCAAAACTGTATATGAAACCACCCTTGCGGATTCCTATTAGTAGAGAGGAACGAAAGCACAGAAGTCCTCCGACTTGCAAAGTTTACAAAAAGTTCAAAAACTATCCTTGCGAAATGGCCTCTCTCAAATTCTATAGATGAAAGGGCATTACCCTGCAACCATGAACTTTGACAATTCCATAGTCGGCTGCAAGTCAATATGCCTTTCCGGGGAAGTGCTGCCATGACACGAGCGTACCAAGGAAAGCACAAACGCCGGAGTAAATCGGGTAGGAACAGCTTGCGGAGTGACCGACACTGAATCTAACGTAAAAAGCCGGACGAGCAGGTAGCAGGGATTTGCAAATCTTTGTTGGCTGCTTGTTCGGTGCAGGGCGTGGGATGCAGTCCCACAAAAAATAGAAAGGAGTATCCTCTTGAATAAAGCAAAAACAAAGAAACAGGGGAAGCGGACGCATAGGCTGACAATTCGTTTCGCTGAAATTGAGTACGAGAGTGTTTTAATGTCTGCTAAGATGCTTGGATGCCCACCTGCTGTTTACGTGCGCAACTGTGCTTTGGGAAAGCGCATGGAAATCAAAAATTATATCACAGCAGAACTTCCTGAATTGCGTGAACAGGTTGCAAAGGCGCAGACGATTAGCGATGATTTGAACCAACTCGCCATTTACCTACACAATGGCGGCACAATTTCCAAATCCATTCTGAATGAAATTCTTTGCAACGTGCAAAAAACACGTGAACTGCGACAAGAGATTTCTCGCATTCGTGAAAAATACCACATAGGCAAAGCAATACCGACATCATATTTGCGAATGCTCCGATGATGCCCTGCATCTCGGCTGCTCACTTTTTAGAGTGAGCCAAATCTGAAAATTGCAATTTTTTCAGATTTCATCGAGGGAATGGGGAGCGAAATCCCCATCAAGATGCCGGAAACGAAAAAGCCCAAATGGGGTTTTGAGACGCTCCGGGCGAATCTTGCGCTCTAGTTTGAACATACTTGCAGGAGGTGTACTTTCAAGAAGAATCACGACATTTTCAAAATCGTAAAACAAAATATCACGACCCGGCAAGCTGCCGAAAACTACGGATTTCAGCCGAATCACCGTGGCATGATCTGCTGCCCGTTCCATGCAGACCGCAATCCCAGCATGAAAGTAGATGTCCGTTTTCACTGTTTTGGCTGTGGCGCAGATGGTGATGTGATCGACTTTGCAGCAAAATTCTTTCAACTGCCTTTGCGTTATGCGGTGGAAAAACTGGCAAGCGATTTTGGGCTTTCAAGCAATAGCGATGTGCAAAGTTATCCCGTGCCAAAAATCAAAATGGTTAAACTTCATCGTCAGATGGACATGGTACAGGCTTTGTATGAATGCCGTGCATTGCTGACCGATTGGCGAATATGGTTTGCTCCTGAATCCCCCGAAGAATCCTTACACCCTTGTTTTGTTGCAAGCTTACATTATGCGGACTATCTTCAATATCTACTTGAAAATCGCAAAGATTTAATAATGTATCGGAAGGAGGTTCAACAGATTGTCCAACAAATCCGAAAATTCCAAACAGACTATTTCCAAAATCCGCAAAATGCTCTCGCAGGCTGAAAAAGGCGGTGTGCAAAATACCATTCAGAACTGCGTGACTGTTTTACAAAATGACCCGGTTCTGGCAGATTCCATCCGGCTGAACTTGTTGAATGAACGAATCGACATTGTAAAGCCGATGGGATGGGAACGCTCAAGCCGGACTTTGACCGATACCGACATGATGTACATTTTGCGCCGCATGGAAAAATACGGCTTATACAGTGAAAAGCGGATACAGGCAGCAATTCGTATTGTTGCAAACGAGAATCGTTATCATCCTATCCGGGAGTATCTGAATGCCCTGCAATGGGACGGAACTGAGCGAATCGCCCATGCATTACATCGCTTTCTCGGTGCAGCAGAGGACGATTTTACCGCTGAAGCTCTGAAACTTTTCTTGTTGGGAGCCATCAATCGGATATTTCACCCTGGATGCAAATTTGAACTGATGCTATGTCTAGTCGGTGGTCAGGGTGCAGGAAAATCCACCTTCTTTCGGTTGCTTGCCATCAAGGACGAATGGTTTTCGGATGATCTGTGGCGGTTGGATGATGAAAAGGTGTTCCGTAAATTGCAGGGTCATTGGATTATGGAAATGTCCGAAATGATTGCCACCGCCAATGCCAAAAGCATCGAAGAAATCAAAAGTTTTCTCAGCAAACAGAAAGAGACCTATAAAGTTCCGTATGAAACACACCCGGCAGACCGTTTGCGGCAATGCGTTTTTGCTGGTACGACCAACCGACAGGATTTTTTGCCTCGTGACCGCACAGGCAATCGACGCTTTATCCCGATTCCAGTGGATGTAGGGCTGGCAGAAGTACATATTTTGGAGGATGAAGCAAAATCGCGTGCCTACATCGACCAGCTTTGGGCAGAAGCTATGACCATCTACAACAGCGGTGATTATAAACTCACTTTCAGCCCAGCCATGCAGGAAAAGTTGCAGCTTTGTCAGAAAGATTTTATGCAGGAGGATACGCAGGCTGGCATGATTTATGCGTTTTTGGAAGATTACACGGGTGACCGGGTTTGCTCCAAACAGCTTTATGCCGAAGCTCTTGGAAATCTGAATCTTCCTGCTGAATGGGAAACTCGCGCCATCTGTGAAATCATGTCTGCCGGAATCGCCAATGGGGAAATCAAGGGTTGGACAGCTCATAAGTCAGCAAAGCGTTATCCCCAATATGGTGTACAAAAAGGCTGGGAGCGTGTAACCATCACAGATGCAGAAAGCTTTGTACAGCTTTCTGATGCAGAAGCCACGCAACTGGGATTTCCGTTTTGATGGGCAATCGTCCATCTGGTTACAGGTCTGGTTACGTCTCCTGTCTGTGAAAATCAGCATAGTTCCAAGCAATTTGATTTCTTGTAACCATGTAACCTGTAACCGAGAAGAAAAATTAAAACCGAAGGAAAGCCAGCAAGCCATAGCAAAAAAGTTTTTTGCTACGGTTACATTCTACTGGTTACAAACTGAAAAACAGGAGGTTTTGTCTATGAAAGTCGTTCCGATTTGGGAAAAGAGCAACTTGACACTGGAAGAAGCTGCGGCATACTCCGGCATTGGTATCAGCAAGCTTCGTGAACTGAGCGACACCAAAGATTGCCCCTTCGTCCTCTGGAATGGGACAAAGCGATTGTTGAAGCGGCGCAAGCTGGACGAACATCTTGAACGGGCATTTTCCATCTGACTGTAAAAATAACGATAAGGATTGAAAGCACCGCAACGGTATGGTATGATTACGTTGTAGGTTGCTTTCTGCCAACAATGGAGGACATTACAATGGCAGAAAGAAGAAAAGACTCAAAGAAGCGTGTTCTAAAGGAAGGTGAATATCAGCGCAGCAACGGAACTTACGAGTATCGTTGGCGCAGCGAAAACGGCAAGCGTAACAATGTGTATGCCAAAAGTCTGGAAGAACTCCGTGAAAAAAAAGCGGAAATTCAGCGTGACCGAAACGATGGCATCCGCGCGGAAGCACGGAATGCAACGATCAACGACATCCATGAACAATGGCTGCAACTGAAAAAGGGATTGAAAGCAAACACACTGGTCAACTACGAGTATATGTATAAAATGTATGTATTCCCGGAGTTTGGGCAGCGGAAAGTCGGAAGTCTCAAAAAATCAGACGTGCGGCGGTTTTACAATGGTCTTGTTGATTCTCAGCGGTTGAAAGTGGCAACGGTGGAGAATATCCACACGGTGCTGCATCAGGTTCTGGATTTTGCAGTTGAGGACGAATATCTCCGTATCAATCCGTCCGATAATGCGTTGAAAGAACTCAAGCAGACGCATAATCTGGACAGTGAGCGTCGAAAGGCACTGACTGCAGATGAGCAGAAGCTGTTAATGAACTTTTTGAAGCACAGCGAAAAGTACAATCATTGGCTTCCAATCATTACAGTTATGGCGGAATGTGGTCTCCGTGCAGGAGAAGTCACCGGGCTGCGCTGGGAGGATATTGACCTTGACGCAGGCGAGATCAGTATCAATCACACGTTGATTTATTACATCCACCGCGAAAAGGGCTGTCTGTTCGGAATCAATACACCCAAAACGGAAGCAGGCAACCGAATCGTTCCCATGACTCCGGGCGTGAAAGCTGCTTTTGTACAGGAGCGCGAATACCAGCAGAAAATGGGAGTCTCCTGCCGGGTGACGATTGACGGCTATACAGATTTCATCTTTGTAAATCGTTTTGGCGAGTGTCAGCATCACAGCACTGTCAACAAGGGCATCGACCGCATCATCCGGGATTGCAACGAGGAACAGCTTGCAAAATGCGAAAACGGAAAAATCAAGCCCAAAAATCTGGTGCTTCTCCCAAAGTTTAGCTGTCACTCTCTCCGGCACACCTGCGCTACCCGGCTGTGCGAAGCTGGAATCAACATGAAAGTCATTCAGGATGTGCTGGGTCACGCCGATATTACCACCACCATGAACATCTACACTGAGGCTACAAAAAATCTCAAGAAAAAGGAAATCGACAAGTTTGCCGAATTTTTGTCCGCAAGTTCGACACTCGATGGAAAGGAGGAAACCGTCTGATGGAAACGAAACCGATCTCCCCTGCATCACAGGCATTGGCTCCTGCAGTCAGTGAGATTCGTGCATTGTTGGAATCTTCCCGTAAAAATGTCGCACAGCAAGTCAATCAGGAATTGCTGTCAACTTACTGGAAGATCGGCGAAATCATTGTCCGTTATGAGCAGAACGATAAAGTTCGGGCGGCGTATGGTGAAAAAACCTTGCAGCAACTTTCAAAGGTACTGACGAAAGAACTTGGCAAGGGATTTTCGCGTTCCAATCTGCAAAATATGCGTTTGCTGTATTTGAACTATCCAATTTGCCAGACGCTGTCTGGCAAATTAAGCTGGTCGCACTACTGTGAGCTGCTTTCTATTTCTGACAGAGATAAGCGCAATTTCTATGAAAAAGAAGCAGTCAATTCCGGCTGGTCAGTCCGTGAGATGAAGCGGCAAATCAACAGTTCCCTCTTTGAACGCCTGCTTCTCTCCCGTGGCGATGCCAACAAGGAACAAGTCCTTGCGCTGGCAGAAAAAGGCGTAGACTACACCAAGCCGGAGGACATCATCAAAGACCCGTATGTATTTGAGTTTTTGGGATTGCCGGAAGAAAAGCCTTTCCTCGAAAGCGACCTGGAAGCTGCGTTGGTGCGGCAGATCGAGGACTTCTTGCTGGAACTGGGGCGCGGATTCATGTTTGTCGGCACACAGCAGCGTGTCACGGTAAATAATACCCACTACTATGTGGACATGGTGTTCTACAATAAGATTCTGCACGCCTATGTGCTGATTGAGCTGAAAACAACCAAGCTCACACCGGAAGCTGCCGGACAAATCAATATGTACCTGAACTACTACGCGGCAGAGGTGAACGACCCGGAAGATAATCCACCAATCGGCATTATCCTCTGTACGGACAAGGACAGCGTGGCAGCCGAGTACGCGCTGGGCGGTTTGTCCAATCAGATTTTTGCATCCCGGTACGTCCTGTATATGCCGAATAAGGAGCAGCTTATTTCGCAGGTGGAGGAAGTGCTGAAGCGGTGGCACTCGCACGAGGACGAATAACCTTACCACCAGCCTTACCACTGATTTACCACCAAATCGAAAATAGCTATAAACAGTTGTATAGAGTTGCAAAAAACGAAGCCTTTTTATCCCGCACAAATAAAGGCTTATAAGCACGTGTAAACACCTGTGAATCATCATCAGTCAAGCTCCCCACGATGAAGCCCATCGACCAGTAAAAGAATGCTGCCGGGGCTCCGTCGGCGCAAAGCTGTACTAAGCTGCCGGAAGCGTCCCCGGAGCGTCCGGAACCTAGAATCAATATAAAAGAGCCGCTGCACCTGTGTTGAACTGCACCCCATTTGTTAGACAGTATGGTATACTGTTTAGGAAATGGGGTG
>ERZ835109.1414-NODE-1414-length-19648-cov-2.996019_pt1 | contig 19648 bp, 14 predicted proteins | sample MGYA00519946_ERZ835109 | MGnify/ENA primary metagenome ERZ835109 (study PRJEB31850, sample SAMEA3708771) | human gut metagenome | biome: human gut; feature: human-associated habitat; material: faeces | place: China | collected 2014 ...
TTGGAATACCTCAGCCTGCTGACCAAAAGCGATGCTCGACTTGCCGCTAGCATGGGTAACGATTATATGGTAGCACCGGATGTGGTTATTTATCGAGAGACAGAGACGGATGATATGATAAATGAGAAAACTGATATTATTGATGATTCCGTGTGTAATCTTGCCGATATACGAAAAAGTAATGGCGGGTTACCCATTCTTCATGCTTCTATTTCAGCCAAATGGACGATGCGTAGCGATCGTGCACAAAACAGCCGGACAGAAGCTCTCGGATTGATAAGGAACAGAAAAGGGCACTTACCGCACATTGTTGTGGTAACAGGAGAACCAATGCCCGCACGATTGGCATCATTAGCTTTAGGCACAGGAGATATTGACTGTATTTATCATTTTGCTTTGTATGAGCTCATCAAAGCGGTTCATGATACCCATGCAGAGGATTCTATTGAATTATTGAACATCTTGATTCAGGGAAAACGGTTGAAAGATATCAGTGACTTGCCTTTGGATTTAGCTGTATAAATAACTTTAATATTACCAATATATCTGTTCATGATAATTGATTATTAATAATAATCATGAGGTAGTGTTAAGCCTTGTTCCAAAGCATGGACTTGCAGAGGAGAAGGAAGCAAAGGAAGCAGAGCAGCTTGCAAAGTATAAGGCAACACTTTCCAAGGAAGAGCTGGAAGAGCTTGTTAAGCAGACAAAGGCATTAAAGGAATATCAGGATACACCTTCAAGCCAGAAGGATCTTGAGAAGATTCCACAGCTTGAGTTAAAGGATATCACAAGAGAGCCGGCTAAGTTATATATTGACCCTAAGAAGATTGGTGGTGTTGATGTAATCCACCACAATATGTTCACTAATGGAATTGCATATATAATGATGTGCTACGACTGTAAGAATGTGCCTGATGAACTGCTTCCATATATCGGACTTTTAAGCTCGGTTCTTGGACTTATGGATACTGAAAAGTACACATATACAGAGCTGACTAATGAAATCAATATTAACTGTGGTGGAATCTCAACTGATGCTGCCATATACACAGATAATAAGGATTTTGACAAATGTACTATTATGTATGAGGTTAAGGGTAAGGTTCTCTATGACAATATCCAGTTCGTCCTTGATATGATGAATGAAATTATATATAAGACAAAGTTCTCAGATTATAAGAGACTTAAAGAGATAATTGCGAAGCTTAAGTCAAGAATGGAAAGCACAATGACAAGTGCAGGACATTCAACAGCAATGCTTGCAGGTATGGCACAGTTCTCAAGAAATGCATATTATTCTAACGAGATGAGAGGATATGGGTTCTATGAGCTTATACAGAAGCTTGACTCACAGTTTGATGAGCTTAAGGAAGATATCGCAGATAAGTTAAGCAAACTTGTCGATTATATATTCCACAAAGAGAATATTATTGTGAGCTTTACTGCTGATGATAAGGGATATGATGCATTTGTACCTGCTTTTGGAAAGTATGCGGAAGAATTGAAAAAATCGGACATGCCAGCATGCGAAAGAAAGTACACACCTGCAAATGTCAAGACAGGATATACTTCAGCTTCACAGGTTCAGTATGTTGCAAGATGTGGTAATTTCAGGGATGGAGGATATGAATACACAGGAGCATTAAGAGTGCTTAAGGTTATATTCTCGTATGATTATCTCTGGATTAATGTAAGAGTTAAAGGCGGCGCATACGGCTGCATGAGCGGTTCTTACAGAAACGGTGACATGTATATGGTTTCTTACAGAGACCCTAACTTAAGAAAGACTAACGATATATATGAAAATGCAGCAGACTATCTTGAACATTTTGATGTAAGCGACAGGGATATGGTCAAGTTCATAATAGGAACAATCGGTGATATAGATACACCTATGAATCCGGCAGCAAAGGGAACAAGATCATTTGGTGCATACATCTGTAACACAGATTATGAATCACTCAAGAAAGAAAGAGGTCAGGTTCTTGACTGTAATGTAGAAAGAATAAGAGAGCTTGCTCCACTTGTAAGATGTGCAATGGATGAGAATTATTTCTGCGTTGTGGGAAGCAGCAAGGAAATCAATAAAGAGAGTGAGCTTTTTGATAAGATACAGCCACTTATCAAGGTGCAGGGATAATAGAAAGGAAGAATGTATGAATTTAGATGAGATGCTTGCAGCCAGTGGAATTACCGGGGGTGCTAAGGCAGAGAACACAAGAACTAAGACAGGCTTTGTAACATTTATAGGAAGACCTAATGTTGGTAAGTCAACACTTATGAATCAGATAATCGGACAGAAGATTGCGATTACTTCTAACAAGCCTCAGACTACAAGAAACAGAATACAGACTGTATACACTGATGAGCGAGGACAGATTGTTTTCGTTGATACTCCGGGTATCCACAAGGCTAAGAACAAGCTTGGTGAATACATGGTTGGTGCGGCAGAGAAGACAATCAGTGAGGTTGACCTTATATGCTGGCTTGTTGAGCCTACAACACATCTTGGAGCTGCCGAGGAGCATATCGTTGAGAAGCTTAAAGAGTGTAAGACTCCTATAGTTCTTGTTATCAATAAGACTGACACAATTAAGAAAGAGGAGATTCTACCGGTTATTGACTGCTACAGAAAGGAACTTGATTTTGTTGATATTGTTCCTGTGTGCGCAAGAAACGGCAATAATGTTGACGACCTGCTTGATGTTATATTCTCACATCTTGATTATGGTCCGATGTACTATGATGAAGATACAGTAACAGACCAGCCAATGAAGCAGATTGTTGCAGAGCTTATAAGAGAGAAGGCACTTCATGCATTAAATGATGAGATTCCACACGGAATCGCGGTTGTTATTGACAGCTTCAAGGAAAGAAGAAATGCAAGAGGTCCTATAACAGATATCGACGCTACTATCATATGCGAAAGAGATTCTCACAAAGGAATTATTATTGGCAAGGGCGGCGAAATGCTTAAGAAAATCGGAACTAATGCAAGATATGAGATTGAGAAGCAGCTTGACATGAAGGTTAATCTTAAGCTATGGGTAAAAGTTAAGAAGGAATGGCGCGACAGTGATATTCTTCTTAAGAACTTCGGATATGACAAGAAGAAGGACAAATAATATACATGACAGGAGGGTGCGATGGCGGAGGTTACTACTGTTACAGGCATGATACTTTCCGCCATGCCTGTCGGGGAATATGACAGAAGACTGGTTATACTGACTAAGGAGTATGGCAAGATAACGGTATTTGCGAAAGGTGCGAGAAAGCCTAACAGCGCATTGATTGGTGTTACGAGAAGCTTTATATTCGGAACATTTGAGGTGTATCGTGGACGCGAATCATATACGATGTATAAAGCATCGGCTAAGGAGTACTTTGAAAATGTGGTAAATGACCTTAATGCCGTGTGCTACGCCTGCTATTTTGCTGAGATTGCAGATTATTATGGCAGGGAGAATCTTGATGCAACAGAAATGATTAATCTGCTTTATATCACTCTAAAGGCATTGGGCAGAGGTGCTGTAAGCCATGAACTTATAAGATTCATATACGAGATAAGAATGATTGCAGTCAACGGTGAATGTCCGGATTTCTTCACATGTCACGAATGCGGAAGAGAAGACAATCTGTATGTATATTCATATTCAAGAAACGGACTATGCTGTAAGAATTGTGCCACAAATGTATATGATGGAATTACACTTTCGGGCTCAACGGTATATACACTCCAGTATATTGTTACAACACAGCTTAACAGGCTGTATTCATTCACCGTTACCAAAGAAGTCCAGGAAGAATTAAGGCTTGTGGTAAACAGGCTGGAAAGCATTGTATTCGATAAAGAATTTAAGTCGAAGGAAATGCTTAATCTGACCATATAAATATTACATAAACTGGCTATGTTATCATATGCCAGTTTTTTGTATATTAAGGGGTAAAGATTTTATGTAACATTCAGACGAAAGGAGAGACAATATGCCGGATAAAAATGTGTGTCATAATAACCAGAAGAAAATAGCAGCAATTAATGATTATTCTGGTTTTGGAAGATGTTCTATTGCAGTTGAGCTGCCTGTTATATCAGCAATGAAGATTCAGTGCTGTCCAATGCCTACATCGATATTTTCTAATCATACAGGTTTTGACAGCTTTTATTTTAAAGATTTCACAGAGAATATGCCGCCTTATATGGCAGAGTGGAAGAAGTTAAACCTTAAATTTGATGGAATTGTAACAGGGTTCTTAGGTTCACATAATCAGATTGCAATTGTTGAAGAATTTTTCAAGAATTTCAAGACCGAAGATAATATTGTTGTTATCGACCCGGTTATGGGTGATTACGGAAATCTGTATCCGACATATACTGATGAGACATGCCAGGAGATGAAGAAGCTTGCAAAATATGCAGATATTCTTACTCCGAACCTCACAGAAGCATGTATTATAACTGACGAGCCATACAGACCGGATTATTCCAATGATGAGCTTAAAAAAATTGCGATGAAGCTTGTTGCAATGGGACCATCTAAGATTGTTATTACAGGAATCCAGCGGGGCCATTATATTGGTAATTACTGTTACGAAAAGAACAGAGAAGACTATCTTATTAAGACTATGAAGGTTGGAACACAGCGTTCCGGAACAGGAGATATATTTGCATCTATAATAGCTGCAGATGCTGTAAATGGTGTGAATTTCCATGAGTCAGTAAGAAAAGCATCTACATTTATAAAAAAATGCATACTCAAGGCTATAGAGATGGATATTCCTCTGACAGACGGTGTGCCGTTTGAGGAACTGCTGACTACGTTGAAGTAAAAAGGAGAAGAATTACAATGGAGATATTATATAAGGTTCATAATAATTTATATGTTAATTTAACTAACAAATGTCCATATTCATGTACTTTCTGTTTAAGACAGACAATGGACAGAATCGGAGAGTCAGGCAGACTCTGGCTTGAGAGAGAACCATCATATGATGATGTTATTGCTGAATTTGAAAAGTTCAATATGGATGAGTACGAAGAAGTCGTATTCTGCGGATTCGGAGAACCGACAGAAAGATTCGATGTTCTTATCAAGGTTGCTGAGTATGTTAAGAAAACATATGGCAAAAAGACAAGAATCAATACTAACGGAGTTGGAAATCTTGTTAATGGCAGAGACATTGTGCCAGAGATGGAAGGCTTGATTGACACAATATCAATCAGTCTTAACAATCCACACAAAGATGAATACAATGCACTTGTAAGAAGTAAGTTCGGCGAAAAATCATTTGATGAAATGATAAGTTTCGCAAAGGAATGTACTAAGTATATCCCTAATGTTGTCCTTACAACAGTTGACACAACCATATCTCATGAGGAAGAGGCAGAGTGCCAGAAGCTATGTGATGAGATAGGGGCTGCTTACAGGATTCGTCCTTGGGAGGATTAATGCATAGTTATGTTGAATTGCTATTATGGGAAACCTGGTGGCAAATATGGTTGTAATTGAATAAAATTGCTACGGTGTTAAGAGGGGGCTTGCTGATTGTTGCATATCAGCAGGTACTCCTCTATCTTTGACTCTGCAATAACTCCTGATAGTGGATTGGAAGATGTTTCAAATGTCATTATTAAATTAATTCCCGGAATAATATTCCCAGCTATGTATCTGGATATTTTTCTTGAAGCATTAAGAGAGTATTGCGGGTCATCCATCATGCCAAAATGTTCCCAGTAAACAAGCTGTCCAGATATAGGATTAAATAATGTGAAATCAGGATAGAAACTTATGTTGTCAAGCTTTAGTTCACATTCATATCGGTATGGAATTCCATACTGGTTAAGTAACAAGTCAATCATAGCTTCGGACTTCGACCTGACGACATTGCCGGATGTACATGGATGCTTAAGCGCTTGTGGGTATGCTTCGTTGTGATTATATTCTTCAGACAGCCATGAATCAATGACAGGCTGAAACTGTTCATTGTGGAAATCTCTGAATAAATCCCGGTTGCAATATATATGCTTGGAATTCTCTGGATAGTCTGTAAGCAGTTTCCTAAAATCGTTATCTTTTAATAATAATTCGGATTGGATATTGGTGCTGTTACATTGCTTGTATGTGGAAAGAAGCCTTTTATTATCTTCAATTCTTGATAACAAAAATTTTTTCAAGGCAAGCTTGGAAGCAAGATGTCTGTCTTTCTTGTGTATGTAAGATATATTATTCCCATCGCTTAGAAACCACTTAATATAACGTCCATTATGTGTGCAATTGAGCTTGCCATCAGGCAGATTCTTTACAATGCTTTCATCATAATGTATGGCAGATGAAAGCTGGCTGATAATTTCTGAAATGTTGTAATTGATAAACAAGAAATATCCTCCTTCTAATGCGTTGCGATTATAATAAGAATATAAAATATTCTGGCATTAAAGTCAAGCAATAATTTATAAAATATTCACAAACGACAAATGCATGCGTGGAAGCGGCGGATTGGACGTTGAAGCGGCGGGAAGCACGGAGGAAGTCCAAAACAAGATTCCCATCAACCTCTTGCTAATCAGCACTAAATGTTATAAAATGATTAAGATTATGTAGCAGCCGATGCAGTTCGATGTAGTCAGGCTGTTGCCTTTAGGAGGATTATATTATTATGGAAAAGACAATGGAGAAAATTGTTTCTTTAGCTAAGGCAAGAGGATTTGTTTACCCAGGTTCTGAAATCTATGGCGGATTAGCTAATACCTGGGATTATGGTAACCTTGGTGTTGAGTTAAAGAACAATGTTAAGAAGGCATGGTGGCAGAAGTTCGTACAGGAAAGCCCATACAATGTAGGAGTTGACTGTGCAATTCTTATGAACCCTCAGACTTGGGTAGCATCAGGTCATCTTGGTGGATTTTCTGATCCATTAATGGACTGCAAGGAATGTCATGAGAGATTCAGAGCAGATAAACTTATAGAAGACTGGGCAGACGAGAATTCATATGATCTCGGCGGTTCAGTTGATGGATGGACACAGGAGCAGATGAAGAATTTCATCGATGAGAAGAATATCTGCTGTCCTTCATGTGGAAAGCATAACTTCACAGATATAAGACAGTTTAACCTTATGTTTAAGACATTCCAGGGTGTAACTGAGGATGCCAAGAACACAGTATATTTAAGACCAGAGACAGCTCAGGGTATCTTCGTTAACTTCAAGAATGTTCAGAGAACATCAAGAAAGAAAGTACCTTTTGGTATCGGACAGATTGGTAAGTCATTCCGTAATGAGATTACACCAGGTAACTTCACATTCAGAACAAGAGAGTTCGAGCAGATGGAATTAGAGTTCTTCTGCAAGCCTGGAACAGATCTTGAGTGGTTCACATACTGGAGACAGTACTGTATCGACTGGCTTAAGGCATTAGGAATGAAAGAAGATGAGATGAGAGCAAGAGATCATTCACCAGAAGAACTCTGCTTTTACTCTAAGGGAACAACAGATATCGAATTCCTCTTCCCATTCGGATGGGGCGAGCTCTGGGGTATCGCTGACAGAACAGATTATGATCTTACACAGCATCAGACAGTATCTGGTGAAGATATGTCATACTTTGATGATGAAGCTAAGGAGAAGTATATACCATATGTTATCGAGCCTTCACTTGGTGCGGACCGTGTAACATTAGCATTCCTTTGCTCAGCTTACGATGAGGAAGAGCTTGAAGGAGGAGATGTAAGAACAGTTCTTCATTTCCACCCAGCATTAGCACCAGTTAAGATAGGTATTCTTCCACTTTCTAAGAAGTTAAATGAAGGTGCAGAAAAGGTGTATGCAGAACTTTCTAAGTATTACAATTGTGAGTTTGATGACAGAGGTAATATTGGAAAGAGATACAGAAGACAGGATGAGATTGGTACTCCATTCTGTATCACATATGATTTTGATTCAGAAGAAGATGGTGCTGTAACTGTAAGAGACAGAGATACAATGCAGCAGGAAAGAATAAAGATAGCAGATCTTAAGGCGTATTTTGAAGATAAGTTCAGATTTTAATTAATAAAAGAACAGAATTTAAATCGATAATTAAAAGGAAAGAATTATGCTGTGTACTAAATGTGGTCAGGAATATGAGGGCAGTCAGTGTCCGAGATGTGATGGACCTGTTATATTAGTTAACAACAGTGATTATCTTGCCAGAAGAAAAGCATATGAGGAGAAGCAGGCTTTGAAAGAGAGGTCTGCTTCTTCTGATAAAAAAGAGAAATCACAGAGTGACTATGGACAGGCATTAGCAAAACGCGTGCAGGCAATAAAGAAGCAGAGCAGAAACAAGACAGAAAGTAAGAAGCAGAGCCAGAACAGAAGCAAAGCGGACAGCAGAAAGCAGAGCCAGAGTAAAGCAGGTGGCAGTAGAAATGATAATCAGGAAAAGCCACAGATAAGAATTGCACGACGTCAGATTAACAAAAGAATGAAAATGATAGCGGCAGCACTGATAGCAGTAGTGCTTATTGGTGTTGCAGCTTTTGGAATATACAAGCTTGCAACTAAGAAGAATTATGCTCTATATGTAAGCTACAACGGAAAGATATATGATATAGCAGGGCTGGACAGCAATTATGTATGTGATGAAAGTAATGCAATATTTGCGGCAGACAGTAAGACTTTCTATACAGCACAGTGGCCGGAACAGATAGATTCAGGTAAGAATATCTTAAGCGTTGCGAGTGACAATGGAAAGTATTTTGTTACGGTAACATATGATGAGTCCAACTCGTCTGGCAGATATTCAATGTACATATGGAGCAGGGACGAATGTGTTCTTGTGTCAGAAGATAATCTGCAGAAAGAGATTATGTATATCTCTGATGACGGTCTTGTTATATACACGAATATTAATATTATTAATGACGAGGGTTCTACTAATGGAACAAGCCTTGCCATGAGCAGAGTCAAAGAAGTTAAGAAACAGCCTGAGGCACAGACAACTCTTATAGAGGGTAATCTTAATAAGGCATATGTGTATGAGTCAAAGCACCTGATAGTATGTCTTACTAATGCAGGCTCATTGTATACATATGATTATGAGAAAAAAGAAAAGCCGGTTTCAGTTGCAGATGCAGTTATGCAGTTATGGCCTGTGTCAGAGAACATGCCAGGTGTGTATACAGCGAATGCAGACAGCCTTAACACAAGAAAAGATGTGGATACATTGCTGTATTCTAAGAGTGATGGAGTATATTATTACTCATGCAAAGATGCATCTGCGTATAAGATAGACAAGAAGACAGACAATGATGCAGATTATGTATTTGATAGAGACAATTCGCTTATATACAGAATTTCAGGTACATCAATGACATCAGCACTTATCAGAGAAACTAAAGTGAGTGAGTATGTGGATGTTGATTCTATGACTAAGGAAAAGAATTACATATATAATTCATCAGATGGTCAGATAGTGTATGTTAATGCGAAAGGACAGCTTCGAGTAGTTGATAACAACAAGATTACAGACATTGCGTCAGATGTTAATGCAGGTTCATTATCTAAAGTGTATAATAAAAGTAAGGCTTTAACATATGTTTCAGGCGGCAGGCAGTACTATATGGATAACATTAAGAGCAAAGCTGTTGCAATTCTGGAATCAGATGCAGTTACAGATACAGAGGGAACATATTTTTACAAGAACCGAATCTATGCGTATGATGCTGATAATATTCTTTATTCTAATACACTGAAGGGAAATGATATCAGCAATATAGGCTACGTTGAAAGATTGTGGCTTGGAACAGAACTAAGATAATTGCAAATGTATTAAAACAGGTATAAGTTATGGATTTATTTGAATATATGCGTGAAAACAATAAGAATACAGAATCTCCATTGGCTATGAGATTAAGACCGGAAACACTCGATGAAATGGTAGGACAGTCTCATATAATCGGAAAGGACAAACTGCTTTACAGGGCAATTAAGGCAGATAAGCTTAGCTCAGTAATATTTTATGGTCCACCTGGAACAGGAAAGACAACTTTAGCTAGAATAATTGCTAATACAACAAGTGCAGAGTTTAATCAGGTTAATGCCACAGTTGCCGGAAAGAAGGATATGGAAGAGGTTGTTGCCAAGGCGAAAGACAATCTTGGAATGTATGGAAGAAAGACTATTCTTTTCGTAGACGAGATTCACCGCTTTAATAAGGGACAGCAGGATTATCTGCTTCCATTTGTTGAGGATGGAACAATAATTCTTATTGGTGCAACGACAGAGAATCCGTACTTTGAAGTAAATGGAGCTTTAATATCAAGGTCAATAATATTTGAATTAAAACCACTAGAGAAAGAAGATATCAAGACAATAATAAAGCGTGCTGTGTATGATGAGAAGAAGGGCATGGGAAGCTACAATGCAGCAATAGACGATGATGCACTGGAATTCCTTGCAGATATATCCAACGGAGATGCGAGAAATGCACTTAATGCCATTGAACTTGGAATACTCACAACAGACAGATCAGATGATGGAGTTATACATATAGATCTTGCAACAGCACAGGAATGTATCCAGAAGCGCTCGGTAAGATATGATAAAGAGGGTGACAACCACTATGATACAATATCAGCATTTATTAAGAGCATGAGAGGCTCAGACCCTGATGCAGTAAGCTATTATCTTGCCAAGATGCTGTATGCAGGTGAAGATATTAAATTCATAGCAAGACGAATAATGATATGTGCAAGTGAGGATGTAGGCAATGCTGATCCTAATGCACTGCAGGTTGCAGTGGCTGCGGCACAGGCTGTTGAGCGCATCGGAATGCCGGAAGCACGTATTATATTAAGTCAGGCGGCACTCTATGTTGCGACAGCACCTAAGAGTAATGCATGTTACATGGCAATTGATAAGGCACTTGATGTAGTTAAGAATTCAAAGACAGCGCCGGTTCCTGTACATTTGCAGGATGCCCATTATAAGGGCAGTGCCAAGTTAGGACACGGTGTAGGATACTTATATGCACATGATTATCCTAATCATTATGTCAGACAGCAGTATCTTCCGGATGCTTATGTGAATGAAAAATTCTATGAGCCGGGAGATATGGGATATGAGAGGGATATTAAGAAACATTTGGATAAGATTAAGTCGGAGGCATAGTTTCCAATGAGGGATTACATAAACAGACTTTCAAGAGGCAATTCAATTATCAAAGTACCAAAGCTGTCATGTAGTGAGGAACAGATTACCATGGATATTATGTGTAATACAGTTGCTACAGGAAGCTTTATATGTGATGCCACCGATAAGGTTTATGGAATGGTCTATGCTGATAATGAGAGGGTAAAGATTCTTTCAGAACAATTTGGTGGTACGCATATTATAACTGAATATCAGGTGGACGCTTCCGGACTTGAAGAAAATGATGAGATAGAGGGAACATTTACAGTAGTATGTAATGCCGGCGAGAAAAAGATACCATTTGTATTCAGATGTATGAAAGAGAATCAGGATGATATAAGAAATCATGTTAAGACTGAAGCAGTTGTTCTACACATTGATAACGAAGAGAATACAATTATACACAAAGATGAAGCAGAGCAGTTTGAATGTGTGCTTATAAAGAGTGGCACAGAAGAAACAGAGATTGATATATATGCAGATGCAGATTTTATTGAATTAGAGAAAGGCAGCTTATCAACTGATGATTTTGCAGGTGACAGGGCTGTAATTAAATATATAGTTAATCCACAGAAAATGCATGCAGGCAACAACTATGGATATATACATATAGTAAGTTATACGCAGCATTTAAAGATAAATGTAAGTGTTATATGTAAGAAAGCTGACGAATCGGAAGATTTTGAAGTCAGAAGAGAAGAAAAACTGGCACAATATAAGCTTACGAAGCTTTATCTTGATTTCAGAATGAAGAAAATCAAGAAAGAAAAATGGATTGCTGAATCTATGCAGACAGTTGACAGAATAAGGGGAATTAAGGGCACAGATGTATTTTATGATATTGTGCAGATACAACTGCTTATGGCGTCTGGAAGAGAGGAAACAGCAACACAGATATATAATAATATCAAGAAAGATATAGTCGGAAGAATTGGTGAAAATGTAGAACTTTACTGCTATTTTCTGTATGTTTCGACACTTATTGTGCGTGAAGAGGAGTATACGGCTCAGGTTTTATCACAGGTTAAGAAGTTCTTTGAGAATGGCTATGATACATATAGAATATTATGGATACTTTTTTACCTGAGTACAGATTCAGATAATAAGAGTATAAGACTTGTAAGAATAAAGGATGTAATTAATTCAGGATGCATAAGCCCTGTTATGTATATTGAGGCTATGAACATTATTAATGCACAGCCTGTTTTACTACGGGTGCTTAATCAGTTTGAAATGCAGGTTATTAATTATGGATGCAGGAACGACATTATCAGTGAGAAGCTTGCGATGCAGATTGCAGATGTTGTGGCTAATGAGAAGAATATTAATATTAATACTCTTATTATACTAAAAAAGATATATGATAAATATGAGAAAGACGAGATACTGACAGTTCTTGTAACCCAGATGGTAAGAATGGGCATGACAGGAGAAAACTGCTTTGAGATATATGAAAAAGGAGTATTAAGAGGCCTGAAAATAACAAGATTATATGAGTTTTATATTGCCAGTATGCCTAAAAAGACAGACAGGCAGCTGCCAAAGATAGTGTTGATGTATTTTGCATATGACAATACTCTTACAGATGCAGATAAAGCATTTTTATATGCAAATGTTGTAACGGGCAGAGATTCGTACTATAAGAATATCTATGAAGGTTATGAAAGAAATATAGAGATATATGTTTATGAACAGCTTAAAGCTGGCAATATCAGTGACAATCTTGTTGTATTATACAAGGCACTTCTTAAGACACAGCTTGTGTGTGATGACACAGGCACATTTGTAAGTAAAATGCCATATATGTACAGAATGCAGTGCTTTAGTGATGTGGTAAGATATGTACATGTCAGATATCCGCAGTTTACAGAAGAAACAGTATACGAGCTTTCAGGGGAAACAGCATATATATGTATATATGGAAGTGACTGCGAGATTACATTTGAATGTATTGACGGACAGATTAGAAAAGATACAATTGATTATGATATAGAAAAAGTGTTTGATATACAGCAGTATGCAGAGGTGTTTGAGGCTGCAGGTGATTATGGAAAGAACAATTCCAGAATAATTATGAGCAGAATCTGTGAAATGAGAAAGAATTCACAGTATACACAAGAAACACTTAAGCTGTACAAAACAATAAAAAAGGAACAGGGTATCAGTGAACAGTATAAACAGCAGGTTAATGCCTGGATGATTGATTATTACTATCATTATTATGAAGAAGATGATTTCTGGCATGAATACAATTATGTTGATACAGATAATCTGACGAAGAAGGATGCGGGAAAGCTGATAGAGATACTTATAGATTCATCAATGTATTCACAGGCATATGAGATAGCAGGTATATACGGTTGTTGTATGGCAAAAGCGGCAAAACTTCTTAAAATGACTGACTATATTCTTACAAATGTATCAGACGGACATAGTCAGATTATTGATGAGATTACTCAATATATATTCAGACACAACATTTATAATGAACCTGTTCTTTCTTATATGTGCGAATACTATAATGGGACTAATGATGAAATGTATGCGGTGTGGAAAGCAGCAGTTAATTATAATGTAAATGTATTGCATATGTCAGAAAGGATTCTTGCCCAGATGATGTATACAGGTGTGCATACTGGAAGATTTACAGAGGTGTTTGCTGATTATTATAGTAAGATTCCTGATATGCTTATAGTAAAGGCATATTTATCTTATAATTCACAATTCTATCTTCTCAGGCAGAAGAAGGCTAATGATATAGTATTCAGAGTTATAGAGGAGTGCATGGGGGATGGATATGGATTGCCAGAGTGTTGTTATGTAGCATGGCTTAAGAATCTGTCAAGAAACCCTGTTGCGTTAAGAGAAGATACATCTGAAAAAGAACTTGCACAATCAGTTCTTAATGAATTATGTGAACATGACAGAATATATGGATTTTTCAAAAAATTCAAAGGAATACTGGATTTACCATACAATATGCAGGGACTTACTATTGTTGAATACATAGCAGATCCAGATGATAAAGTATCTTTGACATATAGTATTAATGGGGCTGACAGGCTGGTGCAGGTTATGAAGTCTAACGGATGGGGAATATTTACATGCAGGTTTAATCTGTTTTATGGGGATTCATTAGAATATACATTTATAGTTAATGACAGCAATGAACAGGCATCTACAGAGCCGGTAGTCTGCGAATATAAGGATATTCCATCAGAGAACACAGATGGAAGGATTGACATGCTTAATGATTGTCTTGCAAGCAGACAGCAGCATGACCTTACAACATTAAGAAAGCTCATGTATAGTTACTGTGTTGAGGAATACGTCACAAGAGAAATGTTTACAATTGTCAAATGAGGATAGCAGATATGGAGCAGTGTAAAGGACTTATAGCAGGAATAGATATAGGATATAGTAAAATTCAGGCAAGTGTATATTCATATAATTCACGGAATGTGCAGACGGTAAAACTGACAGAGGATTCAAAGGAAAAGACCAGTCTTGCAAATGTTGTCGCTGAATGTATGCGAGCAACAGGTACATCACAGATTCAAAGCATATGTGTAACCATTCCCGATTATCATTCTGATGAAATATCTGCTGTCAGGGATACTCTTAAAAAATGTGGTGTATCAGATGGCAGATGGCAGGTATTAAGCAGAGTTGAAAGCTTTGCATATTATGCGTACAGACAGAAAAGTGAGCTTCATGCTGCTGGTGTGGCACTGTTTGACTACACAAGTGAAGGAATAAGGTGTGATTATCTTGCAGTCAGGAAGAATGACAATAGTAACTATCTGCTTCAGGAACATACAGGATACACATCTGATATATTAAAAAAAGCTGTGATAAGCAAAGAACTTGGACAGGCTGAGAATGAGTTGTGTACATTTGCAGAAGAGTATTTTTCTAAAAGACATGTTTCGGCGGCATATCTTACAGGTGAAGGTTTTGATGTTGAAAAGCTTCCTGAAAGATTTGCAAAGCTTATGGTTACGAGAAGAAAAGCATTTGTCGGACAGAATCTTTTTGCAAAGGGTGCATGCTTTGCGGCAATGGAGATATTGAAGCCGGAAGTGTTTAAGAATGTCATAATGCTTCTTGATAATCATGTGAAATGTGGTATAGAAATAGATATTTCGTCATATGAAAAGCCAATGAGATTCAGGCTGGTAAGACCGGGAAGTAACTGGTATACTGCCGGACGGACTGTGGAATGTATACTTGAGGATATGAGAAGCATTACATTTAAAATAATAACACCTGAGAATAAATATTATGATGAAGTTGTTGATATAAGTGAAATTCCATTCAGGGAAGGGAAAACAACAAGAGTATCTGTGAGCGTAAGCTTTGCAGATTCTGACAAGTGTAATATTACAATAAAAGATCTTGGATTTGGCGAGTTTGTCAAAAGTTCAGGAAAAGTTATAAGCAAAGAACTTGTATTAAGAAGCTGAGAATGTGGAAAACATCAGGAAACGGAGAAATACAATGGGGAAAATAATACTGTGCAGAGGAAAGAAGGCAGATACACCACTGACTGTTTTACAGACAGGTGTGAAGTTATATACAGCAGAAGAACTCTGTTATTATATTTATAATAATATATATCTGATTGGACAGGATTTTATAGATGATAATCTTATCAGTTTTCTTGATGAAACCGGAGAAAAAGAGCTGGCAGAAAGAGTAAGGAAGCTGAAAGAAACAGGAGGTTCATTAGCACAGATATTTGTAATAATACTCAAGACAATAGATTATTATTCTGTTGCAGAGATTGAGCAGTTAAAAGAGATTCTTAATACTCTTGGAAAGCAGAGCGTATGCGAAAGGCTTAAAGCAAGAGGAGACGGATATCTCAATGCTGGATATTATTTTGCCGCCGTCAGATGTTACGAGTCAATTATAAAAGATTACAAGGGAAAAGATTTGTTGGCAGCTGATTATGCAAAGGTTTATCATAACATGGGAACTGCCTATGCAAGAATGTTTATGTATGATAAAGCAGTGATATATTATGATGAGGCATATAGGACGGGTCAGCATGAGGAGTCAAAAAAATGCAGTATAGCAGCTTTAATTATGGCAAAGAAGGATAAAGAACCTGTTAATGTTGATACGGATGAAGAAGAATATGTGGTCCGGAAGGAATTGGAAACTTTGATGGACAATGCCAGATATAGTGATGAATATAGGGAACTTGAGGATATTGCCAGATTAAAAGCAGATGGCAATCTGGCACAGTACAACAGGGCGGTAGATGAAAGACTTGACAGGTGGAGAACGGAATACATTAAATATAGCAAAACATTTTAAAGAATTGTGGTGGATATATGGGAATATTTAAAAAGGCAGAAAAAGAAATAATATATGATGATTACGATGATGAATCGTACAGAGATGAGGAACTGCTAGAAGAGGCAGAAAAAGAAAAAGCTGCCAATAAAATGTTTAATATATTGAATATATATGAAACGTTTGATAAGAAGAATAAGAAAAAACATGAAGAACGCAAGAGCGGAGAGCTTGATGATAAAACAAAGGAAAAGCAGCAGCAGGCCAAGATAGAAGAAGAAAAATATGATCATCTGTTAAACAGTATGCAGGCACAGACGCTTATCAAGGCAGTTGAGAAATATGGAAAGGATGAGGAAGACCGCAAAGAGATTGATGCTATACCTATTGAGCTTCCAAAGGAAAAATCCGACCTTGATAAAATTGCAGAATATGCGATGAGCAGGAATATAGACAGTGTCAACATAAAGGATTTCAGTACACATGATATTGAGGTTTATGTAAGAGAACAGTGTGATATCATGGAAGAAGCAGCGACACATATAGAAAATGCTAAAGCTGAGTATGAGGCTGTTACTGAAGAATATAATGATATACAGATTATGGAAGAAGCTCCCACACAGATACGTGATAAAATATTGAGCTGTGCAGAGACCATAGACAACATGATGGTTGACAGGCGTATTCTTAAAAGTACAGAACATAAGCTGTCAAATGCGGCATACAGGCGCATGGAAGCTGTGGAAAATGAAATGCCAAGTGGAATAAAGCTTTTGAAAGCATCCGAAGATTATTATGATACTGTTAAGAGAGATTTAAGGATACTTGAGGCAGAACAGCTTAATCTTAGAACTGATGCGGACGTTCTTGTTACAAGACAGATTAAGATAAGAAGGCTTGCGAAAACAGCAATCTTTGCGCTTGCGGCAGTGTTTGCAGTATTTCTTATATCGATGACACTTGTTCAAAATGACAGTGATACGGCACTTTTTATAGGAATATCTTTATTTGCAGCAATTCTTGCAGTTGGAATGTTTGCTTTATTAAAGGTTACTGAAAGAAATGTGATTATAACTGAAATAAAACTTAATAAAGCTACAGCACTGCTTAACAAAGTAAAGATTAAGTTCATTAATGCAGCAAATACGCTGGATTATGAATATACAAAGTTCGGAGTTAAAAGTTCATATGAACTTGATAAGAAATACAGACTGTACGAGGAGATGAAAAAAGAGCAGATTAGAATGCTTGATATGACATCATCACTTAATTCTGCTGAAAATGAGCTTGAGAATATGCTTAAGAATTTAGGGCTTTACAATCCACATATATGGCTTGGAAGAGTGAGGGCAATCATTAATCCTAAGGAAATGGTTGAAGTGCGGCATGAAATAAATACTCGCCGTTATAAATTAAGGCAGCAGATAGAGTACAATGAAAAACGTATTGATGAAGCAAAGGAAAATATTAAAAAGATAACGCTTTCAAATCCGGCACACAGCGATGGTGCAATGCGCGTAATTGAAATGTATGAGAAGCGACATTCACGGGTTGCAAAATAAAATTGATATGTTACAATAAATAGTGGCTTTTTACGCATATGAATGATAAAAAGCGAAAGAAGTATGGAGGCTATAAGGATGAAAGAAAGACTTGAAGCAATTAGAGAAAGAGCTTTAGCACAGATTAATGAAACTGATTCGCTTGATAAACTGAATGATATCAGAGTCGCTTTCCTTGGAAAGAAGGGTGAACTTACAGAAGTACTTAAAGGTATGAAGGAAGTTGCACCAGAAGACAGACCTAAGGTTGGTCAGATTGTTAATGAGACAAGACAGGCAATTGAAGAAGTATTAGATAAGGCTAAGACAGAATTAGCTGCCAAGAAGAGAGAACTTCAGTTAAAGAGTGAAGTAATAGATGTTACTCTTCCATCTAAGAGGGATGAGTTAGGACATAAGCATCCTAATACACTTGCATTAGAGGAAATCCAGAAGATATTCATCGGAATGGGTTATGAAGTAGTTGACGGACCAGAAGTTGAGTATGATTACTACAATTTTGAGGCACTTAATATACCAGCTAACCACCCGGCTAAGGATGAACAAGATACATTCTACATCAATGATAAGATAGTACTCCGTACACAGACTTCCCCTGTTCAGGCAAGAGTTATGGAGAAGGGCAAGCTCCCTATCAGAATGATTTCTCCAGGACGTGTATACAGAGCAGATGAAGTTGATGCTACACATTCACCATGCTTCCATCAGGTAGAAGGTCTTGTAATTGATAAGGGAATCACATTTGCAGACCTTAAGGGAACTTTAGCAGAATTCGCTAAGGAGCTTTTCGGACCTGATACTAAAGTTAAATTCAGACCACATCATTTCCCATTCACTGAGCCTAGTGCCGAGATGGATGTAAGCTGTTTCAAATGTGGTGGTAAAGGATGCCGTTTCTGTAAGGGCGAGGGATGGATTGAAATCCTCGGCTGTGGAATGGTTCACCCACATGTATTCGAGCTTTGTGGAATTGATAAGGAAGAATATACAGGATTTGCCTTTGGTGTAGGACTTGAGAGAGTTGCTCTTCTTAAGTACGAAATCGATGACATGAGACTTCTTTATGAGAACGATATCAGATTTATAAAGCAGTTCTAAATCGATTCATATAGTGGTCTAACGACTGGAATAAGATAAAGTATATTTAAGGAGAATGACGATATGAATACATCATTAAATTGGATAAAAGCAATGGTTCCAGGTCTTGAGTGTACAGATCAGGAATTCAGAGATGCTATGACACTTTCAGGAACTAAGGTGGAGTGTTTTAATGCATTTGACAAGAACCTTGATAAAATCGTAGTTGGACAGATTCTCTCAGTTGAGAGACATCCTGATGCAGACAAGCTTGTAATATGTCAGGTTAATGTTGGCAGCGAGAATGTCCAGATTGTAACAGGTGCACCTAACTTAAAGGTTGGAGATATTGTTCTTGTCAATATCCAACTCCAGCAGCTCCGTCAGTTCGCTCAGGTGTGATATGTCAGAAATATTGTTCGTATCGAGGTTCAGTTTTCGCAATGCGGTAAGCTTTTCAATCGGAGATAAATCGTAAATCATGTTTTCGGAAAGATCCAGCACACGAAGATAACCGAATTTTGTTAAATCGT
>ERZ835109.1422-NODE-1422-length-19565-cov-12.632701_pt1 | contig 19565 bp, 18 predicted proteins | sample MGYA00519946_ERZ835109 | MGnify/ENA primary metagenome ERZ835109 (study PRJEB31850, sample SAMEA3708771) | human gut metagenome | biome: human gut; feature: human-associated habitat; material: faeces | place: China | collected 2014 ...
TCTCCGTCCACTTCTCATCCTTGTCCGTGTCGCCACTGCTCTCGTTGCAGATGAGAAAGGTTCCGCCGGGCTTCAGCACCCGATAAACCTCCCGAAAACACTGCGGCAGATTCGGCCAGAAGTAGACCGTTTCAAAAGCGGTGACCGCGTCAAACCAGTCCGAGGCAAAAATAATCCGCTCTACGCTGCCCTGCCATATAACGCAGCGTCCACTACCGATTGCCGCTGCGTTGTGCCTGCGTGCCTTTTCCACGCTGACGGGCGAATAATCGACGCCCGTCACCACACCCTGCGGGCATTTTTTCAGCAGCTTCCGGATATTGGCCCCGCCGCCGCAGCCGCAGTCCAGCACCTTGGCATTTGATGAAAGCGGCAAGAACTTCATGCCCCAATCTGCAAGGGGCGCATGGAACAGATTCATCATGTTCACCATGACTTTCCCACCAAAGCCGGTAGGCTTGCGGGTGTTTTCAAAAAACGACATCCTTCGTCACTCCTTTTCCAGAACGATGATTTTATTGGAAATATTCCGCACGGCGGGCAGCCTGTCCAGCAGCTTGTAAACTGGCGCAAACGCCGCCATACCCTCGGTTAAGCTGTGTTCCTCCACAAAGCGAAAATCCGGCAGCAGTTCGGCAAGTGCTTTCCCATTCTTGATTCCCCAGTTGAATTTTGCGTTGCTTGCGTCAATGGATTTCTCCTTGAAGTGCCGTACCATCACAGGATTCATGGTTTCCACAAATACAGTGGCTTGGGAAAAGCGGCCGGAAAGCACTGCAAAAATTTGCTGCACATCTTTTGCGTTCAGATACATGGTCAGTCCCTCAATGAGAATCAGCACCGGCACATTCTGCTCGCTGATTTCTCCGCCCCAATCTTCCATGGCGGACATGGCAATCTGCGAAATCGTGCCGCTTTCCGGCAGAAGCTTTTCCCGCACCGCCATCGTTTCCGGCAGGTCGAGGTTATACCAATGCGCATAACCCGACATCCGATAGCAGCGGGTATCCAACCCGCAGGCAATGTTGACCACCACCGCGCCGGGGTGCGCCGCAAGCCACGATTTTATCAGTTTATCCAGCACAATGGTCCGGGCAATGACGCCGCTGCGCATGACTGTATCCTTGTCCGCAAGGGAAAAATCGTAGTCCAGCTTTTCGATGAGTTCTTCCGCTTTTGCGTCGTGGATCGCACCTCTGCCGCTGCTCTCTTTCGCCCTTGCATAAACGGTTTGCAGCATGGTTTCCGGCACGCCGGAGAGCTTGATTTTTTCTCTCATGTCATATTTCCTCCGCTTGCGTAGTCAGAAATTTTTCCGCATACCGGCAGAATTTTTCCGGGTGTACCATCACCAGCTCCGCATGGGCCATCTTGGGGATGCCATGGATGCGCGCCTTAGGAAAATAGCGCTTGATGAACCGGATATCCCGCCTGCGATCCTTCTTTTCGTCGTCGCCGTACCAGTAGGTGATTCCCGCACCGATTTTAGCGGAGCGCTTCGGAAGCGCATAGTTGTTGGCAGACCAGAATACATTGCGGATCGTCCGATCGGAAAAGGTTTTGAGATAGGCTTCCATGGCGTCGTACTCCTTTTTGGGGTCGTGCCCTGCGGGGGTGAACCGTTCCGGCGGAAAAGCTGCTTCCAGAACCTTTCGGCTGTTTGCCGCCATTTTGAAGGACAGCACATCCCGAGCCAGCAGCAGCTTTCGCACCGGGTAGAGCAGCTGATAGGGCGTGATCCCGCCGTCGATGATGGCCCGGTCGATGGGCATTTCCCCCAATGCCAGCATACGGGTCAGGCAGGCACCGCCCATGGAGCAGCCATAGGCCCCACCCAGACGGGAGACGCCGTGGCTCTTCAAATAGGAGATCACCTCGTCCACGGTCTGCTCGACTGAGGTGAAATCCCCGGGGTACTCCGGTTGATGGCCGTCATACACCACCTGAAAAACATGCCATCTCTGAGATAGCAGCGAGATCGTGTCGGCAAAAGCGCATACAGGCTCTGCCGTGCAGGGAAAAAACAGCAGCGTCCGCTCCTGCGCCTGCCCGTGTTCCAATATCTGCATGGCTCACCCCTCCGATTTCACGCACTCTGCGTAGGTCAGCGGGAACGAGGCTTTCAGCACGGTGCTTTTCTGCACCGTCCAGCCGTTTTCCCTAAGAAATGCCAGATATTCGTGGCTCGTCCACTTGCTGTGCAGCGGAAAGCCCGCCAGCTTCATAAAAAATGCTTTGACCTTTCCAAAGAAAGCGTTATCTGCGTGGGTAAAGGTCGGCGCAACCAACACACCATCGTCTTTCAGCACCCGACGAATTTCAGAGAGGGCTTTCTCCGGTTCCGGTACAATGTGCAGCGCATTGACCACGATTACCACATCGAAGGACTGGTCAGCATAGGGCAGATGGAACATATCCTGCACCGAAAAATAGAGTTTCGCAGATTTTACGCCCTGTTTCGCCTGCTCAATCATCTTTTGGGAAGCGTCGGTAGCTTCAATATGGTCAGCAGAGTGGACGATATGTTTGGCGATCAGCCCTGTGCCGGTCGCCAGCTCCAGCACGGTTTTTTGCCGTACCACAGGGCGCAGCAGCCTGTACAGCCGCTCGTAAGCCGCTGCATCCTTGCGCATGAAACGGTCGTACCGCCCGGCGTTTTTGTTCCAGAAATTTTGACTGTTTCTCATGATTTCGCCCTCACAACGAGATGTTAAATTTCTCTGTCTCCTATAGATGGTACGAAAAAGTTAGAAGAGGCTAACTATAGCCTTTTTGAAAAGCCGCATCACTGCGGCCTTTCCGCTTATGCAAATAGCTCCCGGCAGGCGCCCCGCACCAGCGTTTCCAGTACCTGCGGATAGAGCACCCCAATCTGCTCCTGATGGGAGACGGTTAAAATCAAGCCCCGCACTGTGGCGGCAGCCAGCGCCATACCGCCCTTGGGCTGCAAGCCGCCCAATTCCAGCAGGGTACGGATGTGCGTCTCGTCATCGTGGTAGTGGGCGGTCTTCACTTCCTCCGGCAGCCGGTGCAGAAGAAAATCTGCGTCATTTTCGATGAACACAAAGGCTTTTGTCTCGGAGAGCCAACGGCAGGCAGCCAAAATCGCCGCTGCCGCGCGTTCGGCAGGAAGCAGAGTTGCGTTCTCTTGCAAGGACTTCTGCGCTGCCGCGAAGCACTCGGTATGGATGTCCTCCAGTACAGCGAAAAACAGCAGTTCCTTGGATTCAAAGAATTTGTAAAATGACCCCTTGGAAATCCCAACGGCCTCCGTCAGCTGCCCCACAGAGGTTTTCCGCATCCCGATGGTAATGCCGCAGCGTCGGGCCGCTCGGATCAGGTCATTGCGGATTTGTTCATTCTGTTCGTCTGTAAAAGCCACTGCGCACGCTCCTTGGATTTATGACCACATTTACCATTTCAGTCAAATTGTAGCACGGTTCGAAGATGTTGTCAACGGCGTCGTTTTGCTTTCCATCTCAAACGGCGCAGCAGCACCTTTTCCAGTCAAGATTTTCGGATGAATCATATGTTGTATCGAATTCGCACGGCGATGTCATAGCCCCAGCTGTTGACCTTGATCACATGGTACTGCCCGCCATACTTGCATTCTTGAATCTTCTCAGGGTAAGCCAGGCTACTGGCTATGTACACCTGCCCGGGCGTTTTCATGCCAAGAGCCTCATGCGAACGGATGGTATTATATTTCACCCGCCAATTTTCCAATTGCACCTGCGCATCGACAATGTCGGAAATAGACGCGTGGTTCAGAAGTTCCTGTTTCATTGTCTGATGAAAACGCTCAATCTTTCCTTGTGACGGGGGAAGCTTGATTCGCCCATGAGTCGGCGGAATATCCAATTCCATGAGCCAACGTTCAAATTTCGTATAGCCTTTCCGAAAATCGGCAAACCGCGCTTCATTGTCGGAAAGGATAGAGTCCGGCAGCCCATATTCGGAAAACACCTCTTGAAACATCGGAATGACAACATTTTTTGTGCTTAATCCGGGCGCTGTTTTGATGGGAAAGCGCGAGTGATCGTCGATAATGGTGAGCGGCTGCTGCTTTGAGGATTTCTCCGGACTGATACAGCCATAGCGGTGCAGGATATTGTTTACGATTTTTATGCAGGGCAGATCCTGCTCCCCCCCTGGTTTTCCATCACATTGCGGAAAAACAGTGATGAAGTAATTCTTTTCGACTCTTCACTTTTTTGCTGAATTGCGATATACTGTACTTATTATGAACAGGGTTGGTGTGCTATGGTACGAGTTGCGGTTGTGGAAGACTCACGGCAGGACGCGGATATACTGTGTCAGCTTTTGGATACAGTAGAACGAGACCTGACGATAAAAACCTACCATTGCGCAGAGAACTTTCTGGAGGACATCGAGCAGGGGGTTGACATTGTCTTTATGGATATTGAGCTACCCGGCTGTAACGGCATGGAGGCAGCCCGCCAGATGCGGCAAAAAGATGACAAGGCACTGCTGATTTTTATTACCAATATGGCGCAGTATGCGGTAAAAGGTTACGAAGTCGATGCGATGGATTTTATTGTGAAGCCCGTGGCTGCCACGGATTTTGCCTTCAAGATGAAACGTGCCCTCTGTGCGTTGGATGCTCGTAGACAATATGATTTTGTGATTGCCGATAAGCAGAATTTCCGCCGCATCAGCACAGCGGATCTCTGCTATGTGGAGGTGTCCGGTCACAAGCTGCTGTATCATCTGCCGCAGGAAGTTGTCGAGGTGCGTGGTCGTCTGACTGATGTCGAAAACCAGCTCAAGCCCCACGGATTTTTACGCTGCAACAACTGTTTTCTTGTCAACCCGCGCTATGTACGGGCCGTGAACGGTTACACCGTTACTGTGGGAACAGATGTTCTGCAAATCAGCCACCCGCGCCGCAAGGAATTTCTGCAGGAGCTCAGCCGCCTGCTTTCCAAAGGTGGTGTTTGAAATGCAGGCACTTTATTATGACAATGCGTTGTTTCTGTTTGCAATTCATGCCCCGGCGCTGATTCAGTTTTTGGTGGGTACATTGCTGTTTTCACACGGTTATACAAGAAAGCCGCACTTTGCTGCCAGGATGGCCACAGGTATAACAATCGCGTTGCTTGCCTTTGCGGCGGTACTCGTTCCCATCAGCAGGCTTCCGATGCAAACGCTGATTGGTTCTGTACGAGAGTCTATCCTGATTTATGCATTTCTTTTGGCAGAAAACTACATCTTGCTTCGAAATACTTTTGAAGAATCCCGCCGCTGCATACTGACTGGCTTAATGACGGGGTACGCCTATCAGCATTTCGGCTCACAGGTTTGTTTGTGCGTATATGTCCTGTTTTCCCAAAATTTTGATAACTGGATTTTGGGTGGGCTTGTGTTCCGCTTCGTGGAGATTTGGATTTTTGCCGCCATTGCAGCAGGTATATATTTTCTTTTTGCCAGACAGGCAAACTATACCGATAAAAACGGCATACAGGACAAAAACGTGTGGTTGCTTTCTCTCTGCACTATCGGCCTGCTGCTGTTGTTAAGCAGCTTCCGGGACTATTATCAGGACGAAAGTCTGCCGCTGACCCTGATTACCCGAATTTTTAGTATGTTCTGCAGTGTGCTTTTGCTGCTTCTGCGCAGCGGATTCTTTGAGCAGAGCCATCTGCAGGCGGAAATTCAGACCATTCAACAGCTGCACCGCAGAGAAATTGCCCAGTATCAGCAAAATAAAGAAATGATTGATTTAATCAATACGAAATGTCACGATATCCGCCACCGCCTGGCGCAGTACCGCATCCACCCGGATGCCATTACCTGCGAGGAGCTGGCTCAGCTGGAAAAAGGCATCTCTATTTACGATTGCACAATAAAAACCGGCAACGAGACGCTGGATGTGATTCTGACCGAGCGCAGCCTCCTGTGTCAGAAAATGGGAATCACCTTTTCCTGCATTGTGGACGGCAGCAGTCTGGATGCTCTTTCACCGGGGGACATTTACTCACTATTCGGCAATGCTGTGGACAACGCGATTGAAGCCGTGGTGCAGCTGCCGCAGGAAGCAGACCGGATAATCAGCCTAAATGTGCGCCAGCGCATGGGGATGCTGTCGATTCTGGTAGAAAATCCCTATGCCGGAAAGGTCGATTTTGCGGACGGACTGCCCCGGACAACCAAACAGGATACGCAGGAGCATGGCTATGGAATACGATCGATTCAGATGATTGTGCGAAAATACGGCGGTGAAATGACGGTTACGGCAGATGAATTGTTCCATCTGTCAATACTGCTGCCGATATCCAACCATGCAGAGGTTTCATAAGGTTACGCCAAAAAATGATAAGTTTAGGACAGCTTTGAGAAAAGGCTGTCCTTTTTTGGTACACTGAAACCTGTAGAACTGCGTAAGCAGTATGAAGGAGGAAAAACTATGCAAACTGAAAAACCGAAAAAACTGCGGATGCGCAGCGGCAAATTTATTGCACTGACGGCATTGCCGATGGCAATTCTATTGCTGCTGAGTGTTGCCCTGACAGTGGTATCCAATATGCTTGCCTCTACATTGGATACCTATCTGGGAAAGGGAACCACGCAGAAGATTGTACTGGATGGTACCGCAGAATGGGACACAGAGTACTACACCGAGCTGTACAGCAATACGGACGATTCCGCCGCGGCAGCCTACGCGGTGGCAGAACAGCTAATGGAAGAAGGCAGCGTTCTGCTGAAAAATAACGGAATTCTGCCGCTGGCAAAGGGTAGTACACTGACACCCTTTGGCCGCGGGTATCTGGATCCGATTTACGGCCAGCTGACAAGCGGCGGCAGTGCTAAGTGGGTGGTGGACCCCGTCACGCCTGCGCAGGCGGTGGGCAGCGTTTATACGCTGAACAATGCCGCAGTGGATAAGATGAAGGCAGCTGGCTCTCCGGAAGCTTTGGGTGAGGCAGAGGGAACCAGCAAAGCCGGTGAAGCCGGCAGTATGCTGGGCGGCGACAGCTTCCTGTATGAGTATGACCCTGCCATTTACGAGGGCATGGATGATGTGAGCGGTACGACCGGCATTGTCTTTTTGACCCGCGCAGGGCAGGAGGGCAGTGACAAAAAGACAGACGCGTATGCAGACGGTACGCCGCATTATCTGGCTCTGACCGAGAACGAAAAGGCGGCAATCCGCACGGCGAAAGAAAAAACCGGTCATGTGATTGTGGTGCTTGTCTCCTCCGCTACGATGGAGGTCACACCGCTGCTCTCTGGCGATCTGGAGGCGGATGCCATCCTGTGGGTGGGTCACCCCGGTGAGCGCGGCTTTACCGCGCTGGCCGGTCTGCTGGATGGCGATGTGACACCCAGCGGTCGCACGGTTGATACCTATGCAGCCGATTTGACTGTTGACCCGACCTACCAGAATTTCGGCGATTACCGCTATGAAAATGCAACGGTCACAAGCAGTAGCTTTACGGACGGCGGCAAATTCAATGCGCCGTTCATTGAGTATCAGGAAGATCTCTACATGGGCTACCGCTATTATGAAACGGCAGACTTTATGGATGACAGCTTTGTCTACGGTACGCTGGACGGCAAAGGTGCCTTTGTCGAGCAGGGCGCTGTCTGCTATCCCTTCGGCTATGGTCTGTCTTACACGACCTTTGCACAGGAAATCACAGATTATCAGGACAACGGCGACAAGATTACCGTCACAGTAAAGGTCACCAACACCGGCAGCACCTACGCCGGCAAGGACGTTGTGCAGTTGTACTACAACGCCCCCTATACCGAGAAAGATATTGCCTACAAGGTGGAAAAGCCCGTTGCCAACCTGATTGCGTTTGATAAAACAGGTGTGCTGACCCCCGGCGCCAGTGAGACGGTAACACTGTCTTTTGCCAAGGAGGACATGGCCAGCTATTGCTATACCCACCAGAATCCGGACGGCACTACTGGTTGCTACTGGCTGGAGGACGGCGACTATGAGATCTCCCTGCGCAATAACAGCCATGATGTGATTGACACCCGCACCACGTCCCTGACAGAAATGTGGTACGATGGCAGTGACGATGATCATATCCGCCAAAGTGATAAGGATGCCCAATCCGAGTTGGACGATAACGGTAATGCCACCGGCGTGGCCATGAACGGCAGTTTTGTGGCTGCCACCAACCAGTTCCAGACTTCCAGCGACTACATGAACAGTGAATCTACCATCCTGAGCCGCGCCGACTGGAAGGGTACCCAGCCAAAAGCACCCGAAAACAACACCAAGACCATCAGCGAGGAGTACGCCTCTCAGCTGGGCTCTGACTCCAGGTTTGATGTCAATACCGACCCGACCTTCGGTAATGTGGAGGGCAGCCTCGTCTATCATGCCGACCAGCCCACCAGTGGTGAAAAAAATGGTCTGACGCTGGCCTCCATGCGCGGGCTTGCTTATGATGACCAGAAGTGGGAATCTTTCCTCAACCAGATTGACTGGAAGGCAGATAAAGACGGCATCATTATGAACCATTCCGGCGCTGCCTACGCGCTGGGTCAGATTGAAAGCCTTGGCATCCCCGGAACGGTGCAGGAGGATGGTGCAAACGGACTGAAGGTACAGGGTAATGACAACGGCTATGATATGTCCAAGTCCAGCTCCTTCCCCTTCGCCCCGGTCATTGCCGCCAGCTGGAATGAAGATTTGCTGTACGCCGTGGGAGCTGCCTTCGGTCAGGAAGCACTGCAAAACGGGATTACCGGTTGGTACTGCCCGGCAATCAACCTGCACCGCAATCAGTTCGCCGGACGTATTTTTGAGTATTATTCCGAGGACCCGGTGCTTTCCGGCAAGCTGGCCGCAGCCTGCATCTCCGGTGCAGGGGATCAGGGTATGGTCTGCTACCTCAAGCACTTTGCGCTGAATGAGACCGAAACCAACCGTTCCTCCATGTGCTACACATGGGCTACCGAGCAGACCATGCGCGACCTTTACCTGAAGGCCTTTGAGATCGCTATCAAAGAAGCCAAGATGACGGTAAAGTATACAGCCGATGAAACCGGCGCTACATCCACCAAGGTCATGCGCGCCTGCACCGGCATTATGCCCGCCCAAAACTGCGTTGGCCTGACATTCGGTCACACTAGCTACCCGCTGCTGAACAACGTCCTGCGCGGCGAATGGGGCTTCCGCGGCATGGTCATCTCTGACTACTGGGTATGGGGTGACAACAACCTGCGTGACCTCTGTGTGCGTATCGGTTGCGATGCGTACCTCTGCATGGCAATGCCTGCAATGTGGACGCTGACCGACTATGACAGTGCAACTGCCCGTTGGGCCATGCGCAATGCACTGCATAATATCGCCTACACGCTGGCCAACTCCAACGCTACACAGAATTGTGCTCCCGGCACGAAGTATAAGATGGGGCTTTCTCCGTGGAAGATTCCGTTTACTGTGCTGAATGTCGTTCTGTATGCGCTGGTTGTACTGTATATCGGGCGCTTGGTTCTGCGCATCCGCGACCAGAAGCAGCACCCGGAACACTTCAAGCCCAGCCGCAAAGAACGCAAAGCAGCAAAAAAATAAGCTGGGTATAGCGATGGTGATTTTGTTCCTCGTCAATAACCTATTACTTCCGCTGTGGAAGATTCCGCACAATCCTAATCAATTCTGACATTCTCATATTTGCTTTTTTCTCCAAAAGACCCGCTGTGCATTTGCACGGCGGGTCTTTTCGCAATCATCGGGTTTCAGGACGGGAAAATCTCTGACAGGTGGGCGTTTGGTGCACCAAATGTCGTACTTGCTGGCTGGCAATATCCTGCTGCAGCTAGGCTGGCATGAAACCGAATATTTGATACTCAAAGCAGATTCTCTCCCAGTGGGTAAAAAAGCAGTTTTCACCAGTGAGGAAGTCCGCCTTGCAAGAATCTCCGTAAACCAGTTGCGAAACAAGAAAATTCAACAGGGGCAGTACACAGATGCCACCGATGATATGCGGTGACTTTTTGTTGGTTCTGCACTGCTCTGCTGCACCTATCGCCGGTGATATAAAACAATGTGCCAACAACAAAAACTGACCACCGGCAGCAAAAATCGCTGCCGGTGGTCAGTTGGTGGTCAACTATTATGCCGGGGAGACCATTTCAGCAAACAGTGCTTGTAAAAGATCGTCTGCACCGCCCGCTGACTGGATTGTGGCTATCATCAAATCATCGGGGTCAACGCAAGTGAAGTCCAGTATATACCCGGCATGATCCACTTTCCACAGCATCTAAATCGCCCTGATTGCGAATGTCCAGTTTGTTTATCAAAATCTTTGTGCCGGGATAGCACCCATTTGCCAACGAAGTTACTTGATAGTCTGCCATCGTGTTAATTCCTTTGTGCCTTGCGCCGTTCCAAAATCTCGGCAGCAAGAGTACAGTAGTTGCCTATATCATACACGAAATTATACTTCTTTACAAGTAACAATTCCTCTTTTACGCGTGCTTTTCGGCGTTGGCACGGTAGGTGCTGGGGGAGCAGCCATAGCGCTTGCGGAAGGAATCCGAAAAATAGCTCAGTGAACAGAATTGCAGCCTTTCGCTGATGGCTATGACCGACTCAGCGGAATTGGCCAGCAGGAAACAGGCGCGCTCCAGACGGATTTCTCGCAGATAGTCCTTGAAGCTGCGGCCGGTTTCGGCGCGGAACTTGCGGCTGAGGTAGTAGGGCGCATAGCCCAGCTCTGCCGCAAGACTCTCGATGGTGATGGGCTCCTCCATGCGGGAACTGAGCTGCTCCATACAGATGCGCACCGGCTTGGAGTACGCTGCGTTCTGGCGGTACTGATGCACTCGGCGCACAAAATCGTCCTGCATGGCGTTGTTGATGTCCATAATGGCCTGCATGGAACGGCTTTTCTCAACGCTCTGGTAGTAGCCGTCCGAGATGGTGTAGGCGGTTTCCGGCGGCAGGCCACCCTCCATAGCGGCGCGGGAGAATAGCGTGATGTTCACGATAATCATATTTTTCAGCTGGCGCAGCTCCTGCCCATCGCTGATATTGCCGATTTGCCCTTGGTTGAACATCGACTGAATTTTCTTTTTGTAGTGCAAATCCCCTTCACGCACCAGGCGGAGCATCTCGCGCTCGGCCTCATAGGTGCCGTGGCTGCCTCGGATTTCGGCCTCAGACAGAACCTGCGGCTGCTCATCCGGGAAGCGGATATCATCCGGCGTCAGTTTTTCGCCGGTGATGCAGTAGTGCAGAAGGATGCCGTATTCCAGCACGCGGGGCAGGCCGATGATCGGCAGGGCGCGGAAAAATTCAATGGCCGGGTCCAGCAGGGCGGGGGTCAGCTTGCGCTGCCGTAGCTCATGTTCCAGCTTGTTTGCGGAGGTATCATACATAAAAAATGGCCCAAGAATGTGCAGCTTTTCAAGCTCGTTCTTGTCAAACCTGGCATCGGCAATCCACAGAAGGCCCAGATTATTTGTCACAATGACCGGCTTGCGGTATTGCAGCATATGGGTGCAGATTTCCTCCTTGTGGGCATAGGGGACAACCAGCGGGTAGAACTGCTCGCCGCAGGGACAGCTCGTTTGCAGAATGTGCAGGGAACTGTCCAGCGTCCAGAGATAGAGCGCCTGACAGCAGGAGACCAAATCCTGAAAAACCGGCAGATACATTTCCTGATACGGCATGGCTTACTCCTCGCAAAGAAAAGGAAGCAGGATGGCTTCGTCGGTCTTGCACTCTATCTGCAAAGCAGCATCCTGCAGCCGCACCCGCCCGCTGACTGCGGCGGCAAAGATAAACTGCGACAGCGTGGATTTCAGGTTCAGGCAATCGCCGTCTGTTGTCACCAGCATAACATTGCCGCTGCATCGCCCGATGGCCTGCAGCAGCCTTCCATAATCAATATTTTTGCGCAGCTTCATAGAGGACTCCCTTCAGTTTGACTTCTGCTTTTTGTTCATTATAATCATTTTTTTGCTACATTTCAATAGAATGGCTAAAATACAAAACTATTAGCTAATATATAAAACGCAAATCGACGTGCGTTGTGTTATATATAGAGCAGGAGCCAAGCAGGCGGCAAGCGTTCTGCGGCCAAAAGAACGCGCCGCGCTGCTAGCAAAATGAGGAACGGCCCAAAAAACAACAGGAGGCGTATCATGCTGACAAAACTCTTTGAGTCAAAATTCTTTGACTCTAAAATCAAATCGGCCAACACACAGAACAGTGAGCGTTGGCTGGGCTATTTCTTTGGCCCGTGTCTATTGTATATGTGCTATTACGGCATTGCGGGCACCTATCTGACGCAGTTCTATACCGATGTGCTGGGCATTACCGGTATGTTTCTGACTCTGATGCCGGTCATTTCCAAAATTGTGGACGCTGCCACAAACATCGTGATGGGCCGCATCATTGACAATACCCGCACAAGGCAGGGAAAGGCGCGGCCGTGGGTGCTGATTTCCGGCGTGCTGATTGCCGTCACCGGCATTTTGCTCTACACTGTGCCGAAGGCCTCCTACACGGTGAAAATCATCTGGATTGTCGTCAGCTACAACCTATTCTTTGCGCTGGCGTTCACCATCTACAATATGAGCCACTCCCTGATGGTGCCGCTGTCCACCCGCAACACCAAACAGCGCGATACGCTGGCACTGCTGAACTCCACCGGCACCACGATGATTCCCGGTATGCTGGTTACGATTGTTATGCCGCTGATGATTCGAGCGTTTGGCGTCGGCGCGGATGCACAGGGAACCTGGATTACCATGATGAGCATCCTCTCGGTGCTGGCCATCCCGGCAACGTTGCTGGAATACTACTTCACCAAGGAGCGCGTGACTGAGGATGCAGCGTCCGTAGGTAAGGGCGCGGAGGAAAATAAAATCAGCTTTGCCCAGCAGATGAAGGCCTGCCTGAATGACCCCTATTGGCTGATTGTCATGGGCTTCTGGCTGACCTACCAGATTTTTAACGGTCTTTCGACCAACGGCATGATTTATTACTGCAACTGGGTGCTGGGCAATTCGGTTGATTCAGGTGCTGCCAAGCAGGTGCTTGTCAATATGATTGGGCAGGCACCGCTGGGTATCGGCCTTGTGCTGCTGTGGCCGCTGGTGCGCAAATTCGGTAAGCGGTATGTGATGATGTTCGGCTTCGGCATTGCGGCCATCGGCTCACTGATTGTGCTGCTGGGCGGCAGCAATATGGGCATTGTTCTGGGCGGTCTGGTCATCAAGTCCATCGGCGCACTGCCAAGCTATGTTATGGCCGCGCAGCTGGCCGAGGCGCTGGACCACATCGAGTGGAAGAACGGCTACCGCGCCGACGGCTTCTCTGCATCGGTGTACAGCATTATCATCACGGTTGCGGCCGGTGCGGCGCAGACGATTCTGCTGGCCGGTATCAGTGGGCTGGGCTACATTACCCCGACCTCTGCCGCTGATGTTATCACCCAGCCCGCGGCGCTGCAGACTTTCTTCAAGTGGTGCTTTGTGGGCGTGCCGATGATTGGCTACCTGATTGGCTCGCTGCTGATGATTCGCTTTGACGTTGAGGACAAGATGCCGCAGATTTCTGCCGACATTACCGCCCGCCATAAGGCCGAGGCCGAGGCACGCGGCGAGGTCTACTACTCGCCCGAGGAAAAGGCGGCGATGGAGCAGGCCGAGCAGGACAAAATTGCCGAAGCCAAGCGCATTGAGGAGCTGAAGGCCAGATGCGCCAAGAAGGGCCTGAATTTTGACGAGGAAGAGGCCAAATATCAGGCCAAGCTGGCAGAAAAGAAAGCGAAGGAAGCTGCCAAGGTGGCCAAGAAGAACAAGAATCAATAAATTAAATAAGGGAGGAAGCGTAGGGCTCCTCTCTTATTTTGGCTTGAAAAGGAGATAGAGATAATGCTTGAAATCGCTGAGAAAATACTGTCCGGCAAAAACCCGAAGCTCTGCTTTTTCGGTGACAGCGTAACGCAGGGACAGTTTGAATTTGCAAATGGCTTCAAGGAAGCAGTGGAACGCCCGAAATTGGTCTACCATAAGCTGCTTGCCGACAAAATCCGCGAAACTTACGGTAAGGAGATAACAGTTATTAACGCAGGCATTGGAGGAAACTTCTCCAGCGATGGACTGGCGCGGATGCAGACAGATGTGCTTGACAAAAATCCTGATTTCTGTTGTGTCATGTTTGGTACGAACGATGTGACCAACGCACGCAAGGGCGCTGTAGCCTTGCAGGAGTATAAGGCAAATATGAGAGAAATCGTCACCCGCTTGCAGCAACAGGGCATAGAAACCGTGATAATGACGCCCGGCATGCTTTGCTCGCATGGTGTGAAAGGCTTTACCGGCTTTTGGTGGTTTGTTCATAAATACTATGAAAATCTGCAAAAAAGCGGAAAGATGGACCAATATGTTGAAGCTCTTAAGCAGGTTGCCGAGGAAAAGCATGTTCCGGTGGCCGATGTATACGCCGAGTGGAAAACACTTGCCAACAAAGGTGTTGACACGACTGCGCTGCTTTGCAATGGCATGAACCACCCGAACGCAGAGATGCATAAGGTTTTTGCTGACAAGCTGTTCCATCTGTTGTTTGCAAAGTGAGCAGGGGCTGCGCTTTCCACTGTTATATCAAGAAGGAACAGGTCATGGAAAATTTTTACTGTAACCCACTGAATCTGGAAAATACCAGCACTACGGCAAGGCTGCGCACCGGGAGGCTGCCGACCCGACGCTGATTCTCTTTAAGGGAACGTATTATCTGTTTGCCTCCATGTCGGCGGGGTTTTACTACTCCAAGGATTTGCTGCACTGGAGCTGGCACGAAAACCGCAATCTGGAGCTGTACCACTACGCGCCGGATGTACGCCAGGCAGGGGAATGGTTGATTTTCTGTGCCTCTGACCGCCACCACAGCACGATATGGCGCACAAAAGACCCCTTTGCCGACACCTATGAGAAGTCAGTGAGCCGTTTGCCTTCTGGGACCCGGATACCTTTGTGGACGATGACGGGCGGGTGTATTTCTACTGGGGCTGCGACAGCGGCCGCCCGATTTACGGCATTGAGCTGGACAGCAAAACCTTTTTGCCGGTTGGCGAAAAGAAAGCGCTGATTTTCGGCCAGCCGCAGGAGCACGGCTTTGAACGGCAGGATTTCCCGGGCAGGGAGGCGGAAAAACCGACCCTTGCCATGCGGATGCTCTACAAATTGATGGAGCTATCCGGCCGCGGCAAGGACGCACCGTTTATTGAAGGCGCGTTCATGAGCAAAATCAACGGCAAATACTATCTGCAGTATGCCGCCCCGGCTACAGAGGTTCCCACCTACGGAAACGGTGTGTATATCGGCGAAACCCCGATGGGGCCGTTTGTCTACCAGCAGCACAACCCCATGTCCTCCAAGCTGGGAGGATTTATCACCGATGCGGGGCACGGCAGCACGATTCAGGACGCCTACGGCAACTGGTGGCACGCAGCGTCAATGCGCATTTCGGTAAATGCCAGCTTTGAGCGCCGCGTGGGGCTTTTCCCGGCCGGTGTGGACGAGGACGGGATTCTCTACTGCAACCAGAACTATGCCGACTGGCCGTTACGGCATCGCGCCGGATAAGCTGTATGCAAGCTATCTGGTATACGAGACGCCCGGCGTTGTGCTGACGATGCTCAACAAGGACCAGACCTACTACTTTGCCGTGGACAGCTTTGGCGAGGGCGGCATTACCGAGGGAACGCCCCAAAGGCTGTAACCCGCTGATGAGAAAGGAATAGTACGATGAAACGAGTTTCTTTTAACGATAACTGGCGCTGCAACGGCAAGGCTGTGACTCTGCCGCACGATGCAATGATTCAGCAAAAGCGTGACCCCAAGGCGGCCTGCGGCAGTGCGGGGGCGTTTTTCCCGGACGGCAGCTTCACCTATGAAAAAACCTTCCCGCGGCCTGCGGCGGAGCACGTGCTTTTACAGTTTGAGGGCGTGTATAAAGACGCCAAGGTCTATATCAACGGCAAGCTGGCGGGCGGTGCGGCCTACGGCTACATTCCGTTCTTTGTGGAGGCTGACGCCTTTTTGCAGGACGGCGAAAACACCCTGCGTGTGGAATGTGCCGTACAGCACCCGGATTCCCGCTGGTATTCCGGCGCGGGCATCTACCGCCCGGTCTGGCTCTGGACCGGCCCCAAAGAGAGCATTGCGCCCGAGAGCGTGCGTGTCAGCACAGTGAGCATTGCCCCGACCGTCATCCGGGTGCAAAGCGACGCGCCGGTTCATTTTGATGCAGCCGGGGTGCAGGGCGAGGGCACGGACTTTACGCTTACCATCCCCGATGCCAAGCTGTGGAGCGAGGACGCACCGAACCTCTACACTGCAAAAATCACCAACGGCAGCGATGAGGCCGCGCTGACCTTTGGCATCCGCAAGGTGGAATGGTCGGCCAAGGGGCTGTTCATCAATGGGCAGGAGACGCTGCTGCGCGGCGGCTGCCTCCACCATGACAGCGGGATTCTGGGTGCGGCCACCTATGACGAGAGCGAGTACCGCCGCGTGAAAAAGTTGAAGAAGTCCGGGTACAATGCCATCCGCAGCGCGCACAATCCCTGTTCCCGCGCCATGCTGGAGGCGTGCGACAAGCTCGGCGTCTATTTGATGGACGAGACGTGGGATATGTGGTACAGCCACAAGACGAAATATGACTACGCCGGTTCTTGGAAGGAGAACCATATGGCAGACCTGCAGGCCATGGTCAGCCGGGACTTCAACCACCCCAGTGTGATTCTGTATTCCATCGGCAACGAGGTTTCCGAGCCCGCCAAGCCCGCGGGCGTGCAGGCCGCCAAGGAGATGGTGGACTATCTGCACAGTCTTGATGCAAACCGCGCTGTGACCGGCGGCATGAACCTGATGATTCTTACCCGCAGCGCCAACGGCAAGGGCGTCTATAAAGAAGAAGGCGGACGTGAAGATTCCGACGAGGGCAAAATGCAGGGGATGTCCAGCACGATGTTCAACCTGATTACCTCGGTGGTCGGCCCCGGTATGAACAGGGGCGCCAACGGCAAAAAGGCCGATAGCATTACTACCCCGGTGCTGGATGCGCTGGATATTGCGGGCTACAACTATGCCTCCGGCCGCTACCCGCTCGAGGGCAAGGCCCACCCCGACCGCGTGGTGGTGGGCAGTGAGACCTTCCCGCAGGACATTGCAAAAAACTGGGCAATGATCAAGCAGTACCCCTATCTGGTCGGCGATTTTATGTGGACGGCGTGGGACTACCTCGGCGAGGTGGGCATCGGCGCATGGGCCTACACGCCGGACGGCAAGGGCTTTGACAAGCCGTATCCGTGGTTGCTGGCCGATGTGGGCGCGTTTGACATTCTGGGCAACCCGAACGGCGAGGCGTTCCACGCATCGGCCGTCTGGGGCAAGCTGGACAGCCCGGCCATCTGCGTGCAGCCCATCAACCACGATACAAAACCGGCCAAGGCAACATGGCGCGGCACAAATGCCCTGCCCAGCTGGAGCTGGTCCGGCTGCAACGGCAAAAAAGCCGTGGTGGAGGTCTACTTTGACGCCGCCAGCGTGGAACTGTTCCTGAACGGGAAATCCATCGCCAAGGCGCGCACAAAGGGTTGCAAGGCAGTTTTCAAGGTAAAGTATGCGCCGGGCACGCTGGCGGCGGTGGCCTACGGCCCGGATGGACGGGAGCTTGGCCGCAGTGAACTGCACACCGCCGAGGCCCCGCTACAAATTGCGGTACGGCCCGAAAAAGCCACGGCACACGCCGGTGAGCTTGTCTATGTCCCGGTACAGTTGACCGGCGCCAACGGCGTGACGGAGTCGAACGCCGACCGCAAACTGACTGTGAGCGTAGCGGACGGCGAGCTGCTGGCCTTTGGCTCGGCCAACCCCCGCACCGAGGAGCAGTACCACACCGGCAGCTTTACGACCTATTACGGCGCGGCGCAGGCCATCGTCCGGGTCGGGGCTAGTGGCACGCTGACCGTGACCGCAACGGACGGCGAGCGCACCGGTGAAGCAAAAATCACGATTCAATGAGGGAATACCCAATGAAAGCTACACATTTACAGGTGGAATACCTGACTGCCCCGCTGGGGCTGGGCAACGCGAAGCCACGCTTTTTCTGGCACTGCGCGGGCGGCGTCACCCAGACCGCCTATCAGCTGGTGGTGCGCCGGGGCGAGGAAACCCTCTGGGACAGCGGCCGGGTGGAGTCCGGCCATATGACGCAGATTGCATACGGCGGCAAGCCGCTGTGCAGCCGCGATATTCTGGATTGGAGCGTGCGCCTGTGGGACGAAAACGGTACACCCGGTGAAGAAACCGCCGCCCGCTTTGAAATGGGGCTGCTGAACCCGGAGAACTGGCAGGCCAAGTGGATCAGCGGCAATTACAAGCCGGAGAAAAACCGGCGCTACCCGGTGGATCGCTTTCAAAAGAAATTCGTGCTGCACGGTGAAATTATGAAAGCGCGGCTCTATGCAACCGCCCGCGGCGTCTACGATGTGACTATCAACGGCCATCGGGTCAAGGACTTCATCCTTGCCCCCGGCGCAACCGATTGCCGCAAGCGGATACAGGTGCAGACCTACGATGTGACGCCGCTTTTGCAGGCCGAGAACACGGTGGAGTTGCGCCTAGGGGACGGTTGCTACCGCGGCAGTGTGGCGGCCTACGGCGTGACGAACGTCTACGGTCGGCAGACCAGCGTGCTGGCGCAGCTGGAGGTAGTATTTGCAGACGGCCACACCCAGAGCATTTCTACGAGCAAATGCGCCACGCCCCGCGCCTTGACGGCAGAGGTGAGCTATCCGAAAAGTCGGTAGAGGGCCTGCACAACACGCTGTGCGGTCTGCTCTCGTCAGCTGTAGATGAGGGTTATCTGACGCACAATCCGGCATGGCGGTGCTACAAGCCGAAAGGACAGAAGAAAGAGCGCCCGGTCGCGGACGAGGAAACGGTACAGAAGCTGATAACCGCCTTTGAGAGGCAAAGCCTGAAATACGAAACCTATTTTAAGCTGGTACTGGCAACCGGGCTGCAGCGTGGGGAAGCCTGTGGGTTGAAGTGGAGCGACATTAACTGGAAAAAACGGACGATTCATGTACAACGCGGGGTGGTCAAACTCAGTCACCAAGAATCAATTACAAAAGACCCTAAGACGACCAGCGGTGACAGAATGGTATATCTGAGCAAGGAAATGTGCCAGCTGTTGAAAGCGTGGCGTAAAGAGTGCGAGTGGGATAGAGCGCAGACGGCAAATGAAACTGTGGATGAGAATGACTATTTATTCCGCCAGCCTAACGGCAAACCGATGAACCCTTGCACATTCACTTACAGATTCAAGCTGATTTTGAAAGCCAACAACTTGCCGCTGGATTTGAATGTGCATAGCTTACGGCATACGAATGCCAGCCTGCTGATTGCGCAGGGCGTTGACGTCCGCACGGTGGCTAGTCTATTGGGTCATGCACAGGCGAGTACAACGCTGGATATTTATGCCCACGCCTTTGACAAGAACAAACGCAAGGCGCAGGAGAAACTCGGAAAGGCGATTGGATTATGACGAGAAAAATCAA
>ERZ835109.1432-NODE-1432-length-19415-cov-9.041787_pt1 | contig 19415 bp, 20 predicted proteins | sample MGYA00519946_ERZ835109 | MGnify/ENA primary metagenome ERZ835109 (study PRJEB31850, sample SAMEA3708771) | human gut metagenome | biome: human gut; feature: human-associated habitat; material: faeces | place: China | collected 2014 ...
CACGAAGGTATGGGAAAGAAACATGCTAGTCAATACGCCAATTTTGGAAGCTTACGAATCAAAATTCGACTTAACCTCTATCTTACTCATAACAATAATTATATAAATTTAAACACTTCTCTATCATTCCTTCTTTAGTAAACCACTCCTCATATCTCTTACGGGCATTCATTGCATATTTTTCATAGACACTCTCCTCTTTCGTAATTTCCATCACAGCATCTGCCAATGCCTTTGCATTTTCAGGCTCCACGTTAATCCCCGAGATGCCCTGTGCATTTACCCAAGCCACCCCCGACTCGGGAATAGTAGTTGCCACTACTGGTTTTCCGCATGACATTGCCTCAATCTGTACGATTCCGAATGCCTCTGTTTTTTGTATACTGCTCAAACAAAACACCTTACAAGCTTCATAATATCCGGGAAGTTCCTCATCGCTTATCCTTCCCAGCAAAATCACCTTCTGCTGCAGGCCCAAGCGTTCTATCTGAGTTGCCAGTTCATCCCGTAAAGCTCCGCTTCCCCCTATCAATATCACGTAACTGTCATCCAGGTATCGGGCAGCCTCCACCAGATAGCGATATCCCTTATAATGTACCAGGCGGCCCAATGAAAAGATGATTTTCCGATTACCATACCGCTTCCTGATGGTTTCCGCCAACTCGGGAACTTCAGGAAGCGCATCTACCCCGATGGGCAGACAAAACGTTTTATCCTGTACCTTTTTCAGAAACGGAGATTCCTTCAGATAAACAGGAGAAGTTCCTACGATATAATCCGCACGGCGTATCAGCCATTTCTGAAAGGGCAAATAACCCTTCAACAACCATTTCTGTTTCTGAATATCACTGTGCCAATGCAGAATCACCTTCCCACGATAGCCTGAACAATAAAGCGCCAGACATGCCATCGGATCCGGATGATGTACATGAATAATATCGTAATCCTTACAGATGCTTCTCAACTTAGCAAGCATTGCCGGAGCAATCATCGTAGCAGCGATCTTGCGCCATGCGTTACAACAGATCAGACGGGCATGTTCATTAATCTCTATGATCCGGTTCCCCCATCTCTTCCGATGCACACATCATGTCACAATCCACCCCTTGCTCTGACAATCCCCACATCAGGTCGTACATCACCTTTTCTACGCCCCCTCTGATAGGATAAAATTTACCTAACTGTAAGATTCTAAGACTCTCTTTTTTCATAGTATCTTATCTTTGGCCAGGGTTAAAAATTCCCCCATTTATAACTGCCATAATTACTCTCTACTATCCTCTCTATTACCAAAATCCCAATACCTAGTCTTTGATTTTGTTTTTGTATCTATCTGAAATTAACGGCCTTTCATAAGATTATCATATAATTTCAGATAATCCATATATCGGTCCTCTTTCCTAAAATGCTTACAGGCAAAATCCCTGCACAAATGTTGGTAATTTGCCTTTCCTCTCTGTTCAATAGTCCTTACAGCATTTAACAGGCCATCCACATCCCCCTGTTCCACCACAAAGCCTGTATCTGCAGTTATCACCTCAATGCTTCCTCCAGTCCGGTAAGTCACCACGGGAGTTCCACACGCAATTGCCTCCAGATTTACCGTCGGATAATTATCCTGCCAGGTCGGATTTACGAAAGCCTCAGCAGCTGCATAAAGTTCAGCCAGCTGACGTACATTTTCCGTACGGGCAATTCCTTTCACCTTTGCCGGCAAGCGCTTTATCTCTTCCGGCTTCACTCCCACCAGTACAATCATCTCTTTCTCGTTCAGCAATTTTGCCAGTTCCATAAAATCATCCCAACCTTTCTCTCTGCTCCATATACTCGCCACTCCCAGCAAAATCCGCTTTCCCTGCAATCCATATTTGGCTTTCACCGCCTCCGTATCATAAATGTCAAACACATTCAAGTCGATACCGTTATGAATTACCTGAAAACGACAGTCTTTCAAAAAAGAAGACTGCATCTCACCCCTGATCCACTCGGAAACCGGAACAATCGTCAGACGATCTGCCGGAATCGAGGTAAATGCAGCTTTCTTATCCAAAAAATTCTGCGCCGACCTGTCCACTCCCCAACTGGCAGGAAATTTCCGCTGCTGCGGACAGTTGCCACACCCCGTTTTCCACCGGTCACACCCTATATAAGAATAGTAATAACAGTGTCCCGTATAGAGCCAGCAGTCATGAACTGTCCATACAACTGGAGTATTACAGTGCGAAAGATAGTCAAAAAAAATCTTATAATCCAAAAAATATCCATGAATATTATGGATATGAATAATATCCGGCTGAATATCAGCGATTTGTTGAATAAAATTTTTTGTTGCCCCTACCGAAGCCAGGCCATGCCTGTCAAACAAACGAGTCATTACCCCGTGCCAGGCCACACTCCACTTGTCTCCTACAGGCAACAACTTTGATGTACAGGGCTTTACCCCATCCCGTCCTTTACTATAGGCAATGTAACTCTCCCATCCGTGCTGCATGGCCAAGTCCCCTATTTCCTGCATGATACGTCCGGTAGAAGTAGACATCCGGATCACAGGGTTTATCTGTAAAAGCTTTTTCATTTATCCAATAAAGAAGTAAACATTACAATCCATTGATTCATTACCCGTTCTTCGGCATACGTTTCCACAATCTTCCGAGCCTGTACCGAAAGGCTTTTCCGTAAGGTTTCATCCTCCATCACCTTTTCCATCGCCTCAGCCAGCCCGCGAATATCCCCCTCATGCACCAACATTCCATTCACTCCATGCTGAATGATGTCTTTAGGACCACATTTAAAATCATACGATACCACAGGAAGTCCACAAGCCATTGCCTCAATCATTACCATCGGGAAGCCCTCATAGTTGGAACTCATCACCAGCATGGCACTTCGGGCATACTCAGCCCCGATGTGGGAAGTAGGAGCATTCAGGCAGATTGACTTCTCCAAATGCCGCTCATTAATCATTCCCTGCAGCATATCTCTCCATTCCCCCTGACCAAATATATCCAATTTCCAATCCTGGAATTTCTCTTTCTGCTGAACCAGTTCCCAGGCCTTAATCAAGCGGTCAAAACCCTTCTGGTAATCCAATCGCCCTACAGCAATCACCCGATGCGCACACACATCCGAATATCCGCTTCCCAAGAACAACGCAGCATTGGGAATCACTTCAATATTAGACAGGTTTCCCCAATACCCCTGATCCTCCCGGGTAAGTACCACAAATTTGTCAAAACGGCTCACAATCCGTTCATCCTGACGGGTTCTCCACCGGTCAATCCAGCCTAATATTCCTTTCCGCCCATACTGAAGCCGGAAAAATTTGCAATAATGAATTTCCAGCACCTTTTTGCTTCCGTCCTTAATATCAGGAATAAACGATGACTCAGAAGGATACAAAGAGACCACAATATCTGCTTTTTCCCTCATCAGCAAATCTGTAAGCCGCTTGCGATGCAAACGCCGGCGGCGCAAATATCCCCCAATCTTACGAAATACGTTCTTATCGTTATCAACTGAGTAATTGATATCCAGATCAACCATCCGTACAGCTTTCGGGAACGGATAAAAAGGCGGCCGGTTATGCTGGTCAGTAGTCACTACCATCACCTCCCACTGAAGCCGTTCGGCCAGGTATTTCACCTTGTTATACAGCACCCGTTCCATTCCCCCGGGATTACAGACAGAGTGTATGCAATAGATTATTTTCATGCATTCCAATGAAATTAAAGACAAAAACTATAATAAATTCATTCTGGACTGGACCACATTTATGGCAGAAGCTACAGATATACATAAAAATGGAGCAAATACTACAAATAAATCCGTAGAAACTTTAATCCAAACACAGCAGTTTAATAGAAATATAGCAATAAACAGAAACTTCACATTTTCAAATTGATTAATACACACCTTACAAACATTTATAAAAAATAAGACAAATGTAAAAAGTCCGATTAGACCAAAGTAAAATATAAAACGAGAATAACCGGCATCTGTATTCATATAAAACCCATAATCAGAGGGACCTATATAATATGGGTCATTCAAACCACTTGCCATATAACCATCTCCAATAATCCAGGTTTTTAAATTATCTGGAAAAATCATACCTTCAGACAACATATTGGTAGAATTCGTTTCAAACTCTCCATATTCAAAATAATTAAAGAAAGCCTCGAAACCAAACCGCAACAAATCTCTTGCTTCAGCACTCATATTGTACAAAGCCACACAGACAATAATGCCTGCAGAGAGCACAATTCCTCCTGTCAACAAAAAAGGTTTAAAGGATGCTTTATAAAAATCAGGGGTAGTAAACACAACAAAAATGCCATATGCAATAGCAATAGCAGCTCCCACACTGGCAGTTCTCCCCATCATATTTCCAATCACCAAAATATAAATGAATGAGCACAATAACATAACAAAGAGCCATCGTGATTTTTCACGCTTTACAGATAATAGGATCAGATATACAAGAATAATCAAGACTGCCCCTAAACGACCACCTCCTACATCCAATGCACAACCGATTCCATAAAGACGTTCTTCCACTCCAACTCCCATATACTTTTCACCCGTGATATACGTATCTACTAAGTTACTCAGCCATGGCAGTAAATGTATTAACAACGCCAAAGTACATTGTAATAAAGCAACTCCTAAAAGATAATATCCTACTATTTCCACTGATACTTCTCCATGAATCCTTCTCATCAGACTTACACAAAAATATGCAGCAAACAACCATACCAACATAGATATGACATATCCTAAATAAGAATCATCAGGAGTACCATTTACTGTCATAGAAAGGAAACTACAAAAAGAAACCCCCAATGCACCAATGGAAATATTAAATAATCCCTTTTCAAACGACGTAGTTTTCCCATTAAAATGATCTATTAAATAGGCCAATACCCCCAATACCGCCAACATCATTTTAGTATTTACCATTGGTAAAAATGAAAAGAAAAAAGGGAAAAAAAACAAACTTGTTAAAACTACTGTTATAAAGATTTGGATTGACTTGAACATGATTCACTATTCTATAAAAATTCCACCTCTCAATATTGCTTAAACTACCGATAAATCACACCATATACCAGCCGACATATCAACCAATAATGTAATCTGACCGCCCAATACATATGATATCGAGCACACATTTGAACCAGACGACTCCGCAAAGAAACATTCTTATTTTTCAATATAAAACGATTCGCCTCAGGATACCACTCCTGCCACAACTTATACAGAGCTGAATCAGGAGCCATAATCAAAAACGGAAATTTTACTTCCAGCTTCAAAAATGCGATTTCCTGATTATATTTATCTCCATATAAGCTATTAAGGATTTTTTCAATACGCCCGACATTATATTTTAAAGCACATAAATTATCTGTAGATACAGCTCTGGAAATAGCCTGAGTATTCATCTTAACATAATGATAAAATGCTTTCGGCAAATAAGACACCTTTTTCGCATATGCAAAAAGTAAAATCATCGTCATATCTTCTCCCATACCATACCCAGAAGGAAATACAATCTTATAATCAGTATAAAGTGTACGTTTTGCCAATTTATTCCATACATTAAATTTCATACCCCCTCCCAACATAGCCTTCAAAGCTGCTTCAGGAGTGGAAAAAGAAGGCTCATGCATATATCGCTCATTTTTCTCAAAAGTCAGGAACCAGTCACTCCATACAATATCCGCGTCATCTTGTTTTGCCTGATTGTACAAAGCCTCTAAAGCTCCAAGTTCCATAAAGTCATCACTGTCACAATGAAAGACATATTCTCCCGAAGCTATTTCTAACCCGGTATTTCGCGCTGCAGGCAATCCTTTATTTTGATTATGTCTGACAATCTGAATGGAATTCTCCCTCTTAGGATAGCACTTCAATACCGTTTGTAGAATTTCCATACTTTTATCCTTAGAAGCATCGTCAACAAAAATATACTCCACATTGTCAAGCGTCTGCTCCATCAACGAACGGGCACAACGTTCTATAAAACGTTCTACTCCGTATACCGGTATAATCACTGAAACCTTAGGGCTCTGCTGCATGATTCAAAAAATTCAATTTACACAATTAAGTATTCAGTTCAAATATTACAAAGAAATCCAATTCTTTATCAGTAATTTATCAGATGAAAAGTCCTTTACCACTTCTGAATTAAACCACACATGAGGGCAGATTACGATTTTATCCGGATTATTATTCAGAAAAGCTCCCCACCAACTATAAGTGCTATTGGAAATAATATTATGCTTACACAAGCTCATCAGCTGCATATCACAATGACTTCCCCATCCAGACCCCGGATTTCCCATAACCAGTTCATAGTCAAACCACTCAAAGTGTTCTTTTACCCAAGTAGGATTATCTGTAAATACATAAAAGGACGGATTCTCAACGTTTTTCAGAATCATCTCCACTGCTTTTTTATAATAATCGACCTCACAAGTGTTCTGATACCATTTCCTTTCCTGATAATCTTTCCCTTTACGTACATGGATTCCAACAGAATTTTCTTTCAATAAACGAGACTGAAGCCCAAGATTAAACTGACTTTCAAATTCCGGAAACACATAACATGCCCGAATATCGGACTCTACAGCCTCAACTATTGCTGCCGACTGAAAAACTCCCAACACATACGACATCTTATCTTTCGGAGGCAAAGATACATCAAATGCTCCATTCATCTCTATAACCCGTGTGGTAAACGGTAAAAACTTGCGGCGCAATTTTGAAAAAAAATCATGCCCTCCTCCAGCTTTTCTAATTTCTATTTCCGAAGCCTGCTGATATGTAGCCTTAGGAAAAATACGATTCCAAGCTACATCTTCGTGAGCAAGAACCGCAGTATTAAAATAATCCACTGCTACATCATAGCCTTCTTTACGTAAATAGATATAATAGGCATATTGAAACATCCTGTTAGCAAGCCCACAGGCCATATTCACGATTGTTTTCATACTTCAGCAATATTAATTATCTGTTTTTTAGCCCCAATAAAACATTAAAGAGTCTACAAAAAGCAGAATTTACAACGGAATATCTTGCAATCTGCCTCCAAAACCTAATGTAAATATTCAGTTGTCCCACATGCTGATACAATACATAAGAATACTTTTTAAATTGTATATCAAAATCTTGTATCAAATTTCGGTTAACTAAAGAAGAATTTGTAAAATAAGTAATATAGATATCCTTAATATTCGGGAAAATGCGAGCGTCCAGATAAGATTTAACCTCGGGACCAACTGATTGACAAAGTTTATCATATAAAGCAATCATATCCAGCACATACTTTGTACGGTCTGCCATTTTTTTAATCTTTACCTTTGGATCAATAGTCTGCCCGGAACGGCCAACTAAATACCGATAAACAGATTTATTAAAAACCCCTACAGTTTCTACAACAGACATCGGGGCAAAAATCCACTGCTGATCTGTGTAGGAAATACCCTCAGTCTGACGATATCCTATCCTCGGGAGCAGTTCGGCACGATAAGTCACAGCATGCATTTCCATATCCTTAAAACGATCGGTGACACAAACCTCCTTCATTCTCATCAAAGATTTACCCCAATCATAAGAGATATGTTTAAATTCTACCCTGTCTTCATCCACCAAAACAAAATCAGACAGGGCTAAATCTACATCATTTTCACTCAAGAAAGTAATAAATTCATCTAAATGAACTGTATCTACACTGTCATCTGAATCTACCACTTTCACATATTTCGCATTCACCACAGGCAGTGCAGCATTAATACAAGACCCATAGTTTCCGTTCTTCTTGTCTATCACCCTGAAGACATCAGCCGCACGTGACACATATTCCTTGGCAATATCCAAAGATCTGTCTTTGCTCCCATCATTCACGATAATGACCTCAAGTTTATCTCTATTTTTATCGATTAAAAAAGAATCCAAACAATAGGAAAGATACTTTTCCATATTGTAAGTGGGGACTATAATTGACAAGATTTTCTGAGACATCTGTTCTTATTTTATAATGAATCCAGTATTTCTATTATTCTGACGACGTTCACGGAGTACCTCCAATACAATATCCGGAATCAATTTTTTAATACGTGCATGCGGTATCTTACGAGGAGGAACTCGACGATAAGGTGATGGCTGAGCCTCCAATTCAGCCTGTCTGGAAGCAATATCTTTCATTACAGACTGAACAAAACCAGATATTTCTTTCATCTTATCATCTTTATTCCAGCTATCTATACAATACTTGCCGTATTTCTCCAAAATACCCATTCGATCTAATTCTTCACGCTGGGTAAAGAACGCAAAATGAGCCACAATAGCATCTCCGTTCCAGGCATTCGATAACCCTTGCAGCGTAGGATAAATACAAGAAAGATATTCTTCATCATCGCCAGGAACTTCTCCTTTAAATTTCTTCATTTCATCACCAAACCATAATATGGCATTGATAGAAAAGCGTGTCATTCCCATTTCCTTCTTACCTAAATGCAATCGGTCCCAATGCTCTGTTATCAAATAATTATTGATAAACCAATGGTGCAAATCACGCGCAAAACATCCACTTTTCCATAATATAGGATGCGAAGATTCTGCATTATAATATTGGTCAAACTGTATCTTACCTTCAAGTTGCAAAAGATAAGTTGACAAGGAATTATTAATTACTAAAGGGCTGACCAGAAAATACTGTGGATAGTCCAAACGGAACTGAATCATTTTTTCAATTAACCCCGGCTCCATCCAAACGACATCATCATCCAGTTTAAAATAGATGGTCTGTTCTTCTACACAAGCTTTATAAAAGGCATTGATACTTGCATTACCATTTACCACTCCATCAGGCTGCCATACTAAGTTTACCACTGGAAACCTACTTGCCATCTGTTTGAAAAACTCGATATCTGCCCCATTGTGCGTATTTACCCAAATATCATAACGGTCTACATAAGGACATGATACAATATACGGTATCAAATACTGCATATACCGACGGCGTCCTGCAGCGGTATTTACTACTACTTTATAACCTTTATACATAAATCAAAAATTAAATTGTTTAAATACCGCCTCAATAATCGGGGCCATATCATAATATTTGTATTCAGCCAGACGTCCGCCAAATATTACATTTTTCTCTTTGTCAGCCAATTCTTTATATTTCTGGTACAGAGAAGAATTCTGACTGTCATTCACTGGATAATAAGGTTCCATTCCCTCTTCCCATTCTACAGAATATTCTTTTGAAATAACGGTTTTAGGATTTTCGTAAACCTCTTGTCCGAAACTTTCAAAGTGTTTGTGCTCAATAATTCGTGTATACGGAATCTCAGCTTCCGTATAATTTACCACCGCATTTCCCTGATAGTTTGCAGTATCTAATATTTCTTCTTCAAACCGAACGGTTCTATATGCTAACTTACCGAAACGATAATCAAAAAATTCATCAATTTTTCCTGTAAATACGATTTTATCAGCAACAGAGCTCCAGTATTCCCTATTTTCAAAGAAATCAACTTCAGTTTTGCATTCGATACCTTCCAGAAGTCCATCAATCAAGCGATTATATCCTCCAATTGGAATTCCTTGATATTTATCATTGAAATAGTTATTATCAAAAACTAAGCGTACAGGAAGACGTTTGATTATAAAAGCTGGTAATTCCGCACATTTTCTCCCCCACTGCTTTTCTGTATATCCCTTAATCAGCCGTTCATAAATATCTTTACCGACCAGTAGCAGAGCCTGTTCCTCCAGATTTCTTGGCGTATCAATCCCTTGTGCTTGCATGTTCTTCATCACCTCCTCTTTCTGCTCCTCGATTTTCTTAATGGCTTGCTCTGGTGTTGTCACTCCCCACATCTGGTAGAAAGTATTCATATTAAAAGGCAAATTATAAAGCCTACCCTTGAAGTTTGCAACAGGTGAATTTGTGTAACGATTAAATTCTACAACCGAATTCACAAAATCCCAAATACGTTTGTTTGAAGTATGAAAAATATGTGCACCATATTTATGCACATTTATTCCTGCTACATTTTCACAATATATGTTACCACCCAGATGAGTGCGCTTATCAATCACCAGACATTTCTTGCCTTGTCTATGGGCCAAACAAGCAAAAGTTGCTCCATACAGTCCTGAGCCCACAACCAAAAAATCGTATTTTATCATAGTCTTCTTGTTTTAGAAATAAGTTTATATCAACCTAGTGATTACAAATCATTACTTTTATACGATGTATAAAATCTACACCATAATGCCCCAATGTTTTTTCTACAAACTCCATAAAACGTTCTTTATTTGTCTTCCAAGTTCCAGCAAAATAATGTATGGTACGAGTATTGATAGTTAACACCATCCTGTTATGCTCACAATCATAAGGATTAAAATAATCTTTAGGATAAATCCATATATTACCTACATTTTGAATATCTCCCTTTTTCTGCAATCCATGTTCTACTAAAATATCTGTTGTATACTGAACTATGGTTTTTAAATTATGAGTTCCATCTGAGTTTATAAAATGCAAGCATGAATATAAATCAAGTAATTCTTTAATAATCTCATTCTTAGGCTCCAAAGCTAATCCCAAACCAGGTGCAACATACAAAGGTATCTCCTCTTCCGCAATTGTTTCACATCCCATAAAAGCACCCTTTTCCAAGATGTCATCAATGGGTTTTATTACCTCCACATCAGTATCAAAATATATGCCCCCGTAATGATACAATATATAAAATCGCGCATAATCACTTACAAAAGCATATCTCTTTGCTGAGTATGCCTCCTGCGTATAAGGAATCATATTCACATCAAAGTTATCTTCATTCCATTCTTTTATTTCATAATCAGGAAGATATTTTTTCCACGACTCTATACACTTTTTTGCCGAACGAGGAAGTGCCTTTCGGCCAAACCAGCAATAATGGATAATTTTAGGTATCATCTAATCTTAAATTTATAATTTCATATTCTTTAATAGATACAAATGGTTACAAATAACTTGTATACCCATTTTATGGACTAAAGCAAATAAAATCCGCTGAAACAAAGTCGGTACATGATCATCCATTTTATCATGAACCGCTTTATAAGACATTTTTACAAAATCATCAGACGGGACAAATAAATCCGGGAACTTTCCTTTTACAGCTTTCACCTTTTCATAACAGTAATCTCTATTTGCATGAAAATGAAACCATATTGGAGAATCTGCTATAGCCACTTTATAGGGATGACGGAAACGCTCAATAACTGCATATGGACGTTTATTCTTATCAAAAAACCTGGTAAAAAAAGTGCTCTCTGAAACCTGGAATAAAAGAGTATCACCCTCGCCATTATATGGAGGGTGTACATTATACTTATCAAAAGGAACCGTCCACTCACCATCATAAAATAAATTGACTCCAGAAAAAGAAATTGCAATTTTTCCCTCCTGCAATCTCCATTTTATATATTCACTATATTTATTTTTGAAAAAACCAACCAACCAATCAGGTATCATTTGCAAACAGGGATATCCTAACTTTACAGAGACTCTTCTGTACAATGATATATACATCATAAAAAAATATCCCCAAATAAAATTAAATTTCCATCTCAATTTTACTTTTTTCTGACAAACTTCTCTCCATTTTTCTATTTCATCCGCAAAATACATCTGATCTGGATCAATTTTCATCGCATATTTATAAGTGACTTTAGAAAGAGCATAATTACATTGAGTTGAATGTAATCTTACAGAATCTTCTGGAAGAGATATCGCATATTCAAATTCTTCTTTACTAAGATTGTGCGACAAGACATCATGATTAAAAGGGTAAACTTTTAATTTATCTGGATATTGTTTCACTTTCTCTGCTAATATACGCTCTGTATCATCTGATGAAGGACGTAACATATCATTGTTTATAATCTTTCCTTCCTTTACAATGACAACACCAACACTGCATATGCTAGTACGTTTGCCGTTGGCTGTTTCAAAGTCGATAGCTGCAAAGTCCTTCATGCGTTTTGCTGTTTTTTGAAACACAAATGTACATGATATTTTTTGCAAAATACATGAATTGGCATTTATTCTCTTTATATTTGCGTATAAAATAGACCGATGTACACAGAATATCAGCCCTCTCGTCTACTCGCTCCCTATATTGATAATTATTGGGAATTTAAGGGAACTCCGGAATATGGCATGCGTATCCATATTTTGCCGGATGGTTGTACCGATTTCATTTTTACGTTGGGAGAAGCAGTGAGTAAGGTAAAAGAAGAAACGCTGGTCATGCAGCCTTATCGTTCTTACTTTGTGGGTCCGATGACGAAATATTCGGAGCTTGTCACTTATGCCGAATTCGTTCATCAGTTCGGCGTTCGTTTTCTGCCTTGTGGGTTATCCGGATTTACAAAGCTGCCTTTGCATGAGTTTGCGAATTACAGAATCAGTACGAATGAAATGCAGGCGGTTTTTGACAGTACCTTTATCGAGAGGGTATGTGAGCAGAATGATGTCCGGGGACGGATTCAGGTCGTTGAAGAATATCTCCTGGCGTATCTTGCACATAACTATCAGCCTGTTGATTCCCAAGTTGCCGCAGCGGTGAATATAATCAATCAGTCCGGTGGGAAGCGTTCTGTTCGTAGTCTGATGGATGAGGTATGCCTGTGCCAGCGTCATTTTGAACGGAAGTTTAAACATAACACCGGATTCACTCCTAAAGAATATAGCCGCATTGTTAAATTCAAGAATGCAGTAGAATTACTGAGAAACACGGCCTCTGTCAACCTGCTGACTACCGCCATCGACGCAGGATATTATGACCTGGCACATTTCTCAAAAGAAATCAAAACATTGTCGGGCAATACTCCTACATCATTTCTTTCGCTCACAGTTCCGGAGGATATAACGCTGACTTATATCGAACCTTAGAACCGGATTAGTAAAAGTCGATTTTTTACAATAGAACGGACATCTGTGCCGTTATCTTTGTGGCGAAATAAAATAAATACAATAAGATTATGTCAACAAAAACTATGAAAGAGAAAGCGGCGGAGTTATTGCAGAAATGCGAAGTTGTCACCCTTGCTTCTGTGAACAAGGAAGGCTATCCCCGTCCTGTGCCAATGAGTAAAATTGCAGCAGAAGAAATTTCCACTATCTGGATGTCCACCGGAGCGGATTCATTAAAGACTATTGATTTTTTATCGAATCCGAAAGCAGGATTATGTTTTCAGGAGAAGGGGGACAGTGTGGCATTGATGGGAGAAGTGGAAGTCGTGACAGACGAGAAACTGAAGCAGGAACTTTGGCAGGACTGGTTTATCGAACACTTTCCCGGTGGTCCTACAGATCCGGGCTATGTATTGCTAAAGTTCACCGCCAATCACGCAACCTACTGGATTGAAGGTACCTTTATTCATAAAAAGCTTGACTAATCTTGATCTGGAGCGATTATAAAATTGACAGGTAACGGTACATTTGTGTACGAAAAAAGAGAAAGACATTCCCAAAGTAAGGACTGTTTTTCTCTTTTATGTTTAGGCTGGAAGACGTGGTTTTCGTCTATCTGACATTCATTTAGAATTCAAACTTTTCCAGTTTCATTTCAGCTAATTCCTGAATGATACCTACGTATTGTGCAAAATGAGCGGTTTTTTCGTGTGCTGCCAATACTTCAGCATTCTGCCATGTTTCGCAAATCATGAAAACATCACGGCGGGTACTGCTTTCAAAAGTATCATAAGCAATGCATCCTTCTTCTTTCAAAGAGCAGGCAGTCAGTTCTTTTGCTGCCTCAATCGCTTTTTCGCGGTTTGTTTCGTTTACACGAACAAAAACATTTAATCTGATCATAGTTCTTTTATTATTTATGTGATTAAAAAGAATGGTTTCATCACTGTGTTTGTGAAGAACCGAAGGCAAAGATAGTATTTTTCTGTAGCTTCCCGCAGGCTGTTTTCAAATTTTCATATAAACTTCACATAATCATAAAAAATCGGTTATATTTGCATCTGAATTCTAAAAGCAACTATTTTGAGCACCATTCTTAAATTTGTTATAGCTTAATATTAGCCTCATAAACCACAGGCTAATTTCTTTCGTTTGAGTACTTCTACTTGAACCGGTTTTTCATTTTATCAATTTTATTATTCACTGCATCGTTTTTTAAAGACGAGTGCAATTTGGTATTCAGGCTTTTAGTCAGACTCCTTTTGACGGTTCGAAAGCTGTGGGTACATTGAGAATGAATGGAAAATTTCGTAAGAAATAGTAAGCTGAACATAGAAAAAGAAATTAAAAGGATTGAGCAACAGCCGATTGCCCCTCTCGAGCGGATAAAGCAGATAATAGATGTCATACAGACATCACTTACTTTGCTGAAAAGGGCAGTTGCCGAATATCAATTTCAGAACCCTGAAGAAGAAATTCAGTTCTTTAAAGTCTGGAAACCGCAGATTTCCGGCTTGCTGATGTTTTATATCCGTTTATATCAGATTGAAAAGAACCGTGTCGGCAAATCCCTGTCGGCTCAATGCAAATATTTAAAGATGGAACTGGAGAATATACAGAAGTCATTTTTGAATAATAGCTTCTATGATTATTATCGTGCCGGTCAGACCGAACTTGATAACCACTATTTTATCCGTGAGAATTATGATATTCTTTCCGATGTTCATTGTCATTTGCTGGACAGGGATCCTTCTTTTACCACCTTACACGATTCAAGCGTTGCAATGATTCTGGCGAATAGTCATTTGATAGAATATGTATCAGACGAGATCGATTCGCTGTCAGACAAACTGCATCTTAAATTCACCTCCATAGTAGACAGTAAATTGCTGCAATGGACAGATAGTAAAGTTGCCTTGGTTGAATTCATCTATGCGATCTATGCGGGCAAATGCTTTAATAATGGAAATACCAGTCTGAAAGACATCGCTTTTTGTTGCGAGGTACTTTTCAATATCGAGATTGGAGACTTTTATCGTATCTTCTTGGAAATCAGGAATCGGAAGAAGAACAGGACACAATTTCTTGATAAGTTGAAGGATAAAATACAGAAGATGATGGATGAACTCGACAGATAAATTTCACGCCATCTTGTGACATCTTGTGAATTTTATAAATGGCTTATATCCAACTTTGCTTTATGGATACAACATTTACATGGGAGATAAAAGCAAAGAATTCTCCTTTATTAATTAAGAAATGCAGTCATTGCGATAGTGACCGGTTTTACTGTAGTGATAAGTTTAGAATGAATGCGCAGAAAAAGAACATCGATGTCTGGCTGATATATCGGTGTGTGAAATGCGATAATACTTGCAACATTACTTTGCTGTCACGTACCAAACCGGATTTGATAGATAAAGTCCTGTTTCATAGCTTTTCCATGAACGATCGGAAAGCAGCCTGGAAATATGCTTTTTCTGCCGAACTTGCCGGCAGGAATCATTTGAAAACGGATTATGATAGTGTAGAATATGAGGTTACGGATAACTTCTCGAAAGAAGATATAATCCGTATGTCCGATGCAATCATAAAGATTCAAATCAAATGCGAGTTTGAATTTAATTTGAAATTGTCGTCTTTATTAAGAAGGAATTTTCTTCTTTCCAGCACTCAGTTAAGGCGTCTGTTTGAACAGGGAGTGATTTCGCTTCTTTCCGGTAAAGAGCCGCAGAAATACAAAGTAAAGGACGGAGATATCCTGTTGATAGATAAAGAACATTTGCTTGTTATGATGGACTTTGTGGATAGCTTTATGGTAAAAACAGGCATTGATTGATTTTTTATTACTACATTTGTCTGATATGGGACAGGGAATTCAGAAACTAAGTACTATTATAAATTCAGAGATATGAGAAAATTGTTCTTATTAGCTATTGTTTTATGTGTATGGAGTGTCGTTGCCGATGCTCAGGAGAGTGAGGGAAGATATATTGAGGTAACCGGTTCTTCTGAAATAGAAGTTGTTCCGGATGAGATTCATCTTTTGATTCAAATAAAGGAATATTGGAAAGAGGAATTTGTGCCGAAGTCCAAGCCGGAAGATTATAAAACGAAAGTTCCGTTGGAATGGATTGAAAAAGATTTGCGTCGGGTGCTAAGTAGGGCAGGAATTTCGGATGAGGCTATTCGTGTGCAGGAAATTGGAGACTATTGGCGTCAGAAAGGAAAAGAATTTCTGATAGGTAAGCAACTGGACATCCGGTTTACTGACTTCGAAAAGATAAATGCCGTTATTAAGAAGATTGATACGAAAGGTATCGAGTCCATGCGTATCGGGGAGCTGAAGCACAAGGATTTGCCGAACTATCGGAAACAAGGTAAGATAGAAGCATTGAAAGCAGCACGTGAAAAGGCATCTTATCTTGTGGAAGCTATGGGACAAAAACTGGGTGAGGTCATTCGTCTTGTCGAACCGGCTTCGAGCTATGTAAGTCCTTATTCTCTTTATCAGGCACAGAGTAATGTCAGTATGGGGACAGCTGCCACTGAGCAATATCGCGTTATTAAATTGCGGTATGAGATGACGGCGCGTTTTGCCATTGAGTAATATGGATAAGGCGAAAATGTGTACAAAGGTATTGACTACGCAAACTGGTAGGAATGCTCCATTAGTAAGTTGCTGTTGGGAGATTAAGTTCTTAGTATGGGTTATCTTTTTCTTGCTAAGAATTAAAGTTCGCATTACATAAAACTGTACCTTTGTATGCGATAGACTATTCGTCTGACTATAGTGATACTTGCGTCTGACTGTAGTTGCTCTTTCGTCTAACTATAGTCAGACGAAAAGAGAACTATAGTCAGACGAATAATTATATGCAGGCTAAGCATTAAAGAATAGTATATACAGGGCCAAATATTAGGAAAGCAAGCAATAAATATATAAACTGATAAAACAAAGCTAGTAATGAGTACATATTATGATTTATACGAAACGCCAGATGTTCAGAATACAGGAGAGAAACAACCCCTTCATGCCCGCATCGTTCCGAGTGGAACTTATTCGAAAAAAGATTTTATAGAACGCGTATCCCGTCACCAACCTTTCCCGCACAATATAATTGAAGGAGTACTTGGCGCTGTAGTTGATGAACTGGCCGAAGCCTTGGCGGATGGATACATCGTGGAACTGGGCGAACTTGGACATTTCAGCATTTCGTTGAAGTGTACCCATAAAGTGATGACTAAGAAAGAAATTCGTGCCGAGTCTATCCGTTTTGACAATGTTCATTTACGTACTTCCAAAGAGTTTAAAAAGAAAATAAAGCGGGAGATAGAACTTGAACGAGTTGAGAACTCCAAAGTAAAAACTCACGATACTAAAATATCCATTGAAGACCGTCTCCAAATGTTGCAGGAATTTCTGAAGAAGAACGGAGGAATCACGCGTATAGAATATAGCAGACTGACCGGACTCCCCCGATTGAAAGCAATTGATGATTTGAATGCTTTCATCAAGGAGGGAACTCTTCGCAAGAGGGGAGCAGGAAGAACTGTCTTTTATGTGTGGAAACAGGAAGAATGATATTATAACAGAAAACCATCTTTCTTTTTGCTAACAATTTTGTATCTTTGTGTGTATATAGATAAAATAGTGAGATTATGGCAAAAATAACAATACCTTATGCAGTAGCTGATTTCATAGAAATGCGTGAACGTGGGTTCTATTATGTGGATAAGACAGACTATATTTCGAAATTAGAGGAATATAAGGCTCCTGTGTTTTTTCGTCCCCGCCGTTTTGGCAAGAGTTTGTTGGTTTCTACTTTAGCTTGCTATTATGATCGTACCAAAGCACATCGGTTTGAAGAACTGTTTGGAGGTACTTGGATTGGTAGTCATCCAACGAAAGAACATAATCAATATATGATTATTCGCTATGATTTTTCAAAAATGGTGATGGCGAATAGTATAGAGGGATTGGCGCAGAACTTCAATGATTTAAACTGCGGTCCGGTAGATCTTATGGTCGAACATAACAGAGATTTATTCGGTGATTTTCAGTTTACCACTCGTGGAGATGCTTCCAAAATGCTGGAAGAGGTGCTCAATTATGCCCGTTCCCATGGCTTTCCTAAAGTTTATATATTGATTGACGAATACGATAACTTTACCAACCAATTACTTACAGCATATAATGACCCGCTTTATGAGGAAGTGACAACCAATGATAGTTTCTTGCGTACTTTCTTTAAAGTAATAAAGGCTGGTATCGGTGAAGGCAGCATTCGTACTTGTTTTTGTACGGGGGTGTTACCTGTTACGATGGATGATTTGACTAGCGGATACAATATAGCAGAGATACTTACTTTGGAACCGGGTTTTATGAATATGCTCGGATTTACGTATGAAGAAACAGAAGTTTATTTGCGCTACGTGCTTGATAAGTATTCTACAGGACAGGACCGCTATAATGAAATTTGGCAACTGATTGTGAGTAATTATGACGGATACCGTTTCCGCCCTAATGGAGACCGGTTATTCAATGCTACCATTCTTACTTATTTTTTCAAGAAATTTGCAGCCAATGCGGGTAGTATTCCTGATGAACTGGTGGATGAAAATTTGCGAACGGATATTAATTGGATTCGTCGGCTTACTCTTTCATTAGATAATGCGAAGGCAATGCTCGATGCATTGGTTATTGATGACGAATTGTCTTATAATGTAGCTGATCTTTCCAGTAAGTTCAATAAGAAGAAGTTTTTTGATAAGGAATTTTATCCTATTAGTTTGTTCTATTTGGGAATGACAACGTTGAAAAATAGTTATCGTATGGTACTACCTAATCTGACTATGCGTAGTGTCTATATGGATTATTATAACCAATTAAACCGGATTGAAGGAAATGCACAACGCTATGTGCCTACTTATGAACGTTATGATGCCGACCGCCGTTTGGAACCCCTAGTACAAAACTACTTTGAACAATATTTGGGACAATTCCCTGCACAGGTATTTGATAAGATGAATGAAAATTTTATTCGCTGTTCTTTTTATGAACTGGTGTCGCGTTACTTAAGCAGCTGTTATACATTTGCTATAGAGCAGAATAATTCGGTAGGACGTTCGGATTTTGAAATGACAGGTATTCCCGGTACAGATTATTACACAGACGACCGTGTGGTTGAGTTTAAGTATTATCGTGCAAAAGAGGCTGAAAAAATGCTGACACTTACTGAACCGCTTGCGGAACATATAGTGCAGGTCAAGAAATACGGAGAAGATACAAAAAGAAAATTCCCTAACTATCATGTACGGACTTATGTGGTATATATTTGTGCAAACAAAGGATGGAAGTGTTGGGAAGTATAGATTCCTCAAGGACTACACTTCACGATAAAATAAAGTAATGGAAGAACTCTTTCGATTGGTA
>ERZ835109.1443-NODE-1443-length-19287-cov-3.253640_pt1 | contig 19287 bp, 12 predicted proteins | sample MGYA00519946_ERZ835109 | MGnify/ENA primary metagenome ERZ835109 (study PRJEB31850, sample SAMEA3708771) | human gut metagenome | biome: human gut; feature: human-associated habitat; material: faeces | place: China | collected 2014 ...
ATTGCACCATCTAATATCTCTCCATTAGCAATTTCAGCTATCAATGCCATAGCTCTTTCACTTGCATCTGGAATTCCCTCTATGTCTATTCCTCTTTCATTTCTATATGAAGAATCTGTTGAAATTCCTAATCTTCTTCCTGTTTTTCTAATATTTTCTGGTGTAAAATATGCTACTTCCAAGAATATATTTTTTGTTTCAGAAGTTATTTCTGTTCCTATTCCTCCAATTATTCCTGCTATTGCAATAGCTTTTTCATCATCTGCTATTACTAACTCTCCATTAGTTAACTCTCTTTCAACTCCATCAAGAGTAGTAATTTTTTCTCCCATTTTAGCTTCTCTTACAACTATACTTCCATTAGCTACTTTATCTAAGTCAAAAGCATGCATAGGTTGATTATATTCAAACATAACAAAGTTTGTTATATCTACTACATTATTTATAGGTTTTAATCCCATAGCTCTTATTCTCTTCTTTAACCACTCTGGAGACTCTCCTACAGTAACATTTCTTATTACTCTTCCCATATATCTTTTACATCTATCTTTATCATCTATATTTACTTTTGCCACTTTTGTAGTAGGATCAATAGCCTCAGTATAAGTAACTGATGGGTATTTTACTTTTCTTCCATAATAAGCTGCTATCTCCCTTGCTATTCCTATATGTGAAAGACAATCAGGTCTATTTGGAGTGATTTCAAGTTCAAATATTACATCATCTAAACCTGCATATTTTCTATATTCCACACCTATTGGAGCATCTTCTGGAAGGATTATTATTCCATCTCCATCCTCTCCTATTCCAAGCTCAACTTGAGAACAAAGCATTCCAAATGATTCTACATCTCTTATTTTACTCTTTTTAATTTTAAAATCTCCAGGAAGTACAGCTCCTATTTTAGCTACTACTACTTTATCCCCTAATTTATGATTTGGAGCTCCACATACTATTTGTAATGGCTCTTCCTCTCCTATATTTACTTTTACAAGTGTTAACTTATCAGAGTTAGGGTGTTTTCCATACTCAACTATATGCCCTATTACTACATTATCAAGTCCTTTTCCTTGAATATCTATGGCTTCAACTTCTTGACCTATCATAGTTAAGGCATTATCTAACTCTTTTATATCCTCTTTTATATCTACATACTGTTTTAGCCAGTCTAAAGAAATTAACATTATTCTCCTCCAGAATTACTTAAATTGTTTTAAAAATCTTACATCATTTTCAAAGAAAGCTCTTAAGTCATTTATTCCACGTCTTAACATAGCTACTCTTTCTATTCCCATTCCAAAAGCAAATCCACTTACTTCATCTGGGTCATATCCAACAGCCTTTAGAACCTCTGGGTCTACCATTCCACAACCCATTATTTCTACCCAACCACTATCTTTACACATTCTACAACCTTTTCCTTTACATACAGCACATTGAATATCTACCTCTGCAGATGGCTCTGTAAATGGGAAGAAGTGTGGTCTAAATCTAACTTCTGTATCTCCAAACATTTTCTTTAATGACTCTGTTAATATTGCTTTAAAGTTTGCAAATGATATATTCTCTCCTATCATAAGTCCTTCCATTTGATGGAACATAGGTGTATGAGATATATCATAGTCTGGTCTATATACTTTACCTGGGCATATCATTCTAAATGGTGGTTTATGCTCTAACATATATCTTACTTGTACCGGTGATGTTTGAGTTCTTAAAACAACATCATCATTTATATAGAATGTATCTGTAATATCTCTTGATGGATGAGTATCTGGTATATTTAAAGCATCAAAGTTATACTTTACTAACTCTACCTCTGGTCCATCAGCTACATCAAATCCCATTTCTATAAAAATCTCTTTCATAAAATTCATTGTCTCTGTAATAGGATGAGTAGTTCCTAATACATTTCTCTTTCCTGGAAGAGTTATGTCTATTACCTCTTCAGCTAATCTTTTATTTTTTTCTTTCTCTGATAGCTTCTCAAAGATGAAAGCCTTGTCTGAAGAGTTTTGTTCATTGTTTCTATTTCTTCAATTTTATGTTCTATATACTCAAGCTCTTTTTCATCTTTATTTTTTATATATCCCATTCTTTCTGCAAGCTGTTTCATTGGTTTTACAACAAATGAAATAAGAATCATCACTGCTGTATATAAAATCCCCAGAATAAAAAATACTTTTCCTCCTTCATATGCTATTATCTTTGGAATATTTGTCAAAGGCTGCATATAAATCAGAGAAAAATCAAAAGAAGAATCATGGAAAATATAAACTTTTCTTCCTAAAATTCTTGTTTCAAATTCTTCATCATTTGAAATTTTATATTTATTTTCTCCTAAAATTTTAATTATCTGTTTTTTTATTTCACCTATTTTTTTATTATAGTTTCCTAAATTAATAAGTTTCCCTCTGCTGAAAGCATACCAGTTTTCTTTTTCGGGGATAAGTTCAGAGAAAAATGCTTCTTTATCAAGAGAAATTATATAAGTCATAATTTCATGGTTCAACGTCTCGTCATCACTGAAATATATATTAATATTTCCATTGTGATAGTTCATAAGCTTCTTTCTGCTTTCAATATCCTCAGGGAAGTTCATTTCTTTATAGAAAGTTTTTTTGTCAACAGTTCCACGAGGTGTTATCACTGAACTTGATTTATTATCTGTTACATTTAAATAATATCCCACTTTTCCATAAATTGTATTTCTTTTCTGCAGGTCTTTAAAAAGTCTCAATCTATTATAAGCTGTTTCAAAGTTGTCTGAAAGACTCATAACATAATTTGAAAACTCATTACTGGATTTAAGATCGTACAAAGTCATATTTACCATTTCAGATTTTTTTCTTATATTTTCATAAAGTTTTCTTGTTTTTACTTTTGTATCCATATTTATTTTTTCAATTCTGTTATAAGAATTTACTGCAATAATTACAAAAGAAAAGAAAAGCACTGCCAAAAACATCATTTTTTTTGTTTTATTTTTTAATTTTTTTCTGATTGATTGGTTTATATCTTTTAACATATGCCGTCCCCTGTAAAATTAATCTTAAAATTCAGCTAATATTGATATATTATACCATTTTTCACTTTATTTTTACAGTTTTTTACAAATATAAAAACGGTTTTCCAATATAAAATATTTTTTATACTGAAAAACCGAAATTTTTTAAAGCCCTGTATTTTCAACAGACATTACGACAGATATTCTCTTTTCAAATTTTTTTCCATTTTCAATTACACCTATGCTGAACCCTTCATTTAAATTATGAAGTTTTTTAGCTCTCATTTTGTAATATCTTTCATTTTCTTTTATCTTATCAAATCCTGCATTTATATCTTTTACTATTTTATTTTCTGAAACAAGAACAATAAGATTTTCTGCTCCAAATAAAGCAGAACTTGTATTGTAATCCCCTACTACTAATATCTGACCTTTTTCTGTTATGTATTCCCCTTCAATTACAGCTATATTTGCTGTAAGAGAATTTCTTTTAATTTCTTCTCCATTTTCTTTAAATCTGTCAAAGAAATTATATTCTCTCAATTTATTTATAAAATCTTTTCCCATCAATTCCCAAGAATCGCCAAGAGCTGTTGTTTTATTTTTATCCAGTAAAGAAAGAATTTTTTCCTGTGCATCTTTCACAGTAAAAACTCTATGGATAAGATATCCTTTATCAAGAAGAACACTGCTAAGTCTGTCCAGTTTCTTCTCTTTATACCATCTTAAATTTTCTTCCATACTTCTACCACCTAGTACCCTAAATTATCATTAATAAATATGATATATATTTTTCCAAAAGGTCTGTTTCCGCTTTTTACTGCAGAAACAAGGTTGCACATTCTCATTCCTGTTGTACAATCTTCACATTTTCCTGTAAAGTTACAAGGTGTTTTATGATTAAGTCTTTTGGAATTTAAAGGTCCTGCATAGTAAAGTCTTTCATACCCTTCATGAATATCTTTTACTATTTTATTAACACCTGTTATTACTATAACATTTTTTGGTCCGTATGCCATTCCTGCAACACGGTTTCCTCCAGAATCAATCTGCATAAGGAAGCCGTCTTCAGTAACAGCATTTGTTCCTGTTACCAGAAAATCACTTAAAAGTGATTCTCTCATGACTTTAACAGTGGCTTCCCATGTAGGTTGATTAAATCTTTCAAAAAACTTATACTTGTCAGTTCTAAATTTTTTAAGAAGTTCTGTCATATTTAAAGTGACAGAACCTCCCATACTTATAGAACTTCCTTCAGGTATAAGATTAATTGCAGCTTTTTCCGCTTCCGCAGGAGTATCTACTACTTCCACTTCAAATCCATTTTCTTTTAAACTTTTTATTGTTCTCTCTAGTTTGTCTTTAATAAACAAAGATTTTATCTCTTCCATAATTTCCTCCGGAAATTTAAGCTCTTATTTTGCTTCTGCTTCTTTTTCTTTAGCTTCTCTTCTTAATCTTAAAGTTTCAGCATTAGCATCAACTCTTTTCTTAGAAAGAAACAAGCATAAACATTATTACAACAAGTGTAAATAAAGTTGCTGGTGCAACAGATGCAAGTCTGTAGATTCCATCTAAAACTTCTTGAGTCTGTTCTTTAACTCCTGACTGGAATCCAATTATTGCAAGTGCATATCCAACTAAACTGCTTCCTAGAGCCTGTCCTACTTTTCTTGAGAATGAATATATTGCATAAAGTGTTCCATCTTCTCTTTTTCCTGTTTTTATTTCAGCATCGTCGATAACGTCAATGATTGCTCCCCAAATTACATATCCGAAGAATGTTACTCCAGAGAATCCAACTGATGCAATTCCAACATAAACCCAAGGATTTTTAATATGTAAGAAACTTAATGCAGCGAATACAACAGCAGCAAATCCAACTGCTATACTTATTGCTTCTCTTTTTCCTAATTTTTTAACTATTAAAGTTACAACTGTTGCCATACTTAAAGCTATTCCAAGTTTTATTGCATTGTATGTTGAAAGAGCTGCAGGCATTTTGAAATAATAAGCATATAGGTAAGCATTTACTCCACCTGTTAAAAGATTACCGAATATTAAGCAGACTGTACCTCCTAAAATACCTATCATAGCACGGTTGCTGAATATCATTTTAACTGATTTAAAGAATGAAATTCCTTCTCCTTTTGGTAAAGGCGGAACTTTTATACGTTCAGTTGTACAAGTGTAACAGATATAGTAGCAGATTAATGCAACTATTGAAATTCCTCCTGCCATAACAGGGAATATATTACCATTATTTCTGATGAAAACTTGAGTAACACCATTGTTCATTACACGTTCGTAAATGATGATTGGTCCAAAGAATCCTACCATAAATTCACCAACATAAGCTCCGATAGCTCTGAATGTAATAAGTGATTGTCTTTCATCTGGTTTATCTGTAATTGCAGATGCCATTGCTCCGTATGGAATATTTACACCTGTAAAACAGATACTTCCATATAATAAATAAGTAATGTACATATAAATTATTTTAAATGCCATTGGCTGATCTCTTAATGCTGATTGATACATTAAGAAACTTGCTATTGTAACTGGAAGAGCCATTATTCTTATCCATTTTTTGAATTTTCCGTCTCTGCCTTGAGGTGTAACGTCAATAATTCTTCCCATTGTAACGTCTGTAAAAGCATCTATAAGTCTTGCCACAAGGAACATTGTTCCTACAACTGTTGGTTTCATTCCCCATACTTGAGTATAGAAAACCATTAAAAACTGACTTACGAAAACAAGCATTATATCATTTCCGAAATCTCCGAATAAATATCCTATTTTATCCCTCATACCAAAGGGTCTTACTGATTTAGTCTGTTCCATTTTACTTTACATTCTCCCTTTTATTTTTATTTTATAATCCTACCAATATTTTTTCCATTCAGGTTTCATTATTCTTACAAGAGCTTCCATGTAGAAATAATCTCCCCAGATACAACATTCATCTACACCAGAACCGTTAGGTTTGCTGTATACTGCTTCTGTTAAAAGTCCATTTGAATATTCAATGTTTTTAGTTGTATATTTTGTAATAAGTGATTTCATTATTGCATTTACTGCATTTTGATATATTTTTTTATCTGGATCTGAATCTGGAAGATATTTTATCATTTCAAGCATTCCGCATACTGCTATTGCTGCTGCTGAAGTATCTCTTTCTTCTCCAGAATTTTCATCAAATACTAAATCCCAGTAACAGATATTATCTGATGGAAGATGATTTAAGAAATAATTTGTTACTCTTTTAAATAAGTCTACAAATTTTTCATCTTTTAAATAGCTGTAAGCTAGTGGGAATCCGTATACTCCCCAAGCTTGTCCTCTTGCCCAAGCAGAGTCATCTCCAGCTCCTTGAGCTGTAACTCCTTTTACAGGATTTCCTGTTTCTGGATCAAAGTAGAAAGTATGATGTGTTGAACTGTCTTCTCTTACAACTACTTTTGCTGCTGTATTTATATGTTTTGTAGCTATTTCTCTATATTTTTGATCTCCTGTCACTTCTGACGCCCAGAAAAGTAAAGGCACATTTAAGTTACAGTCGATTATTAATCTATAAGCTGTTGGGTCATTTAAATCTCCCCATGCTTGAATAAATTCACCTTTTTCTTTATATCTTCCAAGAAGATGATTTGCAGCTTTAAGACCAGCTTGTTTTGCTCTTTCATTTCCTGTAATTTTATATCCTGCAACCACTGATGGAGTGTATAAAAATCCTAAGTCGTGATGATTTACTGCAACTTTATTAGTTATTCTTTCATCATAGCTTTTTATTTGGAAAGAAGCTGTTTTTCTATATCTTTCTTCTCCTGTTATTTCATAAGCAAGCCATAACATTCCTGTCCAGAATCCGCTTGTCCAGTCGTCCCATTCTCCACCATTTAAAATTCCCGGATAAACATAATTTGTACTGCAAGGTCTTGGGAATAAATTAATAAATGTTTTTGTATTTTCATCTATTTTTTTTAGTGCTTCATGCAAAGCTCCGAAAAGCATTTCTTTTGGAAGTTCCACATCTTGTGAAAATCTTTCTCTCATTTCTTTTGTTAATTCCATTTTTTCCTCCTAAAAACTTATTAAAACTCAAACTTATCTTTATATTTTTCTGCCCATTCTCTTAATTTTCCTTCAAGGAATTCTGCTGTTTTATCTTCTTTGCAGTCATTTAATCTTAAAGGATTCATTTGATATGGATCTTTTATATTATCATAAAGAAGTCTTTCTGTTCCGTGAGATATTGTGTAAGCTTTGTTTACAACATAAGTATGTGTTTTTGTTCTTATTGCTCTCCATCCATAAGCAACATTTTCTTTTCCGTGTTCTTCAAATTCTTTTATAGCTCTCATTTGTCCTGGATATCCTGACATGATTGCATAATTTTCTACATCGTTACCATTTAATACAACTTCTTTTAAATCTGTCCCTTCTACAGTTTCAGGAATTGGAAGATTCATAAGAGAAAGTATTGTAGGCATAATATCAACACCATTTAATACATTATCTGTTCTTCCTTTTATAAATCTGTCTCCATATTTTATTAAAAATGGAACTCCTGTTGATTCTTCAAACCAAACGTGCTTGCTCCATAATCTTTGAGCACAAAGCATTTCTCCGTGGTCTGCTGTAAGAACTATTATTGTGTCATCATAAATTCCATTATCTTTTAAATTTTGTAATAATCTTCCAAAGTTTTCATCTATTCCTGTTACAGCTGCAAAATATTTTCTCATTATTTCTTGATATTCATCATCTGTAAAGTTAAGTCTTGGATTTACTGATAATGTATGATCTGTTACATCAGTAAGAAGTACATTTGGATTTACTTTGAATTTTTTTCCTGCATACATATCAACATATTTTTGAGGAACTAAATCCAATGGAGTATGAGGCGGATTCCATGATACAACAAGTGAAAACGGCTCATTTTTATTTTCATTTATAAATTCTATTGCTTTGTCTGTTTCATGTTCAACTGACCATTGATTAATCTGTATCATCTTATTATCGTCATGCCAGTAATGTGGTGTTAAGTGCTGGTCATAAGTTCCGTATGAATACCAGAAATCAACTCCATGTCTTCTTTTTCCAGGAGGAGTAAATGCGTCCCAGTCTCTTGCACCTGACTCTGGTGCTTCACAGAAATTTACTTCTGGACTGTCAAGATGCCATTTTCCAATATATCCTGTTTTATATCCATTTTCTTTTAAAACATCCATTAATGTGATATCTGTTTCTCTTAATGCCACATCTTTAAGACCTGGTTTGCAGTTTGTCCATACCCCGTGAGTTACAGGATAAGTTCCTGTAAACATTGTTGCTCTGTTTGGTGAACATAAAGGACAGGCACTCATTGCATTGTCAAAACTTAAAGATTCTTCTGAAAAACTATCTATATTAGGTGTAATAACTTCATCTTTTTCCATAAATCCCATAGCATCTCTACGCCATTGGTCTGCAAAAACAAATAATAAATTTGGTTTTTTCATTTTTTCTCCTCTCTCCTGCTTTCTTATAATTTATTTTTTAATTTTATATTTTACATTTCGAGTATACCTGTATATAAAAAAAATGTAAATCTCCACTATTCATATGGAATATTGCATATATTTTTACGTCGTAATGAGCGGATAATAAACATATGAACTATTTTTAAAGAAAAAATCCGCAGAAAGAACTGCGGATTTTAATTTTTTTATTTCAATTTATCTTCTAACTATAATTTTTTAAGTCTTATATGTTCTGATGAACCGTTATTTCTTAAATCAATTTCTATTCTGATTTTTTTATCTCCTGCTTTTGCAGTAATTTTTTCTGTTGAAGATTCTACAAATTCATATTTTCCATCAATTTCAAAAATTGATTCATAATTTGCAAGCTGTGTAGGATCACTTACCCATATATCCATAAAATCTTTGTTTTCTTTTATTAAAAGAGAAAGTGTTGAATAAGATTTTATTCCCTCTTCCTTCATAGGAACATCTTTCCAGAAATGTATTCCTTTTGTTCCTGTTTTTCTGTCTCTTATAATATGGGCTTCATCATCAAGTTTAATTATTTCAAATCTTGATGTATCATATTTATTAAATTCCTCTTGAGAGAACATAGGAAGAATTATGTAAGCAAATCCATCTTTTCTTGGATTTTCTCCATGATTAATATATGCTGTAAAATAATCTTTTGTTATTTCTTCAGGCTGTGACCCGCCGATATCTTTCCAGCTTCCTTTTCTTGTTTCTTTTTTAACTGTAAGCTGAGGAGCATACACTATTTTGTATCCTATATTTTCACCTTTATAGTTTTCACTAAAGTTTAATGAAACATTTTTAGGATTTTCAATAACAGCATTATCTTTTATTTCCTGACCATTTAAAATTATTTTACCATTTTTAATTATTCTGTTATCAATAGTAGTATGAAGTTCTCCATCATTGCTTCTTATATTTGAAGCAGCAACAAACATAGCCCCGTCATCTGTCATGAAATATGATTTTTTCATTCTTGTTATTTTATTCCATGAAATCATATCCATTCCAACAAAAGATTCCTGACCGTTTCCGCTTCCTCCTACCCAAGCCATTCCTGAAGTTTGAACTCTTCTTTCTCCAGATTTATCTCCTCTTTCATTCTGGCTGTTTGTTACTCCCGGAAGATGAAGTCTGTCAACTGTAGGCCAGAATTCTGTAAATGTTTCAGAGTCTGTTCCGTAAATATATGTCATACCATCTGAAATATACCAGCCTCTTATATTTTCATTGTTCATTGTTTCGTAATTAGCTATTCTTGAAGAATGCATAGCAAGTGCAACTTTTCCACCTTTATCATTTACTGTAACAGCTCTGTCCATTGCCCCGTAGATTTTATTTCCTTCAACTTTTATTGTTTTTATGCTGTTATCATTTACAATTTCTTTTAAAATTCTTCTTACTTTTGGAACATTTATTTTTTCTACAATATTGTATGAATTATTATCCATGATAACAGTTTTAACAAGAGATTTCATTTCAGATTTGTAAGGTTCTCCAGCACCATCAATGAAAAGTCCCATTGAAGTAAGAAGATCTTTTGCTCTTCCTATATCACTTGAATTATTTCTTGATGTTGCTCTTCCGCTTACAGAATCATTAACTCCTCCGTTTATAAAGAGATATTTATAGCCATTTAAAATAGAAGAGTATACATTATTTACTCTTTCATCTTTTATTTCAAATTGAGTTCCATCTGCAAGCCACATTACTGAACCAAGTCCGTCAAAAAGAACTGAAGCATATGTTCCATTATATGGAACATTTCCGTGCTGAATAAATGAACCGTCTTTATAAAATCCGTCTCCCTCTGTTGTATATTCTCCAACTTCTACAACTGCCGCCGCTCCATCAAGAATTTGAACTTTATCTTCCATTAAAACTCCTCTTAAGAAAGAAATTATAGAAGTATCTGTTCTGTTTCCTCCTGTTGAAATTCTTTGGTCAGGAGATGTTGAATAAGAAGCACTTGGACTCATTCCTGAATATTTTGCATAAGGCTGGAAATATTGAGAAGCCTTTAAATATTTCATTTTCTTTTCACTTGGAATATCATTGTACATAAGAACAATAATATCATTTAAAACTTTTGGAATTCCAAGCTCCCACTGCCACCAGTTTCCTGTTTCAGGAAGTCCTTCATGATAGGCATTATCATAAAGCCAGTCCAAAGAGTTTATTATATCTTCTTTTATTTCTGGATTTTGATAATATTTTGTATTTGGTGTAACATATCCTTTTACTATTTTTAAAATTTCTCTGTAGTTATTCATTACATGAACACCATTTGACATATTTGGAAACTGCTTGAAAACAGAAGTTCTTTTTTCATCTCTCACAAAATTTCCATAAGCACTGTCTGCACCTTTTTCATTTGCTGTGCAAATTTCTTCAAGCTCTTTTTTATCCATTTCCAAAATATCTGATTTCTGGCTTGGAATACCTGAAAGGTATTCCGCCCATTTCTCTCTTATAATCTGATAATCTCTTTTTTCAGATTGATTGATTTCAATTTTTTTGTCTCCTTTTACAGCTTCTTTTTCTTCAGAGAAAGAAGCGATTGTTAATGCAAGCATCATAAATATCATTATTGTTTTTTTCATTTTTCTTTATCTCTCCTTTCCTCTAATTAAAAGCTGTAGCTAAATCCAATGTTAGGTCTAAATGAATAGCTTCTTGTAACATCTCCATTTTCTGCTTTATTTTTAATATTCAAGAATGTTCCTCCAACATTCATAGTAAGACCTGGAGTAACAGGATGATAATAGTTAAATCCATATCTTACTTCATAAACTTCTGCTCCAGTTTTCTTACCATCTTTGTTATCATACCATTGTCCATTTCCAAGAGGTATTCTTACATCAAATTTAATGCTTCCTCCATTTCCAAAGTAGTAAATTGCAGTTGGTCTTATTTGTCCAAGCTGATATCTTCCAGAAACATCATAATCATATGTATAACTATTTGAAGGGGCATCCCATACTGTTTTTCTATTTGAATTATCATACCATCTGTCATCTCTGAAGTAAATTAAACTCATTCTCCATCTAGGCATAAATCCAGTATAAACTACTCCATATTCACTTTCCATTAAGAAGTCCATTTGTCCTTCTTTTACACCTTTATAGTTATATTCAAATATTCCTGTTGTTTTTCCAGTAAATGTAAATCCATTTCCAAGTTCATAAGTAAAGTTTGGAGTAAGTCTTAATTGGTGAACTCCTCTTTCTGTTCTAGTATAATATTTGTAAGCAAAGTTTTGTGGCTTATTAGATTTTTCATGTCTATATCCTATATTAATTCCGTATTTTCCTTTTGAATATGTATCTGTCCATCTTGCTTCTCCATGAAGTCTTAAAGCACGGCTGTCTGCCTCATTACCTTTAGGATTTTTTACTAAGTCGTTTGATTTATAATATCCTTCAAAATAATATGACCAATTTGTTTTCTTATCATTTAGACTTAAAGTAAACTTAGGTTTATATTCATTTGATGTAGCATAATCTCCACCAACTAATTTTCCATCATAATCCCAATAAGTTCTATCTGAAGCATCTTCATTTTCAAGCATTAAACTGAATGTTCCTGCCCATCTGTCTGATTTAGGTTTATGGTTTTCAAGACCATAGAATATTGGTCCAAAAATACCATTGTCTCCCATTGTATCCATTTTATACTCAAATCCTGCACTTACCATGTCTGCATCATATTCATCAGAGAACATTGAAGTATATTTTGCATTAACAGCCAAATCTTCTGTTAAGTTTAAAGCTCCAAATAAGCTGTATGAGAAAATATTTTCTCTTTCAGTTGTTTCAACTTTATATTCTGACGAAATACCTTTCATATGCAGTCTCTTTCCGTCTTTAATGTTTCCAACTTCTGTTTCCCAATTTAAATCTGCACCTATTCTGTATTTTTTATCGAAAATATATCCTGTGTTCTGCACCATAAATCCTGCACTAGGAACTATTGAATAATATGATTTATCATTTGCTGAACCTTGCTTTCTTATTGCTATATTTGAAGCATCAGCAAATTTACTGTCTTCTTGCTCTGTAATCATTCCCTGCATAATTCTGTTTACATCAATTCCTGCATAGAAATGTGCTTTATTATATAAATCATCTTTTACAGTGTAAATTAATGATGAACCAATTCCAACTGTATATGTAGGATAATTTGATTTTAAAGTATGATTTATTTCTCCAAAATTAACGTTTCTTGTTACTTTATTATGAGTATATACAAAGTTTGCATTTGAATTTAAAGACCATTTGTCGTTAAATTCATGGTTATAGTATCCACCAAAATATGCTGTGTCAACATCAATATTTCCATATTCAGAAGCATCAGCTTTTCCGCTTGAACCTCCATAAACAAGTCCCACTCTTCCATTTGAAAGTATTTGTTTTTCAGAAATTCCCATTGCACCTGTTTCTTTATAGTCAACGTCCATAAGTCCGCCAAATCTATGATTGTTGTCTATATACATAATATCCTGTGTCCAAGAACTTACAGGTCTTTTTATCAAATAATCTCTTGTTAAAGCTCTTTCTTTCATTGTGTTTGAAAGTGTTCTTGAATTTACTGCAGCAATATCAACTGTATATCCATGAAGTCCTCCAGAAAGCTGAGTCATTGCTGTATTAAATTCTTCTTCTGTTCTTAAGTCTTCTAAAATATTTCCTACTTCTTTATAAAGCTCACCAGCTGGATCTTGAAAAGCCTTAGAAAATTCATTTAATTGTGATTTGTATATTATTTCACTATAATCTTTTTTTCTTGCTATTAAATCGTTTTCATCATTTTTTTTATAATCCCAGATAACTGTTTTTATGAAATTTGCGTTTGTAATATCTATATTATCTATTCCTAAAATATCATTTACATTATACTCTTTATCTGTTCCACTAAATTTCAAAGAAATATTTCCGTCAAAAGTAAGACTGTCTGCATCTATTATTTTATTCGGATTTCCACTAAGATTTATTGATAAATTAGAATTTGATATTGTCAGATTTCCACTTGTAGAAACTCCATCAATTTTATTTATTTCTTCTTTAGCTTTTTCTAAGTAATTTTTTGTTTTATTATTATAATACAAACCTATATTTGAATTTGATATTTCTACTTTTCCATTTCTTACTGTAATCGCACCATAATTACTTATGTCTAAATTAGAATATTTTTTTTCTCCACCTTCAAGAGCTAATATGTCTGTACCGCCTGTTGAACTTCCTATAATTTTTCCACTTACAGTACTTCCATTTTTTAAATATGTAGTTGTATTTCCTTTTCCTATATTTTGAACTGCTATTCCATTACCTGCATTAAGAGTACCAGAGTTTATAAACACTGCACCTGTTGAGGCAGTTTTTTCAAATTGAATACCTGTTCCATTTGTTACTGTCATTGTACCTTTATTTTCAAAAGAAGTTCCTGTTTTCAAAATAGCAACTCCCGTTCCGTCATTCACTTCTATCTTTCCATTATTCACGGCACTTCCATTTATACTTCCAAGTTTTATTCCTATTCCATTATTTACTATTAATTCTTTTTCATTTTCAAATTTATTACTTCCTGTAATCTTATCAGGTGCATATAAATCTATACCTATTCCATTCTTTACAGTTATTTTTCCTTTATTTATAAAAATATTTTTTCCACTTCCGTTAGGATTTTTATCATTTTTATAATTATTAGTCTTTACTCCTGTCCCTCCATTTACTATTATTTCAGCTGTATTTGTTAACTTTAATTCTGTTCCGTCTCCAGAATTTAATTTAATACCAACATCTCCTGTTCCATCATTTTTTCCTGTCACTTCTACTTTCTTATTGTGTGTTTTTTCATTTGTAGGATTTTTTCCATTGTATGAATTTAAATCTTTCCCATATCCAGCTGTACTTATTAATACTGTCATTACTGCCAGTAAAAATAATCTTTTCTCGTTACCCATTCTCTCCTCCTAATTCCTCAATTAAATACCTTTTTCTTAAACGAACTGTTTTTTTTTTTACGTTTCAGTTTATTTTCATACATATATTATCATTATTCTTTCACAAAATAAATCATTCTTATTCTATGGACAATTTTCCATTTTTTATTTCTCCTAAATTATCATACCTTTTAATAGCTTATTTTTTCCTTTTTTTAGACAATTTTTGCAATAAAATTTTTATTACAAAAAACAAAAAACAGAAAAAGCATGGGTAAACTTTTCCTGTTTTTTGTAACTCTATTTATAAATTTTTCAAAGAAAGGCTTATTTATTAACTGACGTTTTTTTAATTTATTTTGCTGTTTAAATTAATCTCTGCCAGTGTATATCAAATACAATCTTTAAAGAATTAAATTTCATTTTTGTATCTCTTGGCTTTTCTTGATAACTTATTCTACAAAATTTTTTCTTAAAAATAAATCGTTAATATTCTATATGCCTTTTTCTTTCTATATTTTACACAAATTAAATTATATATACATTTTTCTTCAATAAATATTCTTTTTTCTTTTAAAAAATGATTATCTTAATTTTTATAAAACATTTCTTTTAAGATATTTTTTTAAACTTGGAAAACTTTCAATAAAATCCATATACTCTTTGTTTAAAATTAAAGTTTTTCTTGCTTCACACAATTTTTTACTATTTAAATTTAAAATTTCTATTGTTTCTTTAGCTTTTTCATATTTTATTCCAAAATTTTCTTTCGGAACTATTTCTCCTGTCATTATATCATAGGTTAAATAGTCTTCAGGATTTTCAACAGTTGGATTTATAAAATTATCTGACCATATATTCTTTTTATGTTGTCCACAAGTAGTTGGATTAGTACATCCGACCAAATAATTTGAATACTCTCCTGTTAATTTAGGAAATTTATCCTTTGGTTTTATATGTTCTATTTGGCTGTTTTCCAAATTTATAACCAATTCACAATACGGACAAAAATAACCTTGTTCTTTCTCAAACATATAATTTTTTAATTCTTGCTTTATTTCATAAGAATAATCTTTCCAAGAAAATGGTTTAAATTTTCGTTTATAATCTTTAAAAAATTCAGGCTCTTTCTCTTTAATGATTTTAAACATTTTTTACTCCTCTTTTTCTCCTTTGAATTTCCATATTTATAAGCAATAAATCACTGTCTGCCATTCCTAATATATCTGTAAGTTTTTGATATTTTTCTTTAAATTCATTTTCTTGGTATTTATCTTCTCTTACTAACTTTCTGACTTCTTCCAATAATTTATAAACTTTTATATCTCTTGTTGTTTCCATCCCCATAATATCTTCAAGAATTCTGTCTACAGGCTGACCATACGAATTTTCCAATTCACCGCCTTTAAGATAAATCATTTCTCCATTTTCATTTTTAGATAAAATAAATATATTTTCATTTGGAACACTTCCCAAAATATGCGGTGAATGAGTAGCAATTATTACTTGATTATTCTTTCCTATTTTTTTATAAACTTCTACTATTTTCTGCTGCCATTTTGGATGAAGTGAAAGCTCAGGTTCATCTATTAATATAATTGAATTTTTGGGCTCAAGCATTTTTATTGACAATGTTCTTAAAAACAGTTGTTTTTCTCCTGATGATAAACCATTTATATCAAATTTTTCTCCCACAGAATTTATAAATATCGGTATACTTTTTTCATCTTGAGATACACCATATAATTTTACATCAATATCTAAAATTTCAAATATTCCATTTATTTCTTTGTAAACTTTTTCTCTTGCCTGTTTCATAGTTAAATTTTCTTCTGTATTTGCCGTATATATAACTTTACTTGCAATATATGATGGAACATCTTTTATTATATTATTATCTATCACATTAAGAAATTTATATTCTTGTTTCAGATTTGTAACAGCATTTTTTATTTCATCAAATTTTATTTCAGAAGGAATATAGATTATTTTTGGCAGAATATTTAATTTTGAATAAAAATAATCAGAATTGAAATAATCAGGTTTATTTTTTTGATAGTAGTTATACAAATTTAACTTTTGAAAAAAATCCTTTTCATTATTAAAAACAGCTTTTTCATTTTCTTCAAATTGAAATTCAAAACTACAAATTTCTTTTTTATTTTCTATTATATTTTTTATTCCGTAATAAACACTTTCCAATAAAGTTGTTTTTCCACTGCCGTTAATTCCTGCAACAACTATTGTATCCAATACTTTATCATTATTTTGAAAATCAATTTTAATATTTTTTAATATTTTATTATTTTCTATTTCCAAACTTTTTATTTTCATATCTCCTCCTGATAAATACTGCTGCCATTTTTATTTTTTCATAAATCTTTCATAAGCCTGTTTCTGAATTTCTTCTGCTCTTTTACGTCCGGCACTGTTAAGACGGCGGATATAACTTCCCCATTCTTTATCAACATCTGAAACACCAAGTATACATTTTTGTGTCATCTCTTCAGCAATTGAATAAAGCTGTGCATCTATTTTAGAAAGTTCCATAACTTCCTCTTTTGTATATTTAAGTATAGGCATAGGAGGTTTTACCACACCAGATTTTATATAAAGATCCATAGCTTTTACAGCTTCAGAGTCTGCCCACTGTCTTTCATTTTCTCCATCTTGAAACATTCCAAGTCTGTACTGAGCTCCTGTTTCTCTAAGAACCATAAGAGGAATTCTTCCTTCAGGATTTTTTAAAACTTTATCTGTAAATTTGGGTTTTCCGTCAACCATGACATAGTCTTCACCTTCAATACCAAAATTCCACAATCTTCTTCCCTCTTCTGTATACCAGAAATCAAAATATTTTATTATATCTACAGGATCTTTTGCTGTTTTTGATATTGACCACCCTCCAAGATAATTTTCTCTTGAAAATGCTGTACTTCTTGTTCCATTATATTCAACAGGAAGAATTACTGAAAAATCAAATCCCGGAATTGCTTCTTTAAGTTTACTGTTATAGTTTCCTGTACTTGAAAACCAATCACAGGTAAATCCTCCAAGATTATTATTTAATACATAATCTCTTGAAGAAGTATCTCTTGTAAAAACTTCTGAATCAATAAGTCCCTCTTTATACCATTTTGCAAGTTCTCTTACAGCTTTTCTGTATTCAGGCTGAGCAGGACCAAACACAGGTCTTCTATCTTTTACATACCAGTTATATTCAGCTTCAAAAATATCTATAAGTGAAGAAATTATTTTTTTAGAGGTATTTCCTCTTAAAAATATTGGAATTTCATCTTTTAAGCCGTTTCCATTAGGGTCTTTTTCTCTGAATTCTTTTAAAACTGTATAAAGTTCTTCAGCAGTTTCCGGCTCTTTCAGTCCAAGTTTTTTCAGCCAGTCTTTTCTTATATAATACCCTTGAGATGTACTTATGCTGTCATAATCATTATAATTTGGAATCATATATATATGCCCGTCTGCTGCCACAGCATCTTTTTTATATTTAGGATTTTCTTCCCAGAATTTTTTTATATTAGGTGCATATTTTTCTATTAAATCTTCAAGAGGAATAACTTTTCCGTCTGCTCCAAGTTTTTCAAGTTCTTCAGGATATTCATAAGCAATTATATCTGGAAGTTCTCCTGAGGAAAGCATAAGTTTAAAAGCAAGAACTTCATCACTCTGATTTTTAGAAGCTGTCCCCTTAAGTTTTATATTTGTCATTTCAAATGCTTTTTTAAATACAGGAAGTTCTCCGTTAAAAGCTTTTCCCAGATGAAGAGCAAATATTGTAAATTCTTTAGGCTTTTCACTTATAACTGCTCCTGATATTTTTCTCTGAGGATTTTCTTTTTTATTTTCCTCTGTACTGCACCCTATAAGAGCAAAAGCAACCATAAATCCTGTCAGAATTTTTTTTAAATTCATCTTATTTCCTCCCTAAAAATTTACAAATTTATTTCAGATTTTTTTCCTTGAATAAAAATTTTCAACAATTAAATTTAATAAGATTATAGCATCAAAATTATTTCTTGCAAAATATTTTCTTAGATAAAAGAAAAAGAAGAGACGACATAGTCCCTTCCTTTCCGTATATAATAAGTTTAAAGCAGGCTTATCTTAAATCTTCCATAGCTACATGGTCCATATCTGTAAATGTTTGGTTTTCTCCAACCATTCCCCAGATAAATGTGTAGTTGCTTGTTCCTACACCAGAGTGGATTGACCAAGATGGAGAGATTACTCCTTGTTCATTTCCTACGATTATGTGTCTTGTTTCTGTTGGTTCTCCCATTAAGTGGAATACTCTTGTTTCAGGCTGCATGTTGAAGTAGAAGTAAACTTCCATTCTTCTTTCATGAGTGTGGCAAGGCATTGTGTTCCACATGTTGTTTGGTTCAAGAACTGTCATTCCCATTAATAACTGGCAAGATTTACATACTGCAGGGTGAACATATTGGAATATTGTTCTTTCGTTTGAGTTAGCAAGGCTTCCTAATTTAACAGGATTTGCTTTTTCTATATCGATTTTTACGATTGGATATGTTGTATGTGCTGGAGCTGAGTTTACATAGAATTTTGCAGGGTTTTCAGCATCATCAGATGAGAATGTTAATTCTTTAGAACCCATTCCAACATAAAGTCCGTCTCTTGAGTTCATTTTGTATTCAACACCGTCGACAACTATTTTACCAGGTCCTCCGATATTGATTACTCCAAGTTCTCTTCTTTCTAAGAAGAATTCAGATCCTAATTCTTTACTTCCTTCAAGTTTAACTTCTTTAGTTACAGGCATG
>ERZ835109.1445-NODE-1445-length-19279-cov-11.260768_pt1 | contig 19279 bp, 17 predicted proteins | sample MGYA00519946_ERZ835109 | MGnify/ENA primary metagenome ERZ835109 (study PRJEB31850, sample SAMEA3708771) | human gut metagenome | biome: human gut; feature: human-associated habitat; material: faeces | place: China | collected 2014 ...
CCGATGAGTTTTATAGAGAAAAATAATGCGTGACACAGTTTATTTTACACTACCTAAGGCTGATTATAGTAGTAGTGAAGATGTAATGCCTTTAGGACTTCAGTTTACAGTAAATGCTCCTAATAAAGACGAGAAGTTATCTACGAAATCTCCTATCCTATTAGATTCTTATTTAAAATATTGCTTTTCTCACTAGAAATAATATCTTTGCAAGATGTTTAACTCTTAATTTTCTATTGTATGAAAACCTTAAAATTTTTTCTTCCTCTTTTCTTATTAATGTTTGTTGTCAGTTGCAGTAACAATTCTGAAGAAGTAATAAACAGTTCTAAAAACGAATCAACGGAGTTTAATGAAATTACTCAAATTAAAAGCGCTTTTGAGAGTAAAGATTTTCAATCTATAAAAGAAGCTTCCGTTTATGCAAATAGTTTAATACAAGATATTAAACCTATCTCTAGAGCTATCAATGAAGATGATTATATTGAAAACATATCCCCGGAAGTATTGGAAGTTATAGAAAGCATGAAAAACATAAAAGCTGATACAGAAGCTTCCCCAGAAGCACTAAGAATTCAGCTCAAAGAAGTTATAAAAAACAGCTCACTGTCTCCTGCATCAACGGAATACAGTATCCTAATATATTCCGTTGATATAGCTATTGAAGCTATTTATTATGCTATGGAGTTAGAAGCGCCAGAAGCAAAAACGAGAGGATTTTGGAACTCGGCATGGAAAGTTGTAAAATGCATTGCAGGAACTGCTGGATCTGCTGGATTAGGTGCAGTTGGTGGCGCAGGAGTTGGAACCGTCACACTACCTGTTATCGGTACTGTATCAGGCACCGCTTTAGGTGGGTGGAGTGGTGCTTTAGTAGGAGTTGCAACTTTTTGCTAAAAGTATGAAAAAAAGCACTCTGATAACGATATTTTGTATATCAACATTTATTATCATCCCACTATTTGTTGATTTATTCATACAAGGATACTACACAAAATGTTTTGTCATAGCTTTCCTATTTTTGCTATCAATCATTGGGCTACACAAAAGAAACAAATTAGATTCTACTAATTAAATCCCATTTTGCGTATTAATACCAACAGAAAACTAAGTAATGATTACTTAGCTTTCTGTTCATCTACTTGCCTCTTATAATACTCATAGAATTCCGGAACGAAAAAAACTCCTAAATTTGTTATATCAATGAGGCGGAATGGAAGTTCCCGGCGGCACCGATTGCCCCATGCAACTCCCCTCCCGCACGAAAACCTATTAAAAACAAAACAAAATTTTAAATTCTAAACATGAAAATCAATCACCGCACCAAGTTGCTCTCTGCCGGTATCATCTGCGCACTGATGTCCGGAAACGTGATGGCTCAGGAAGCCGATTTTGACTTGTCGTCACAGCGTTCGGAAAAGCAGGACGTGAAGCCTGTCCCTGGAAAGAAAATAGACCACCAGGGCATCGTCATTAACCCTACCCCGCACCAGATATCGGTCGACCGTAGCCAGACCTGCAGTCTGCTGGAAGGCATCGTTCTGAAAGACAAGCAAAAGGCATTTGCCAACGACCTTAGTTTTCTGAAACAGCAGAAGAAAGGAGTCAGCCTGACCATCGATTTTGGAGCCAAGGTAGCCGCCCGCCAGAATGTCAAAGCCGTATCCGGAGCCTATGCACTGAGCATCGGAAAGAAGGGCATCACCATCACAGGATACGACGAAAGAGGTGCCTTCTACGGCATACAGACCCTGCGTCAGCTGATGGAAAGCGAAGTGGCTGCCAAAGGAACACTGCCTTTCGTAGAAATCAATGATTATCCCGACCTGCCCGACCGTGGCGTGGTAGAAGGATTCTACGGCAATCCCTGGTCGCACGAGGTACGCCTGTCACTGCTCGACTTCTACGGAAAATTCAAAATGAATACATATCTGTACGGCCCGAAGGACGATCCTTATCACAGTTCGCCCAACTGGCGCCAGCCTTATCCGGAAAAAGAGGCCAAGCAGATCAGTGAACTGATTGAAGCGAGCCGGAAGAACCGGGTTGACTTCGTCTGGGCCATCCATCCGGGAAAAGACATCAAATGGAACGAGGAAGATTATCGTAATCTGGTAAATAAATTCAACTGGATGTATGATCTGGGAGTGCGTCATTTCGCCATCTTCTTCGATGATATTTCGGGAGAAGGAACCAATCCTTACAAGCAGGTGGAACTGCTGAACCGCCTGACGGATGAGTTTGTGAAAGAAAAGGGCGATGTGGCACCGCTCATCGTCTGCCCGACCGACTACTCCCAACTCTGGGCAAACCCGACAGAAAACGGTAGTCTGGCTATCTACGGCAAGGCACTGAACCCGGACATCAAAGTATTCTGGACAGGAGCTGTGGTATGCAGTGACCTGACTCCCGAAACGCTTGAGTTCATCAATTCACGCATCAAGCGTCCGGCTTATTACTGGTGGAATTATCCGGTAACCGACTATGTCCGCCACATCCTGATGCAGGGCCCGGTATACGGACTCGATACTTCACTGACTTCCAACGAGGTATGCGGTGTAGTGAGCAACCCGATGGAGCACGGAGAGGCTTCTAAACTGGCATTGTACGGAGTAGCCGACTATGCCTGGAACCTTGCCGACTACAATGCCATGGACAGTTGGGAAAGAGGGCTTACCGAACTGATGCCGCAGGCCAGAGAGGCTTACCGTACGTTTGCCATCCACTCTTGTGATACAGAGAACGGATACCGGAGAGACGAATCGTGGGAAACCCGTACGTTCCGTATGGCCAACTGGAACGACGATGCCGCCAATGCACTTGAAGCGGAATTCAAGAAAATCGAACAGGTTCCGGCACAGCTGGAAGCCGGATGTACCAACCAGCAGCTGCTGAACGAACTGCGCCCCTGGCTTGAGGAGTTCGGCAAACTGGGAAGCCGTGGCGTACGTACCCTGGAACTGGCACGTATCCACCGTCAGGGACAGGACGATGCTTTGTTCTGGAAAAAATATGTACAGAATCTCATGACACCCGAAGAACGGGCCAGCTATGCGGCACACAAATCGGGAACCATGAAACTGCAGCCTTTCTATGAAAATGCCATGGACGATATGGCTCACGAATACCTGAAGCAGCTTTCGGGCAGCGTACCGACGGATTATAAGGGAATCGGTTCATTCAGCAGTGCGGCCACCATACAGACCAAACTGATGCTCGACAATGATTCCACTACATTCTATACATCGGGCATCGGACAGCAGGACGGTGACTGGATCGGTCTGGATCTGCGCAGCGTGCGCCCGGTTTCGGAAGTATCCATCCTTCAGGGACGTAACTCCAAAGACGATGTCGATTATTTCGACCATGCGATACTGGAGTGTTCGGAAGACGGCAAGACCTGGAAACCGCTTATTGCAGAAATGAAGAATCAGTACATCATCCACTGGCAGGGAGAGCCTCAGCAGGCACGTTACGTCCGCTTGAAGAGACTGGATTCTTCACGCCGCAACTATGCATCTGTACGTTCTTTCGAAGTGAATCCGTTGCGTCTGGAAGACCTGTCATTCCAGGTACAGACAGCCGACAGCCAACAGGCAGTATTTGCCTTCGACAACAATCCGACAACCAGCTACAAATGCGGTGAGTCGATTGCCTGGGAGGTATCCAAAGACATCCAGGCTTATACCTTGTTGATGAACACGCTTCCGGCACCGGTAAAATGCAGTCAGCTGGATGCCAAAGGTAAAGTGGTTTCTGAAATCATGATTGATGCTCCTTACGCGAAGGTGGAAGTCAAGAATGACAAGGTAGTACGTATGGTGGTAAAAGGAGCTGCAGAGTTCTTCGAAATCATTCCTCACAAAAAATAATCTGGTAAGACTGGTTCCCTCCGGCAGGTGACCTGCCGGGGAACGACGATACTGAAAACGATTATGCTGAAAACGACTATACTGACCGACAAACCGTTATTGACGGTTCATTGATGAATACTGATATCGGTCGATTAGGTTATAAATTAAAAAATCCATTCCAAGAAAATTCCGGAATGGATTTTTTTATAAAGAAGCGTTCAAGCTTAGGCGATCCAAAGATTATTTATAACTTTAACTGATATTTATTTGAAGTTTCAAACCAATGATATTTTTGTCAATCGCTTCTTTTCACAAGAAGGTGTAGTATTTAATAGACAGGATTTAATAATAAGAGGTGTAGACATTTCATTCAATCCTTCTATCATAACCGGATTAAAAAAGTAGCGCTACCATGTGATAACCTTATCTACAATAGCCTGTTGCTCTGAGCTACTTCTTCGCAAATATATTCGAGTGGTTTCTATGCTTTCATGTCCCATTAAATCCGCAAGAAGAGAAATATCATTAAACTTTTCAAGGAAGTTCTTAGCAAAACGATGTCTAAACGAATGTGGATAAACCACTTTTTCATTTAATCCATATTTTATAGCATAGTTTTTCAATTGCTGGGCTATACCTCTAGTAGTAATACGTTCACCAAAACGATTAAGAAAAAGATAACCGCTCATACGATTAGTTTTGCCAAACCATTCTGTGGCTTCCTTGCGTAAAGTCTTCGGAATATAGATGCGGCGTATCTTACCCCCCTTTGTGTAAATATCAAAATAACCCACTTGTACATGCTCCACCTTCATTTGTATTAATTCACTGACTCGTGCACCTGTAGCAGCGAGAAAGCGAACAACGAAATACCATTCTTGATTTTCTTCCTTTTTCAGTTTGTTTTTTAAAAAAACATAGTCGGCATTGCTGATTACATTTTCTAAATAACTACGCTGTTGAACCTTGACAGATTTTAATCTTAGACGAGATTTTCCTATGCTTTCAAGATATTTATTGACAGCCTGAATACGAAGATTAACCGTTTTGGGCTTAAATTTCTCAATAAGATAAGTCTTATAAATTAGGAGATTCTTTTTATTTAAATCTTTGTGTCGAGAATAGAACTCCTTGATGGCATACAAATATGCCGAAATTGTGTTTTCTGCCATGTTACTTTGGCGCAAACACCCTTCAAAACTTTTAATATCCATTTCTATACTTATTAATTTGTTATCACAAATAAATTACGATAATAATCAAATGTATTTAATTCCTATTATGAGAAGTTTCTCACCACAGGTGAGGTAAAGTGTATTGATGAGGAGATTCCGTTTGAGATACCACAGGGGTGGGAATGGACACGTATCGGTAATATTTTTAATCATACAAGTGGAAAACAGCAAAGTAGTAGTAACAAAAGTGGAGGAACACCACAGAAATTTATTACTACATCCAATCTCTATTGGGGATATTTTGTCCTTGATAATGTAAAAGTTATGAATTTTACAGAAGAAGAGATTAAAACCTGTTCTGCTACAAAAGGGGATTTGCTTGTTTGTGAAGGCGGTGCAGGTTATGGTCGTTCTGCTATTTGGAACTATGGTTATGATATTTGTCTTCAAAATCATATTCATAGATTAAGACCGCTTATTGATGGTACTTGTGAGTATGTATACTACTTCATGTATCTACAAAAAGAGAGTAATAATTTAGCTTCCGTAGGAACAGCTATGCCGGGATTATCTGCCAATAGGCTAAAAAGTTTGTTGATACCATTTCCTCCTGTAACAGAACAGAATAGAATTACTGAGAAACTTAAAGAAGTATTTACTGTAGTCGAGAAATATGATAAGGTACAAGAAGAACTAAATCTCTTAAACTCTTCGCTCAATGAAGTTATCAAAAAGAGCATTTTACAAGAGGCAATCCAAGGACGGCTTGTTCCACAAATTATAGAAGAAGGCACAGCCCAAGAATTGCTTGAACAGATACGGGAAGAGAAACAAAAACTCGTGAAAGAGGGGAGATTGAAAAAGTCAGCTTTGACAGATTCCGTTATTTATAAAAGTGACGATAACAAGTATTATGAGAGGATGAATGGACAAATTGCTGAAATTGAGCTTCCTTTTGAATATCCTAATAGCTGGACTGTATTGTGCTTGAAAGATATATGTCAATTAATAGAAGGTGAAAAGAAAAATGGGAAAGGTATTTGCTTGGATGCAAAGTTCCTACGTGGAAAATCATCTGCCACCATTGTAGAAAAAGGTAGATTTGTCTATGCTGGAGATAATATCATTCTTGTGGATGGTGAAAATTCAGGAGAAGTTTTTTTTGTTCCACAGAATGGGTATATGGGAAGCACATTCAAACAGCTATGGCTTTCTTCGGTTATGTGGAAGCCATATATTTTGGCTTTTATTTTGTTCTACAAAGAGGAGTTAAGAAATTCAAAAAGAGGTGCTGCAATTCCGCACCTCAATAAAGAGTTATTCTACAATTTGCCTATTGGTATTCCACCTTATCAAGAACAGCAGCGTATCGCTAAACGAATAGACGAATTATCGCAGTTGCTCAAATAGTTTTTCTATTTGGGCAACAATGCGTTGCTGCTCCATCAAGGGCGGAAGTGGCAATAATAGATTGTTCAAACTCTTAGAATTTAAGGTCTTACCTTTTATGGCATCTTTGGAATCTCCAAGATTGGATATAATCGGTAAGATGTGGAACAGATAATTTCTTGCTCGATAATCTTTGTCCACAAAAGGATATATTGATATAATTGCTTCATTATGATATGCTGAAATATTCAAAATAGAAGTTCTTCCTACCGTTAATTTAAAACTCATTATCAAAGTTCCAACAGGAGATATTTCTCCAAACAAACTTTTAGCACATTCCGAAACAGTTTCTTTTGTTGTTTTAACAAATCCGTAATCAGACATATCTGAAATTGAAATCCACGGATATTGCCCATTCGCCCAATACTTAGTATCACCTCGTGGTGGTGTCTTCCCGATAGACATTTTTAGGTATTGACCAAATCTAACCCAAGTCCAGCTATCAGGCAAATCTAAAGGTATTTCTTCTGTTATATCAATACTCTTATCACCTATCCTCTCATAATACTTGCTAATTGCTTAATCTTTGAAACGATTCGAACTTGCTCTATTAGTGGTGGTAATGGAACAAGTGCATTCAGAAGAGTATCTCTTGAAATACCGGGAATCATACTATTGGCTTGTTTTTGCAATTCTTGAATATTCGTACTTAGATAATATTGAATATATTCCAAATTCACGAAACTGCCTCTGAGAGCCATTATTTGCCGAGCAATATGAATATCTCCAATGGTATTAAATGACATTTCTCCAATTGTACCTTTACACGTAATTAAAAGATCTCCCAATATAGAAATGACAATAGGAGTCTCTGTCCATCTATTTTTTATCAGGTTACCATTCCGAAAATTGCTGGCTCCAGTCATATAAGGAATGCCATTTGACACCGAATTGTATTGACTTGGTTCTAAATCTCGTCCTGAAAGCAATACAACAAGGCTGGATAAACGAGACCATGCCCAAGAATCAGGTATTTCAAATGGTATCTTGTCGGTAATATCTTTTTCGGTTTTTCCTTTCTTCTCCCAATACTTGTTATCGTCACCTTTGAAGATAACGGAATCTGTTAAAACAGACTTTTTGAGTTTGCCTTCTCTAACAAGTTTCTGTTTTTCCTGCCGTATCTGTTCAAGTAACTCTTGAGCTGTACCTTCTTTTGTAATCTGTGGTACAAGCTTACCTTGAATAGCTTCTTGGAGAATTGATTTTTTTAATAAATCATTAATACCTATATTTAAATTCTGTAACTCGTTTGAAAAAACTCCATACTTTTCAATCCAAGGTAATGCCATTGAAATTTTATCAATAATATTACGTTGTTCTTTAATAGGAGGCAATGCTATTAGATATCGTCTAAAATCGGAGAGATTGACATGTGGCACTGTCGTTCCTGAAGATTTGTTTACAAGGTTTTGCTGAGAAGATGGAGCAAGTATATAATATGCCAAATAGTCGGAAAGAATATATTGGGTAAAGGGTCTAATTAACACTGTTCTTTGGCCCAGACACACTTGTTCCCCTTCTTGTATAACTGCAATATTTCCAGCAGGAGCTTCACGAGCAAATATTAAATCGCTCGTTTGTGGCACAGCACGAACGTTTCGCTGATTATAAACTGTTTCTGATACTCTATGTACACAATTTAAGGACAAACGTCCAAAGCCGATATTAGGTGTTCTTACCAAAGGATAACCTTTACCTTCATCTTTCGCAGTCGAATGGGGACAATCTTCAATAAGATAAGTTATATAAGTCAATCTTACCCACTCCCAAGTAACAGGTATTTCAAAAGGAATCTCCTCATCAATACACTTTACCTCACCTGTGGTGAGAAACTTCTCATAATAGGAATTGTCCTCACCACGGTAAATAATTGATTCGTTTTTATCTTTCTTGATTTTCTTTTCTTTAATTAGCTTGGTTTTCTCTGCTCTGATACGCTCAAGAAGTACAGATGCAGGTTCGTCATTAGGATCTTGCGGTACAAGTTTTCCTTGTATCGCCCACTGTAATATACTGTTTTTTAATTGCTTTCCATTCATCGTATTCTAACAGATTTAGAAGTTTTCGTCTTTCTGTTTTTCCTTCAAATAAAACTGATATAACTTTTTTCCTATTTTATCTTTTTTGAAGGTACGTTCATGATTCATAGGTGACATAGACAAACGAATTTTCGCCACACCTTCATTCAATATTTCGAACTGCTGTGAAGTAATACTAAATTGAGCTGTAGAACTTATTTCTGTAATTGGGATTACAATATTTCCACTTATAACACCTGTAGATTGACTTCCATTACCAATTACAGTCCCTCGTAGTTCAAGATATTTACCTGTGAATGTCCGAATTTTCATAGTTGGTTCAGCGAGGAAATTCATCCTGTCTGAGCACACTGTAGCTACTATTGAATAAATTGTGTCCTGTTTAGTCACACTATACTCCATGCTGCAACCTTCGGCTGCAAATGCTTTATAAATATAACCCACTGTTTGTGCTTTAGCGTTGAGCCCTAAAATGACACAGAACAGTAATAATATAATCTTTATAATTTTCATATTTAATCTTGTTTGTAATCCTCTCCATGTATTCCCAGTTCTCCTTTGCTCATTGCATTGGCAATATCTATTTTCAGTTCTTCGTCATAATCCTTGCTGGTCATAAAACTATTGACGATGCGTAGCAACAAATCTTGGTCAATATTCGATGCAGCCACATGATAAATGATAGATTCCAATGTGCGCATACAGATGCAAGCGTGCCAGTAGTAATTATTCTTGTGTAAAAAGTAAGCACCCAAAGTCAGCGCAATACGCTTATTTCCATCATTGAAGAAGTGTCCAGAACAGAATCTATACATCAGATAGGTTAGTTTGTCAACAATGGTCGGATAGTATAAATCGTTTTGCACAAAATCTAGTGTTGCACGAATACCGCCTTCGTCACGTACTCCTTCAAAGCCACCATCACTGGCATCAATCATTTTGCCATAGATGTTTAAGACTTCATCGTAGCCTATATAAATAATTTCCTTACTCATCTTCTGCCTGCTTTAAGCGTTTAAGCACATCTTTATTGTCCGCTAAGATACGGTCAAAATCAATAGACTGATCGCCGATGAATCGTTCAAACTCTTCAGGAGTAACAGCTTGCAGGTAATCTGCTATATTGCCATGATACGCATCTCGGAAACTGAAATCTCTTGAAGCCATTTTGGTTCTGGTATCATTCAAATAAGGTTTCTGCATCGGATGTTCGGCAAGTCCATTCACAATGCACTCTACCTCATCAATAGTAAGTCTTTTACAGCCATTTTCCTTGAATCGTTCACTGATAGCAGCCCCAACACCGTTTTCAAAAGAAGAAATTACCAATAGTACCTCTGAATACAACGTGTGTCGAACATTGTCCTTAGAATCCAACCTTAAGACTTCTCGGTATTCCTTGGCATTCTCCTTGAAAACAGCTTTGTAGATGAAATCTGTAATTTGAGAATACTTGTATGTAGGATGTCCATCCACGTATTGATTGATAGCAGAAGTTAGGTTTTTACGATAGTTTTCTTCTGTGATTGCAGCAGGAAGATAATGCACATCTCTGCGGTTAATATATTTAGTCCCTCCACCTGTCTTCTCGTTGATGGTAGTAATCACAAAATCTAAGATAAGACTACGGACTTTTTTAGCTTTCTCACTCTCTGTAAGCAGCATACCTATATTTAAGAAAGAGCGGAAATTAAATAATCCGAGCTGTGTTGTTTTGCTCGCCTCATTGATAAGGTGAGCAAATTCTAACTTTAACTCTTTCAATTGTTTACCCTTGCATAAAATATATCCATTATGCTTTAATTCTTCGGAATTTGATTGCAGATAACGGTCTATTGTAGATGTATCAACCTGATAAAAATCAGCAACCATTTTTTTTGTAAAGCGATATTCTCCATCAAAGAGCATCCCTTCTATATCAAGATACTCCTGTACCTTACTGACCGCAAAACGGTTGTTAAGTACATTTTGTCTTTCTATGTTTGAGATTGTCAAATCTTTCATATCACCTCACAATTATCTGTTACACGATTTTACCTCTATACCGAGAATTTTTTGAATCTCTGAAAGTGTTTTGTCTATTTCATGGTCGAGTGCAGCACGTTTCTCAAAATACTGTTTGAGTAATTCTGCCGGAGGGAGTATTTCTTCTTCCTCTTTCGGGAATTTGCACTGGTCAAAATTGCAATCCAAGTCTATCAGCTGTTGAGCTGTAAATACACGACTTTTTTCTCCCACTTCATCATTGATTATCTCTTTTCGGTCATTCCACCATTCCTGAATAGGCAGAGTATGCTCTACCTTCATGGGTTTGGTTTTTGAAAAGTGCTTGTAGCCTTCTGGCATATCCAGACGATAGAACCATGTCTCCTTTGTCTTGAATCCTTCTTCGCAGCCTTCGGCTTTTTCATTATTAAAAAATAGAATATTGGTAGCAATGGAAGTGTATGGGGAGAATATGGACCCCGGCAAACGGATAATAGTATGCAAATTGAAATTACGCAAAAGATTCTCTTTAAGCGCAAGCTTTGCTCCATCTGTGCCGAATAAAAAGCCGTCAGGAATAATCACTCCACATCTACCACCAGCTTTAAGACGGTACATAATAAGAGCTATAAACAAATCCGCCGTTTCGCTTGAGCGGTAACGTAAAGGGAAGTTACTCTTTACGCTATCGTCCGTACTTCCTCCATACGGAGGATTCATACCGATAACATCCACTTTATCAGCTTCATTGAAATCCGTGACATTTGTTCCTAACGAATCACAGTGTGTTATATTGGGGGCTTCAATATCATGAAGCAACAAATTTGTGATGCTCAAAAGATAAGGCAATGGTTTCCATTCTTGACCAACAACCGCATTTTGCAACTTTTCACCATCTTCGGCAGAGCGTACACTTTTTGCCATATAATTAAGCGCAGACGTAAGGAATCCTCCTGTACCACTGGTAAAGTCGCCAAAGGTCTCACCCAACTTCGGAGCAAGCATCATTACGATAAAATCAGTCAGAGCACGAGGCGTATAAAATTCTCCTGCATTACCTGCCGATTGTAAGTCTTTTAAAATACCTTCATAAATATCTCCGAATGTGTGGCGGTCTTCTGCATCGTCAAATTCAATTTCATTTACTATATTGATTACCTGACGCAAAAGCGTTCCGTTTTTCATATACTGGTTCAAGTCGGCAAATGTTTCTTGAACGATACTCTTGGCTCGTGGCGTATCGGCATTTACTGGAAGATTTTTCAATGTAGGAAACAGTTTCTCATTAACAAAAGATAGCAGAGCTTCACCTGTTAATGCCTGACCGTCTTTTTCATCAACTGCCCAATTACGCCAACGTAAGTTTTCTGGGATGATGGATTTATAATTAGCATCTTTGTATTCCCATGTTTCTTCCTGCGTGTCATAGACCTTTAAGAAGAACATCCAAGTCATTTGTTCGATTCTCTGTGCGTCACCATTGATACCTGCATCTTGTCGCATGATATTTTGGATTCGCTTTATAATGTTGTTTACTGCCATTTTTATGCGGTTTTATATATTTGATATTCAAGTTCTCTGACTGCCTTCTCAAATTCGAGCTTGCCGCCAAATAATTTCACAATCTTAGTAGGTTTACCAATGCTGTTGAATGGTGGTATTTCTAAAATATTCGCCTTTTCAAAGTCAAGAATGCCATTCTCTGCATATTTATCAAGAAGAGCCTCCAAGACTTCACGAGCTTTGCCTTCATACTTTCCGAAGTAGTTACGCTTCTTTACGTTGTTTGCCCTTTCTTTTCTTGTCAATGGTGGTTGGTCAAAAGCAACGTGGCATATCACATCAAAGATGTCTGCATCCTTCAGTGCTGGATTCGCTTCACGGACTGCATCTATCAGAATGGCATATTCCTTTAACTCATCCATCACAGCTTGCTTACGTTCCGCTTCTGTCCATGTATGTATAAAATAATCAAGAGTCTGATAGTGGCGCAATAATTGCTTTCTTGCAAATGATTGAACGCTTTCCGTTCTCATTGTCTTGCCATCTTCGCCCAATACAGATACAATCTCATGGGCAATGCGAATATCCTTACCATTAATGATATATTTCTCACGAGGATCAGAAGCTGGGAATCCTGGGGCATCAACAAATTTGTAAGGCCTCGGCTTTTTTCCACCTCCTTTTGGTGGCTCTGGATCGCCATCAAATGCAGGATCTTTGAATTTTGCCGTGGCATTGCGGAAGTCAAGTATTTCCAAATGCCACTTACCTTTATCTTTTCTAAGTCGTGTACCACGTCCGATGATTTGTTTAAATTCAGTCATAGAACCAATTTCTTTATCTATGACAATTAATCCGCAAGTTTTGCAGTCCACTCCAGTAGATAGAAGTTCAGAGGTGGTCACTATCACTGGATAGGGTTCATCCACGCTGATAAAGTTATCTAATTGTTTTTTCCCTTCTTTATCCTCACCGACAATGCGTGTAACATAGTAAGGCGACTTTTTACACAAATCACTATTCATATTGATAAGTAGTGTTCGCATTTCGGCAGCTTCCTCGATATCAGGACAGAACACAATTGTTTTTGTCATACGCCCGATGTCATGCAACATTTGAGTGATTCTGTGTGCTACCACTTTACGCCTTAGCTTGATAGCAAGGTCACGACCTATATTTTGTCTTTGATACAATTTCTGCTTGATTTCTTTGCCCAATAAATCCATTTCACCTTCTTCCGGAGTCCATCCTTGCAGATCAACGTTGATAAAGTCAGCAGTCACTCGATATGGAGCCAAAAAACCATCTTGTATTCCTTGGAGAAGTGAATAAGTATACACTGGTTCCCCAAAATAATCCAAATTGTTTGCCCCCTCATCGGCCTTTGGAGTGGCAGTCATACCAATTTGGGTTGCCGAGCTGAAATACTCCAAAACTTTGCGCCATGCGGAATCATCTTTTGCGCTTCCCCGATGACATTCATCAACGATAATCAAGTCAAAGAAGTTTGGTTGCACCTCCAAGAACGGATCTGGCTTACCTTCTTTTCCGACCAACTGATGATATAAAGCCATATATACCTCGTATGATGAATCTATCTTTTCTTCACCCTCTCCAACAGAAGTTATCTTGGTCATAAACTTCTTGAATGGCTTAAAATCCTGAGCCATTGTTTGGTCTATAAGGATATTACGGTCTGCAAGATAGAGGATTTTTTTCTTTGCTCTGCTTTTATGAAGACGATGAATAATCTGAAATGCCGTAAATGTTTTGCCAGTACCAGTAGCCATTACAACAAGTACACGTTGTTGTCCTCTTGCTATGGCTTCAACAGTACGGTCAACTGCTATACGTTGATAATATCTTGGTTCATGGCTATGTGCATCATAATAAAACGGTGTTTCTATTATGTTGAGTTCATCTAAAGTATAATTCTTAGATGCAAGATAACGGTTGTATAGTTCTTCTTCTGTGGGAAAATCCTCTAATTTGATTTCTGTTTCTTTTCCCGTGATAAAGTCATGCTCTAAGAAAGCATCTCCATTACTGGAGTAAGCAAATTTCAAGTCGAGGATTTGGGCATAATCTATAGCTTGCTGAATACCACCTCCAACTGCATGTTTATTGTCTTTGGCTTCAACCACAGCAATTGGCTTGCCATTATGATATAACAGGTAATCAGCTTTTTTACCCTCAGCTACCGAATGTTGGTTGCCAACAACAAGTACTCGACCATCCGTAAAATAGTACTCTTCACGCATATTTACACTTACTGCCCATCCTTTTTGTTGGAGCGCAGGAGTAATGAACAAAGTGCGTATCTCTTGTTCTTTAAGTTCTTTCTTGTTTACTTCCATAACAATACTCATTTATGGGTTATACTGCTGACAATCAAATTCTTCACATCAATATTAAGAACATTGGTTATATCAATAAGGATTCCAAAGTATGGCTGAGCAGAATTACAACACCATTTACTTATGATACAATTGAACTTTCCAATTTGTTCTGCAAGCCATTTTCTTATTTTTGTTGCTCAACAAATACCACTTTTTGCCTGTTTTAAATTAGGCATGAAATAAAGAGTTTTAATCCAAAAGCAAATTTATATAAATTGCCTGACAGTATAAGCGACTTCCAATAAAATTATATTATAGGAAGTTATACTATATAAGACAATATGCTATTAGCCATCTATCATACTTTCCCAAGATTTATCAACCGACACGCATATTCTACTAATCCACGCTTCTCCAGTCACAATCTCCCTATATCACTGTCCCTCTTGCTTTATGCGTTTGTAAAAAGACCTTTATGCATGTATGAAAAGCTGGCGGTCTTTTTCCAAAAGCTGGCGAGGTTTTTCCAAAAGGCCGCCAGCTTTCCAACCAAACACAATTATACGTGAGTAAATCTTTATAATTGTGTTGACCACCCTCTGCCCGGCACATTTACCTTTCCAAGCCTTCAGTACACTTCCGCTGCTTTCCTATCAGAAACCATCCGGTTGCCCATCTGTCATAATCTCCTCACAAGTGCCTCAGACACGACCTTTCTAAAGAAAATTTATGAAATGAAACCACAGTATGAAAGAATAATTGCAGTAATTTTGCCCCGTTTTTTAGCAACAACATCATGAAACCAATCATTCAAGTAAAAAGCTCACCCGGACTGTATCATGTGCTGGCCGTTCTCACTGTCGGTGTCTGGGGTACCACCTTTATTTCTACCAAAGTACTCATCGAGAACGGAATGCATCCTCAAGATATCTTCTTTCTCCGTTTTCTCATCGCTTACCTCGGCATCTGGCTCATCTCTCCCAAGAGAATCTTTGCCAAGAGCCTGCGTGACGAAGTGCTGCTGCTTTTATCGGGACTGACGGGAGGGACCTTGTATTTCCTGACGGAAAATACGGCACTCGGACTCACACAGACCACGAACGTATCTTTCATCATCTGTGCAACCCCTCTGCTCACTACCCTGCTGGCTCAGATGAGCAGTCAGAGGGAGAAGGTCGGTTCCTCGCTGGTCATCGGCTCGCTGATTGCACTGGTGGGGGTAGGACTGCTTATCTTCAACGGAAGTTTTGTACTGAAGCTCTCCCCCGCAGGGGATTTACTGACTCTCAGTGCAGCTCTTTCATGGGCCTTCTACAGTCTGTTCATCCGGAAACTCTCCGGCCGCTACAGTGCCACGTTCATCACCCGGAAGGTCTTCTTTTACGGGATCCTCACGGTTCTTCCTGCCTTTCTGGTGCACCCCTTCAGCTTTTCGCTGGAAACATTTACCCGACCAGCCGTATGGATGAACCTGGCTTTCCTCAGCGTACTTGCCTCTCTGATCTGTTTTGTGGTATGGAACATCATCCTCAAGCAGCTCGGTACCATACAGGCATCCAATTACCTGTATCTGAATCCGCTGTTTACCATGATTGCCGCCTCGCTGTTTCTCCACGAGCAAATCACCCTGTATGCACTCTGCGGAGTGATTCTTGTACTGGGCGGCGTATTTCTTGCATCGAGGAAAAGATAGCCTAGGTAAATAGTCAGACATAAGAACAGAAGAAAAAAGAAAAAAGTAAGAACGTAAGAGCTGGAGAAAAACGGCAGGAAACAAAAAAGACATCCGGCAGATGATTGTGTGAAAATCACCTGCCGGATGTCTTTTTATCTGCCACAAGGCTTCCGGAATTATCTCATCTGAGCGCCGGTTACCTCACCGATATACATCACGTATTCTTTTGACGTATCGATATTCTGGTTCAATGATTTCAGCTCATCGGCTGTCATCTTCTGCGACATAGACTTCTTGCAGTTTACCACTACCGAAGGTTCGTTGCTTCCAGCCAGATAGAAGGAAACCTCATACGTTTCACTTTGTTCCATCAGTGCACTGGCAGCGATACGGCTCTTGTCGATCAACAGATAAGCCACGTCTTTACCGAACAGTTTGCCGAAGCCACCCCAGTTTTCTGCTTTCAGTTCAGTCTCCTCACCGTTCAGGGCAGTCAGCGTAATGCGTCCCTGTTTAGCCATTGAAGCCAGGTCAGCCGGCAAGGCAGCTACACCCACAGCCTTCAGTTCACCCGATGCAGACGGTTGTGTCTGAACAGGAGTAGCCGGCTGCAACGCTACCATAGGCACCTGTGCAGGCTCGTTCAGCAGTTTCTGTCCCAAGGCTGCAGTAGCCGATTCGAAGAGCGCATCTTTCAGGTCGATGGTTTCCCGACGGAACTTTCCGCAAATCGGAGCCAGTTTCGTACCTTTCTTGTTCAACGCCATATCGTCCGTAATCCACTCTTCGGCTGTATATCTTTCGCCACCGTCACGGTTTTCTTCATACCAGTAACGGATGCGGGTCATGGTCATCTGACAGGTTTCCTCTCCCACATGAATCAGGAACTGATAATAAATACGGGTACGGTCGAGCGACAAGGCAGAAGAAGAGAACACCATATACTCTTCGGCTACGGCGGCAATCTCTCCGCGTTCTTCATCGGCATAAGCCACCTGACTGTGCAGTTTGCCGTTTGAGACAAACCGTCCTTTCGCCCAGTTCAGCAATGCCTGGTAAACCTCGGTACGGGTAAGGCCTTTCGTTGAAACCTCTTTCGTAAATTCTATTTTACCGTCATTCATCGTAATGGCTCCCGCCAGGTATTTCGGGTCGGAATTGTCGTTTTTCTCCTTTGCCGTTCCCATCAGAGGGAGACATGCTAAAAATAAAATCAGTAGTTTTTTCATGATATCCATCGTTTATTCATAATAGTTTAAGCAAATATAGGGAAAAATTTAACCTGACTGCAATTTATAATAAAACTTTTTCAAAAGGAAAGGTGATTCACCCGATACTAAGAAAAATCACTTAATAAAACATTTTGTAACCAAATTAAACATCAGACGGTATGTGTACGACAGTTCAATCCGATACAAGACTGCCCGCATTTCTGAAACAACAAGTTTCTTATTCATCACTCTTCATCTTGTTACCCGAGTCCGTAAAAAACAAATAATACATGGTAGCAAACATAAATCCCAGTGCAATGCCCACTGCTAATTTACCGGTCGCTGCTCCAAAAATTATGCCACAAAGCATTCCTGATATCAAGCAAAATGTGTAGCTTGTCTTTTTATTTTTTTCTTTTCCCATAACAATCAGTTTATTTAGCAATACCGAGAAAAACCATTCGGCTGTCACATTTCTGTTCCTATTTCTTATCTACCTTATACCTGCACATGGCCTGCCCACTGTAGTGACGCAGCCTCCATACCAGACTGGTCTCGTCCAGGAAATACATGATCGACAAGACGCCCAGGTAACAGACGGACACATCTCCGATAATGAAACCGGCAAGTAAAGGAATGTATCCGCAGACACAATGTGCCAGAATATTTGCCACCCGGAAATGGATGACCTTCAGATCTCCTTCGTAGAAAAAACGGACCGTGTGATTGTGGCGGTTGAATCTCACTGCAAATTTCCGATACGACCGGGGATGGATGATGAGATAGACTACCGCCTGCAAAAACCAGTTCATCAGTACTCCCCACAGCAAGCCGACAAGGATGATGCACCAGCCCTTGGGAAAATAATTGGCAGAAGTGACTTTCAGACTTTCGGCGCCGTAAATGGCGGAAAAGAGCAGCATGACCAGAGGCAAGATAATCAGAAAGGCTATGATGACCGTCACATTTATCCGCCTCGACTCGGTAATGTCTATCATCACCTCCTCCCCTTCGGGGCCCCGTCCGTATGAAATCAGCGCACGGTTCCGGGATGATTTTCCTGCAAACAGTTTCTCGAATATCTTCATATCTTTTATGCTTTATACTTTATATGTTATGCTTTATACTTTGATTGGCGGTCTTGTTTTTACCACACTGCAAATATAATCCGATACAATCAAATCACCCGCCATCCTTATGTTATCTTTAGGTTAATACTTTCATTTGTGGGTGGTATTAACCATCCAAATATTATATTTGCGGAGAAAAGATTCGGGCAATCATACAATTATCGTTTATGGAGACGTCGCAACGTAAGAAAAATATAATATTCATCACTGCTCTGTCGGTTATCGGACTGGTCGGGGCAATGGCTCTGCAGGTGATATGGATATCCAGTTCGTACAAGCTGATCAGGAATGAATTGCTCAGAGAGAGTTATGAAGCGTTCAGGAAAGCGCTGAATGAGGAAATCAATATTGTCTGCAATCAGATTCCGGCCGACACTGAGATCATGGCCGATCTGGAGAGCGACTCGGTTCCCCAGATTACTTATCTCTGTGAAGGCATAAGGGAGTTGGGGATAGAATTGTCTATCTACAGAATCGACTCTCTGGTCAGTCTCTTGCTGAAAGACAAAGACATACACAACCGTCATTATGTAAATCTTATTGACATCAGGAAGGATTCTATCCTACAAAGTACCGCAATGGGGCCGACGGATACGAACAGCAAACTGAAATCCAGGGTGATTCCGGTAAGGGCCGACCTGTCACAAGGTATCCAACTGACACTGCAGAATCCTTACACGTATGTCTTCAAGCGTATGGGGCTGCTGCTTGCCGGCACGTTCATCATCATGCTGCTGGTAATCATCTGTATAGGCTATCAGGTGAGGTTTATCTCCCGGTTCGAAAAGATTTTCCAGATCCGTGAGGACTTCTCATATGCCCTGATCCACGACATGAAGACTCCGCTTACTTCCATTATCATGTAAATCCGGAAAAACCAGACGTGCCGCTTAACAAAAACGATGCGTTTCAAAA
>ERZ835109.1455-NODE-1455-length-19202-cov-12.758239_pt1 | contig 19202 bp, 10 predicted proteins | sample MGYA00519946_ERZ835109 | MGnify/ENA primary metagenome ERZ835109 (study PRJEB31850, sample SAMEA3708771) | human gut metagenome | biome: human gut; feature: human-associated habitat; material: faeces | place: China | collected 2014 ...
AGGTGTGCGGACAGAACCTGCTGATGCTGCTGAACAATGTTCTGGATCTTGCCCGCATCGAAAACGATAAGACGGAGATGGAGTATTCTGTTTCGGATATCGATAAGGATTTCCGTAATTGCATTGCCATGTTCCGGAATCTGGCAGACAGCAAGGGGCAGACGCTTATGGTGACAACACAGCTGCTGCATCCGTATATCTATGCGGATATTCCGCACCTGACCGAGGTCTGGACAAACCTCGTCAGCAACGCTGTCAAATACACGGGAGCCGGCGGCACGATTTGCTGCGATGTTACGCAGAAGCCCGGCAAAAAAGAGGGCTGGTGCGATACGGTAGTCACGGTTGCCGACAACGGCATCGGGATGTCGCAGGAGTTCCAGAAGCACATTTTTGAACCCTTTGAACGGGAACGTACGTCCACCATCAGCAAGGTGGAAGGCAGCGGCATTGGAATGGGCATCGTGAAAAAGCTGGTCGGGCTGATGGGCGGCACCGTGGAAGTGGAGAGCAGGATCGGTGTTGGCTCCACGTTTACTGTGACCATTCCCTGCCACATTGCGTCCGAGGATGAAATACAGGCGAAACGGGAGACTGGCCCTTCGGACCAAAAGAGCCTGTTCGGCGTGAAGATCCTGCTGGCCGAGGACAACGACCTCAATGCGGAGATCGCCGTCGAGCTGCTGCAGGAAGAGGGCTGCACGGTAGACCGAGCCAAAGACGGCGTGGAATGTGTGGATATGCTGGAAAAAGCGGCAAACGGAACGTATCAGCTGATCCTTATGGACATCCAGATGCCCGTGATGAACGGCTACGATGCGGCAAAAAAGATACGGAGGATGGATGACCCCCAAAAGGCGGACATCCCCATCATCGCCATGACGGCAAACGCCTTCTCCGAAGATAAACAGGCGGCATTGGATGCCGGGATGAATGACCATATCGCAAAACCGATCAATATGAATGTCCTTGTGCCGACCATCCAGAAATATCTCTGATGCGGACAGAGGGCAGCAGCACATAAGGATACTGGCAGCCCGCCTCACCCTGTGCGTTGATACAAAAAGTCACATCGACTGGCGCAAAGAAATCGGACACGCGCTGCTTTTAGGTATCAATACATGAAATTTTATTGAAAATCCCTCATGGCGGTGGTAAAATAATCTTATATCTCTGTCGTGCTGTACCTATGCCTTTTTGTGGTATTCGGGAGTGCAGAACGGCAGCTGCCCAAGAGTTGTGAGGAGAACGATTTGATGAACAAAAGAACATTGCACCGCCTGTTTTCCGTGCTTATGGCACTGGTGATGGCGGTCTCCCTGCTGACCGGCTGCGGAACAAAAAATGCCGAAAATGTGGAAAAGCAGGAGGATGCCCAGACCATTCAGGTGTATCTGTGGACGAATAACCTGTACGAGACCTATGCGCCCTATATCCAGTCCCAGCTGCCGGATGTAAATATTGAATTCATCGCAGGAAACAACGATTTGGATTTTTACAAGTTTTTGCAGGAGAACGGCGGTCTGCCGGATATCATCACCTGCTGCCGCTTCTCGCTGCACGATGCGGCTCCCTTGAAGGACAGCCTGATGAACCTTGCCTTGACCAACGAGGCGGGCGCTGTGTACAACACCTACCTCAACAGCTTCAAAAACGAGGACAGCAGCGTGAACTGGCTGCCGGTCTGCGCGGATGCCCACGGCTTTGTGGTCAACCGCAGCCTTTTTGAGCAGTACGGTATCCCCCTGCCTACCGATTACGCAAGCTTTGCGGCAGCTTGTCAGGCGTTTGAAAAGGCAGGCATCCGGGGCTTTACCGCCGATTATATCTACGACTACACCTGCATGGAAACGCTGCAGGGGCTTTCCGCTGCCGAGCTTACCACGACTGATGGGCGCAAGTGGCGCACTGCTTATAGCGACTCTGCCAGCACCGAACGGGTGGGTCTGGACGACACCGTGTGGCCGGGGGCGTTTGAGCGGATGGCGCAGTTCATTCAGGATACCCACCTCACGGCAGACGATCTTGCGTTGAGTTACAACGATGTGATCGGGATGTTCCGGAACGGAGAAGTTGCCATGTACTTTGGCAGCTCTGCCGGTGTCAAGATGTTTCAGGATGAGGGCATCGACACGATCTTCCTGCCCTTCTTCAGCCAGAACGGCGAAAAGTGGATCATGACCACTCCGTATTTCCAGGTGGCGTTGAACCGCGATCTGGAGCAGGACACCGCGCGCCGCGAAAAAGCCATGAAAGTGCTGAACGTCATGCTCTCCGAGGAGGCGCAGAACCGTATCGTTGCTGACGGGCAGGATGTGCTGAGCTACAGCCAGAACGTCCCCCTGCGCCTGACCGAGTACATGAAGGACGTGCGCGATGTGGTGGAAGAAAACCACATGTATATCCGCATCGCCTCCAACGATTTCTTTGCCGTCTCCAAGGACGTTGTCTCCAAAATGATCGCGGGCGAGTACACGGCACAGCAGGCTTATCGTGCGTTCAATGCCCAGCTTCTTGCCGAAGAAACGCCTGCCGATGACGAGATCGTGCTGACCTCCGGGAAGAGCTACTCCAATGTCTTCCACGCAAACGGCGGCAGCGCCTCCTTCTCCGTCATGGCGAACACGCTGCGGGGCGTTTATGGCACCGATGTGCTGCTTGCCACCGCAAACAGCTTTACCGGCAGTGTGCTGCAGGCAGATTATAACAAGAAAATGGCCGCTTCCATGATCATGCCCAACGGTCTGATGTCCCGCCAGCGCACCATGACCGGCGCAGAGCTGAAGAAAGTTGTCCGCGCCTTTGTGGAGGGCTGCGAGGGAGGGTTTGTGCCCTTCAACCGCGGCTCTCTGCCGGTGGTCAGCGGCATTGCCGTGGAGGTCAAAGAGGCAAGCGGCAGCTATACTCTGACCGGCATCACCCGGAACGGACAGCCGCTCCGGGACGACGACACCGTTACCGTGACCTGTCTGGCAGCGGAAAAACAGATGGAAGCGCTGCTTGCGAGCGAGAGCGGCACGCCTTTGGACGGAGATACATGGGTAAAAAACAGATGGCGCGATCATGTCTCCGGCGGCGGCGCAGCGCTTGCAGAACCTGAAAACTACATTACGTTGAGGTGAGCAGGATGGCAGACGAAAAGCACGAATCCAAACGAAACTGCCATCCCCGGCAACAGTGGCTTCTGGTTGCTTCCATTCTTCTTCTGGTCTTGCTGATAGCAGGTTTCAGCGTTCGGTACATCTCGTTTGTGTCCCAGACAATCTATCAGGAAAGCACCTCGCATCTGGAAGAGGTGCTGCATAAATCCAATAATATGCTGAAAGAGATGGTGCGCAAAAACCTGACCTACCTGCATCTGTACAACGGCTTTCTGGAAAGTACCTCGGATGAGGCCGAAATACAGGCGTATATCAGGGCGGCACAGCAGAAGGCTGGGTTTGCCGAATTCTACTTTCTTACCTATGACGGCAACTACATGACTGTGACCGGGGAAACGGGCTACCTTGGCCTGCAGACAAATCTGGACGAAGAGCTTGCCAGCGGTAACGATATTGTGATGAATACGGCTCTGCCTGGAAAAACCCAGATGCTGGCGTTCATCTGTCCCGAAACGCAGGGCAGCTACCGGGGTTTTGCCTACGATGCCGTTGCCATCACCTATTACAATGATGAGGTGCTGAGATTACTGGACAATTCTGCCTTTCAGGGCAATGCCAGCAACTATGTCATCTACCCGGATGGGCGGGTGGTCATCGACAATTCCGTAAACCGCAAGGAAACGGTCTACAACTTCATTGCGATGCTGCGCGACCATTCCGACCTTTCCGAGGCGCAGATCCTGGATCTGTCCAATGCCTTTGCACAGGGCAGCAGCGGAAACATGAAGGTAAAGCTGGGCGGCATCAGTTATTATCTGGTCTACGAGGGCACGGCGATCCAGAGCTGGACGATGCTGGGACTTGTCCCGGTCAAAATCGTCAATGCCAATCTGGATAAGCTGTGGTTCCATACGATACAGATCGTAGCGGGCATCGCCGCAGGTCTTGCGGTGCTGGTCATTCTGCTCATTGTGCGCAGAAGCCATATGACCCTGCGCCGGAAGGATACCGAGATCTCCTACCGGGATGAATTGTTCCAGAAGCTCTCGCTGAACGTTGACGACGTTTTCCTGATGTTGGACGCAGAGACCTCCAAGGTGGATTATGTCAGCCCGAACATTGAGCGGCTGCTGGGCATCCCGTGGAGAGAAGTCCGGCAAAATGCCTTTGCTCTGGACAAGCTGGGCGCCCTGGAGCAAGGCGAAAACTTTCTGGATGGGCTTCTCAGCGGGCAGCAGCGGGAATGGGATCTCGAGTTTGAGCATCTGGAAACCAAAGAGCGCCGCTGGTTCCATAACATCGCCATAGGCAGCGAGGTGGAGGGCAGGACCAAATACATCCTTGTCATGTCCGACCGCACCGCCGACAAACAGGTAAATCAGGCGCTTTCGGATGCCGTTGCCGCCGCCGAGACGGCCAACCGCGCCAAGAGCACTTTCCTTTCCAATATGTCCCACGACATCCGCACCCCCATGAACGCCATCATCGGCTTTACCACACTGGCGATCAGCAATATCGACGACAAGGAGCGGGTGAAGGATTATCTGGCCAAGACCCTTGCTTCCAGCAACCATCTGCTCTCGCTCATCAACGATGTGCTGGATATGAGCCGCATCGAAAGCGGAAAGATCCATCTGGAAGAGGTGGAAGTCAACCTTTCGGATGTGCTGCACGATTTAAAAACCATCGTCAGCGGGCAGATTTATGCAAAACAGCTGGAGCTTTACATGGACGTTATGGACGTGACCGACGAGGACGTCTACTGCGACAAGACCCGGCTGAACCAGATCTTGCTGAACCTGCTGTCCAACGCCATCAAGTTTACCCCGGCGGGCGGCACGGTCTCGGTGCGGGTGCGCCAGCTTGCCGGGCAGGTGCGCGGCTGCGGGCAGTACGAGTTCCGCATCAAGGACAACGGCATCGGCATGAGCCCGGAATTTGCCAAAAAAATCTTTGAGCCGTTTGAGCGGGAGCGCACCTCCACGGTCAGCCGTATCCAAGGCACCGGTCTTGGCATGGCCATCACCAAAAACATCGTGGATATGATGGGCGGCACCATCGAGGTGCAGACAGCGCAGGGCAAGGGCAGCGAGTTTATCATTCGTGTGCCGCTGCGGGTGCAGGCAGAGCACCGCCCGGTGGAAAAGATCACCGAGCTGGAAGGCCTGAAGGCTCTGGTGGTGGACGACGATTTCAACACCTGCGACAGCGTGACAAAGATGCTGGTCAAGGTGGGAATGCGTGCGGAATGGACCCTTTCCGGCAAGGAAGCGGTGCTGCGCGCGCGGCAGTCCATCGAGATGAGCGATGTCTACCACGCCTATATCATCGACTGGCGGCTGCCGGATATGAACGGCATCGAGGTCACCCGCCAGATACGCAGCCTGAACGACGATACCCCCATCATCATCCTGACGGCCTACGACTGGTCTGACATTGAGGTAGAGGCAAAGGCCGCCGGTGTGACCGCCTTCTGCTCCAAGCCCATGTTCATGTCTGACCTGCGCGAGACCCTGATGAGCGCCCTCGGCCAGAAGCTGACAGATGCGTCGCAGGAGATTCTGCCGGAAAAGAACGCCGACTTCAAGGACAGACATATCCTGCTGGTAGAGGACAACGAGCTGAACCGCGAGATCGCGCAGGAGATCCTGCGCGAGTACGGCTTCCGGGTCGATACGGCGGAAAACGGTGAAGTGGCGGTGGAAAAGGTGAGCACCGCAGCGCCGGGCAGCTATGATCTGGTGCTGATGGATGTGCAGATGCCGGTGATGGACGGCTACACCGCCACCCGGAAGATCCGCGCACTGGATGACCCTGCCCGGGCAAAGCTCCCGATCCTTGCCATGACCGCCAACGCCTTCGACGAGGACCGCCGCAACGCATTGGAAAGCGGCATGAACGGCTTTTTGTCCAAGCCCATCGTGATCGGCGACCTTGTGCAGGAGCTGCACAAGATCCTGTAAGCCAAACGCCTGTCAGACAAAAAATAAATAAAGCACCCGCAGCAGGCTTCGCAGAGGCTCTTGACCTCTGGAAGCGAATGCTGCGGGTGCTTTTGCTTTTGTTGGCTGGCAGCCGTTATGATTTCAGTACATCTGCGAGGACCTGCAGCAGATGCGGAATATCCAGCGGCTTTGCAATGTGGCCGTTCATACCGGCCTTCAATGCACTCTGACGGTCTTCTTCAAAGGCATTTGCCGTCATTGCAAAGATGGGAATGTCTGCCTTTGCAGCATCCGGCAGAGCGCGGATCTGCCGCGTTGCCTCGTAACCGTCCATCTTGGGCATCTGGATGTCCATTAAGATCAAATCGTACTGCCCGGGGGCCGCCTGCTTCATCTTCTGGACAGCGATCTCGCCATCCTCAGCAGTGTCTACCGCAAAGCCCGCTTCCTTCAGGATCTCCAGTGCAAGCTCGCGGTTCAAGGCATTGTCCTCCACCAGCAAGAGTTTCTTTCCCTTGAGCTCGGCGGCATCTGGCTGCGCTGGCTTACAGGCAGGCTCTGCACCGTACGGTTCTGCCAGCACTCTGCGCAGTTCGGAAAGGAACAACGGCTTTTCGCAGAAGGCGGTCACTCCGGCAGCGCGGGCTTCCTCTTCAATATCCGTCCAATCGTAGGCCGTCAGAATGATGATAGGGCAGCTTTTCCCGATCACCTTGCGGATCTGCCGCACGACCTCGATGCCGTTCATATCGGGGATGAGCCAGTCGATGATGTAGACGCTGAATTCGTCGCCCTGCTCCATGGCGTATCGGGTGCGGATCACCGCTTCCCGGCCGGAGATCGTCCACTCCGGCCGCATCCCGATCTTGGACAGCATGGTGCTGACGCTCAGGCAGGTGTCGGTATCGTCGTCTGCTACCAATGCGCGCAGCCCTTCCAACTGTGGGAGCTGCTTGGGCTCCACCTTTTGTCCGCTGAGTGCGAAGCAGAGATCTACGATGAATTCGCTGCCCTTGCCCGGTTCACTTTCGATCGCAATGGTGCCGCCCATCATATCCACGATGTTCTTGGTGATGGACATGCCCAGGCCGGTACCCTGAATGCCGCTGACGGTGGAGCTTTCCTCCCGGCTGAACGCCTCAAAGATGTGCTTCTGGAACTCTTCGCTCATACCAATGCCATTGTCCTTGATGCGGAACTCATAGCAGCCACGGCCCTTGGGCGCACCGTTCTTCTGGGCAATGCGGATGCTGATCGTACCGCCTGTGGGAGTGAACTTGATGGCGTTGGACAAAATGTTCAGCAAGATCTGGTTCAGCCGCAGCGGGTCGGTGATGATGTCCTCGTTCTCCACGTCCATGGTATCGATGAAAAGCGACAGCCGCTTTGCCGAAACATCGGGTTGGATGATGGAGCGCACATCGTGGACGAGGTCCGGCAGATGCACCGCTTTTTCTTCAATTTTTACTTTTCCGCTCTCGATGCGGCTCATATCCAGCACATCATTGATGAGGGAAAGCAGATGATGGCTGGAGATAGAGATCTTTTTCAGGTAGTCCAGCACCTGTTCCTTATTATCAATATGGGTCGCAGCCAGCGAGGTGAAGCCGATGATGGCGTTCATGGGGGTGCGAATATCGTGGCTCATATTGAACAGGAACTCCCGCTTGGCACGGTTTGCCGCACCCTCGTGCTGGAGTGCGATCTCCAGTTTGCGGTTCTGTTCCTCCAGCTGAGCCTGATACTTCTTCTCCTGCTCTTTCTTCTGCTGCTCCATCTCCTGCATGGAGCGTCTGCGCAGCACCCGAAGGACCATTACAAGCAGGATGTAACCGGCCAGCGCCATCAAAATCAACGGAAACGATTCACGGAAGACGGATTTTTCATCCGTATACGCGTAGAGATCGAAAGACCTTCCGTGGCAGTACATTCCAACATAGCAGCCGGAGCCGTTCCGATCGTGGGTATGGGTCAGCGTTTCGGCAGCCCCGGCTTTGCGGATCTCCTGCACTGGCGGACTGTCCGCAGCATTCTGCCCGATGAGTTCCGGGCGGTTAGAGGCAATGACCTGATTGTTCTGCACGATGAACAATGTGCCGCTGGTCTCAACCGAGTAGCCGTCCAGTACACTCTGAATGGACAAAGCCGTTCCCTCTACAAATTCTGCCGGGGTATAGCGGTAGGCAAGCAGGATCACCTCTTTGCTTTCTGCCCGGTGTGCCGCAACATCCACGGCAGACCCATCCTCCAGCAGGACCCGCTTCAGGTAGGTCTTTTGCGGGTAAGAGAAAACGTCCAGAACGGCATCATTTTTGAGCTGTTCTCCAAACTGGGCATAGCCGATGCCGTTCGTTGTGGATTCGCACAGGAGCGTACCGTCCGGGGCCAGAACCGAAATACCTGTGAGCCAGAGCATTTCTGCCTGCCTGTTCAGGCATTGCGGGTCGGAAAGGTCGAGCGCAGGGGCCTGTGCCAGCTGATGCACCGATACCGCCGCGCGGCGGAGCGCTTTGGCCACGACCGTATCGTTGTGCTTTTCAAAGCTGGTGGACTGGGATTTGACAAAATCAAGGGTCTGGCAGAAACGAGCCTCCGTTGCGCGCAGTGCCTGCCAACTCGAGAAAAAAACGACGCCGGCCATAAAAAGCACGCCGATGACCAGATAGAGCCCCCATCTCCATGTATCTGAGATGGGTTTGTTTTTATGTGCCAATGGTGTCCACCTCCAGATACTGTGAAGCATGTTCAAGATACTTGCCAAGGATCTGCTCCAGTGTGCCGTCTGTGCGCATCTGCGCAAGAACAGCGTTCAGCTGGATGTTCAGCCCGCGGTTGTCGTTTTTGGCAAAGGCGATGCCCAGCCCGGTGACCAGCAGCGGTTCTTCGAGGATGCGGAACTCCACGGAATTGTCCTTCATGTATTGCAGGATGGCCGTCTCATGGGCAGCGATGGCATCCACATAGCCGCAGGCCAGCATCGCATACTGCACGCTGCGGTCTTCGGTGCTGAACACATCGACCGCTTGTGGGATGCGCGGGTCGGAGCCGCTGAGAAAGATCTCCTCCGGCTTGCCGGTGCTCTGCACGGCGATGGTCTTTCCGGCAAGGTCGCCGAGTGTCCGGATGCTGCTGTCGGCATTCACCGCAGCCACCTGACGACTCACCATGTAGGGTCCCGCCCAGCGGTATACCTCCTCGCGCCCATCCATGGAAAAGCAGCCCCAGATGCAGTCGATGGTACCGCTTTCCACCAGATTTGTTTTTTGCTCCCAATCGATCGGTTCAAACCGGGCAGCATATCCCATGCGGCGGAACGCTTCGGTGGCGATCTCCACGTCGATCCCGGCGGGGACGCCGTCATTGTTCAGATAAATATAGGGCGGATAGGTATCGCTTCCCACAATGATCTGCGGAAGACTGCTGTCCTTCGCGTTCGTTCCGCCGCAGGAAGTCAGACTGCCGACGGCAGCAGATGCCGCCAGCAGCGTGCAGCCGCGCAGAAATGCACGGCGTGAGATTCTGTGTTTCATTTGGGCTTTTTGTTCTCCTGTTTTATTGCATCCATTGCTCAGTTGTGCTGCTGCAATTCTTCTTTCAGGTCAGCCTGAATATCCGTCAGGCACTGCAGCAGCAGCGGGTTGAACGCTCCGCACTCGCCGTTCAGGATCATCTGCACGGCTTTTTCGTGGGAGAAGGCTTTTTTGTAGCAGCGTTCGCTGGTCAGTGCATCGTACACATCAGCCAGCGAGACCAGTTGTGCGCTGATGGGAATCTCATCGCCCTTCAGTCCATCCGGGTAGCCGCGCCCATCCCAGCGTTCATGGTGCCAGCGGGCGATCTCGTAGGCCGTTTGCAGCAGCGGCTGCTCTGCAAAATTATCCAGATCATGCAGCATCTGTGCTCCCAGAATGCTGTGGGTCTTCATGACCTCGAATTCCTCCGGGGTCAGCCTGCCGGGCTTATTAAGGATCTTTTCGTCAATGCCGATTTTTCCGATGTCGTGCAGGGCAGAAGCCAGCGGGATCATATCCTGCTGTTCCGCAGTGATCGAGTATCTGCTGCTGAACTCCAACAGACGGTGGAGCAGCAGCTCGGTGATGATACGGATGTGCCGCACATGGGCGCCGCTTTCGCCGTTGCGGAATTCTACGATATGACTCAGTACACCTACCAGCGTATCCGTATTATTTTCACGGGCGCGGATCTGCTCAGAGACCATCTGCACCAGCCGCCGCTGCTTGGCGTACAGCTTGATGGTGTTGGTCACACGGCGGTACACGATATGAGCATCGAAGGGGCGATTGACATAATCACTTGCGCCCAGCTCATAGGAACGCCGGATCGTCGCATCGGAGTCCTCGCTGGAGATCATAATGACCGGGATATCCTCGATGGTGTGGTTGGCATTCATGGCTTTCAGCACTTCAAAGCCGTCCATAACGGGCATATTGATGTCCAGCAGCACCAGTGCAATGTTTTCGGCTTCTGCCTGCAATTTTTCCATGCATTCCCGTCCGTTTTCTGCTTCCAGGACATGGTAACTATCCCCCAGGATCTCTGTCAGCATCATGCGGTTCATTGCGGAGTCATCCACAAGTAAGATCTGTGACTTGTTCTGCAAAAGTTTTTCAAAAGCCGCCAGGCCATGCCCCGGAACCTCCACCATGACGGCATTCTTGCGGCACTTTGCCTGATACATCAGCCAATCTGCCCGGCGAACGATGTTTTCCATAGGGTCGGCGAGGGACTGTATCGTTCCGCCAATGCTCAGCGAGATACGGAAATGCGAATAGCCGGGTACAGATGCCATCTGCGCGGCGGTGCGGATCTGTTCCAGTTTGGTCTGCAAAAAGTCTCCCGGAATGCCGGATAACACCAGCAGAAATTCGTCTCCGCCATAGCGGATGAGCAGGTCCGACTCCCGGATGCAGGACTGGATGGTGTTTGCCACTGTTTTCAGTGCCATATCTCCGGCGTAATGCCCATAGGTATCGTTGCAGATCTTGAAATCGTCCACATCCATCAGCGCGATCCCTGCCGGGCCGATGGATTTACGGACAACTTCTTCGTAATAGCGGCGGTTGTAAATTCCTGTCAGCGGATCCCGATAGAGTTTTTCTTTGAATGCCTGCTCCTGTGCAGTACGCTGCTCGGTGGTTTCGTCCATCGGAGCTTTCTGATTTTCGGTCAATCGCTTCAGAGTTTGCTCCGCTTCGGCAAGAGCAGCTTCCTGTCGATGAAGTTTTTTCAACAGCTGTTGCTCACGCGCTTTGTAATATTCCTCGATCTCGGAAAGTGTATTCACGTTCTGACCCTCTTCTAAATCATTTGTGTGTTTCATCTGCGAAAACGCGCTTTTCCGCTATTTTTTAATGGGGGGGGGGTAACGCGGAAGCGTTTTACGGTCTGTTCCAGTGCTGCAATGTCCACGGGTTTGGAGAGATGTTCATCCATGCCGGCTTCCTTGCTCTTTTGCATATCCTCAAGGAAGGCGTTGGCGGTCATGGCAAGGATGGGGATGATCCTGCCCAGTGGATTTTCGCCATTGCGGATGCGGCGGGTGGCTTCGAGGCCGTCCATCACCGGCATCTGCACGTCCATCAAAATCATGTCATACTCGCCGGGCTTGACGCTGGCAAAGGCATCCACGATCTCCTGACCGTTGGAGCAGATGGTGCAGCTTGCGCCCTTGGTCTCCAGCAGCATTTCCAGAATTTCGGCGTTGATGGCGTTATCCTCGGCGCAGAGGAAGCTCATCCCGGACAGGGGAGAGACGGCCTCAGCCTCCTCCGGGAGGGCCGACGCCGTCTGAACCTTATCCGACTCGGCGTCGATGGGAAATTCCAGCACGACCTCAAAGCGGGAGCCTTTGCCGGGGGCGCTTTCCACATGGATGGTGCCGCCCATCAGGTCTACGATGCTCTTGGTGATGGCCATGCCGAGGCCCGTGCCCTGCACCCGGTTGGTGCCGGATTTTTCCTCGCGGGTAAAGGGCTCGAAGAGAGTCTTCTGGTAGGCCTCGCTCATGCCGATGCCGTCATCCTGTACCACAAAGCGGTATTTGGCGTAGTGCTCGGTATGGGTAAGTTCCTCTACATCCAGCCGGATGTGTCCGCCTTGGGGCGTATACTTGACCGCATTGGAGAGGATGTTCATTAGGACCTGATTCAGACGGTTGGGGTCGGCCAGCACGTTTTCGTGCTGCACATGGTTCTCCACCGTGAAGGTCTGGCGGCGCTGGCTGGCCTGCTGCCGGATAATGCTGTCCAGCTGGCTGACCTGCTGGGGCAGGTTCGTTTTTTCGATGTTCAGGGTGGTCTTGCCGCTCTCGATGCGGCTCATGTCCAGAATATCGTTGATGATGCCCAGCAGCAGCCGACCGGAAGTTTCCAGCTTGCCCAGATGTTCGGCCAGCTTTTCCGGCTGGTGCAGCTCGTTTTTCATCAGGGTAGTAATGCCGATGATGGCGTTCATGGGGGTGCGGATGTCGTGAGACATATTGGAGAGGAAGTCTGTCTTGGCTTTGCTGGCCTTTTCGGCTACTTCCAGTGCGGCTTCCACAGCCAGCGTGGTCTGGTGCTCGCCCGTGCGGTCAGACAGATCCACGATGCACTTTCTTGCGCCCTGCACATCATTGATGAAGCCGGTCACATGGATATAGCGAGGCTCACCGGTCTCCTGATTGACAAATTCACGCTCCCATTCCTGCTGGACGCCCTGTTCCATCTGCATCAGATTTTCCAGCCGCGATGCACCGCTGTCGTCTCCGGCAGGGTATAGAACGTGGAGATCCTCCTGCACCGCCTCGGGAGAGAGGCCCAGAATGCGCTGGACATTGGGGCTGACGTATTCCACCTTGCTGGTTTCGGTGTCGATCATCAGGAACACATCATCCACATTACGGGAAAGGTTCGAGAACAACTCCTCGCGTGCCAGCAGCTGCTGATCCTTTTTCCGCAGCTTTTGCCGGTTGTTCTGTACCACCAGCAGCAGAGCAGCAACGGCCAGCATACCCGTTGTACCGCTCATCACGGCCATGGTGGTGTATTGCAGCCGGTTCATGTTGGCGTTCACAACGCTTTTGGGAGCAATGCCAAGGATCGTCCAGTCCTGGAAGGAGGCAGAACCATAAACCATGTAATAGCTGACGCCATTGATGGAAAACTCAAGGTTGCCGCTCTCCCCGGCAGCAAAAGAATCTTGCAGGGCATCGACCTGTTCTGCCGTAAAACCAGCCGAATTTTTGAGCATGGCAAGGATGTTGTGTACGCCGCGCATATCCGCGCTGCTGCTGTCCAGTACCACACGGCCATCCGGCAGCACGGCAAAGGTGCTGCCGTGCCCTTCAAAGGCAGAGATCTTCAGGGAGTCCACCAGATCCCTGTTGTTGTAGGTGACGGCAATGGCTTCGTAATCAAAGCCCTGATAGCTGCCTTTTTCCGTGGGGACTGCAAACACCATGATCTCCGGCTTGTCCGGGACCACCGAGTTTGCCACGATAGGCTGCTGCTCCAGGATCAGCTGCGACAGCGTCCGACCCAGATCAAGATAGCCTCGTTCACCATCCAGTGCGACATAGGAGCCATCCCGCGAAACGAAGAAAAAGTCTGTAAAATGGTATTCTCCCTTTGCCTGTGCAAGGAAAGAGCAGACATCGGCATCGCTTTGCGCATTTTCCAGATAAGGTGTCCACATCCGCATGACGCCCCAGTTGAGAGATACCTTATTGTAAAGGGTCTGGTTTGCCTGATGGTAGATCTCGGTAAGGTGTGCCGTGCTTTCCTCGTAGATGGTGTGCTCCATAAAATCCGTAAAGACAACGAAGCTCGTCCAAATACCGATGCCGAGCAGCAGTGCTGCCAGAACTGCGAGGATACGTTTTTTTATCGTAGGCCGCATCGTAGTTTCATTTTTCAAGAGTTTATTCTCCCTGTACAATGGTCAGATACTCGGAGGGGGCGGGGAACTGCTTGCTGACCGCCAGCGAATCCTTCAGGCAGGAGCGGCTGTCTGCTTTTTCAATGGCATATTCCGTCCGCTTGGCTTTCAGGTTCTCCGGCATGGGGCAGTTGCAGTAGACTTCGTTCTCTATCCACACATCGGTGCCTGCCACAAATACGGTATAGGTGGCGGTATCGTCCAGCGGTGTACCGTTGATGGTGAGTTCTTCCAGACGGAACTTGCCCTGCTCATATTCGGTCACCTTGTATTCCATGCCGCTGGTCACGGGCATATAATTCCGGTGACGGATGGGGTTTGCGCCGTTGTCCTTCACGTTCACCAGCCACTCCATCATCTGCCGCAGCTCTGCACCGGTATATTCACCCTGCGAGACAGCGTAGTTGCCAGCCATTACCCACAAAAGCTGCTGCTTGCTGTAATCGCCGCAGTAGATGGAGGTGGACACCAGCGGCGAATAGCCGACTGCAACAGACGCATCATAGGCGGCGCGCAGGGCGTTCATCAGTGAGGAAGCCGCAGCGCTGCCGTGGTCGGTCATGTCGATGGAGTATGCGGTATTCTGGGTGAACAGGATCTCGGCTTCGGGGTCTGCTTTGGGGGTGACCAGCTGCTCATTGAACGCACCGTATCCGGCCCTGGCATCGTATTCGCCGGTGATCATCTTGTGGCCCACGTCTTCCGAAATGCGGAAGAACTCGGTGGAGGCCAGACGCATATACAGATGATTTGCGCTGATGACATCCTCAACGTGTTCCAGAGAGGCGGAGGAGGTAATATTGACTTCCTTGTTATAAGAGAGCACCGCGCCGCCAGAGGCCAGCTTGCTCTGTCCCTCTGCGCTGTACACGGCCCCAAGTACTTTCAGCACAGCAGCCAGCTTCGCCTCGTCCTGTGCTACCGTGTTGGAAACTGCTGCCTGACACATGGGGTAGGTCAGCAGCCAGCTATCGTTGGCAGTCTCGCCGAAATAGGGCAGAATGGATGCGTTAAAGCCGTACTGGTCAGGCATTACATCCGCTATGCCTGCAGTGGTGCGGATCATGGCGGTCTGCCGCGCATAGAAAGGCTTGGCAATGGGGTTCAACTCCAACCGGTCGTCACCGGGTTGCACACGCACATCCCTGAGGAACTGCTCATATTTTTCAAAGACTTTCGGCCATACCACATCGTCCAGACCGGTGGAGCCGTCCTCGGTCTCGCTCTCGTAGTTCATGCGCCATGTGGTGCCCTCCAGGCTCATCAGCTCCGGGATAGCGCTGCCCTGCATGGTTTCCAGACAGGTGTAGTCATACCTCCAGTCTGCCTGATAGCCCTTGATGCCGACAGCCTCAAAGGCATTGATGGCCGCCACGAACTCAGCGTAGTTGGTGGGCAGGGGGATGTTGTACTGAGCAAACAGATCGACATTTGCAGCCGTGCCGTCCACCTCGGCGCACATGGGCAGCCAGCGGATCGCACCATCCGGCTCCTGATTGTTGTTCAGGTAGCTGGAATAAAACGTACCTGCAACCTCGGTCGTGCTCAGGTCCATCAGGTGCTCTGCCAGAGGAGCCGCATCGTTCAGGGAGAAGCGGCGGCAGGTGATGATGTCCGGCAGCTGCTCCGCACGGTTCAGCAGGTCGCGGTAGTAGTCCATGGTGTTGAAGCCCTGAATGAAGTTGAACTCATACTCCGGGAACTTCTGTTCCAGCCACGGAGTAAGCTCTTTCATCATGGAGCGGTCCCACAGGTAAAAGGTGATCTGGATCCTGCCGTTCTGGCTGCCCTTGCCGCCCTCGGCCTTACCGCCGCCGCAGGCGGTCAGCGCTGCCGTTGCCGCAGTAATGCCGCAGACCTGCAAAAACGAGCGGCGGGAGATCTTCTTCATCATACAATAATACCTTCCTCACATTTTCGGAAAGCAATACTACGCAAGTGCAGTAGCGCAGTGCTGCCTTAGCTATTCTTACACATCCCACAGGAACTCCGACGCTTGCGGCCTGTCCGCACGGGACTTTGCGCCGAGTTTCCATAAAATGACAATATAATTGTACCATTGCGGCAAAAGTGTTTCAAGTTGATTTTGAACGTCTTGCGATATTTTGCATGAAAAATCTGGAAAGTTCTGAATTTCGCTGACTGGAAATAGACTGAAGTGACACATATCACAACCAAGTGGACCGAAAAGGGGGATCCGATGAAAAAAACTCCTTTTATTCTGCACGAAAAATTTCGTTCGGACAACAACGAACAGCGCAAAGAACGGTTTCAAAAGGAATTTGAGCGATATATTATCGATGGATTGTTAAATGGCGTTCCTTCAAGAGCCTGCACCTGATGCAGCATCCCTGAATTTGAAGGAGAGATGCGTTATGCTGCGCATGGATGCTCGTGTACAAAAAGAAGGGGGCAAATCATGAAAGCAGCAATTTACTGCCGCCTGAGCAAAGAAGATGAAGATAAAATTGGCGAATCGGAGAGCATTCAGAATCAAAAGTCGATGCTGCTCCAGTACGCCATTGAGAAAGGATTTGATATTTACCAGATCTATTCGGATGAGGATTATTCCGGCATCGACCGGAACCGTCCGGCATTCAATTCAATGCTGCAAGCCGCAAGCGAACATCAGTTTGATGTGGTACTGGCCAAAACGCAATCCCGTTTTACCCGTGACATGGAGCTCGTGGAAAAGTATCTGCACGGAAAGTTCATGGAGTGGGGCATCCGCTTCATTGCGGTGGTAGACCATGTGGATACGAATGATACCGCGAACAAGAAGTCCAGACAAATCAATGGTCTGATCAACGAGTGGTATCTGGAAGATCTGTCCACCAATGTGCGCTCCGTGCTCGACCACAAGCGGAGAGAAGGATTGTTCATCGGCTCTTTTGCACTTTACGGCTATTGCAAAGATCCGGAGGCAAAGGGGAAGCTCGTAGTTGATCCGGAAGCGGCAGAAATTGTAAAGCGGATTTTCTCAATGGCTCTCAGCGGGATAGGAGCACATAAAATCGCGCGCATCCTCAACGATGAGAAGGTCCCAAGCCCGACAGCCTATAAGCAGATGAACGGCATTCACTATCACATTGCTGCGAAAAACAGGAATGTAGGACTTTGGAGCAGCCCGACGGTGTACCAGATGCTCCATAATCAGACCTACGCAGGAAATCTGGTGCAGGGGAGACATAAGAAGATCAGCTACAAGACGGAAAAGACGATGTGGCTCCCGAAATCGCAGTGGATCGTTGTAGAAAATACCCATGAACCGATCATTGACATGGAAACCTTTGAGACTGTCCAGATGATGCTGAAAGAGCGCACCCGGAGCGGGGCAAAGGGCGAGATACATCCACTTGCAAAAAAAATCGTCTGCGGATGTTGTGGAAGCTTTATGGAGCAGACGGGACGACAGCCGAGGGCAGACGGAACAAAGATGCGGTATGTCCGCTGCCGGATGCACCAGCGTGCACCGGAAGTGTGCGGCAACAAGACCTGTACCGATATGGACGCGTTGGAGAATGCTGTACTGGAACGTATCCGGGCGTATGCGGCAGACTATTTTGACCCTGAAAAAGTTACCCTTCCAGAACAGGATGACCCCATCCAGCAGCGAGAGCAGGTCAGGCGTGACGAGTTGAAGCGGTTGAAAAGCGAAGCAGACCGGCGGCGCAAGGCCATGCAGGAGTTGTATCTGGATAAGGTGTCAGGTTTAATTGATGCCGTTCAGTTTTCTGAAATGAACCAGACCTTTCTGGAAGAAGTGAAAAAGGCAGAGATCCGGATCGATACATTGGAAGCAGAACTGGAACAACAGCAGGAAGAGACCGGTGGAGTCCAGACGCAGAGGCAGCGTGTCCGTGAACTGGCACAGGTTTCACAGCTGACCCGTGAACTTGTTGTACTGTTGGTCCATCGGGTCATTGTCAGCCCAAAAGATCCGCTTGCCGGAGAGCAAAAAATCACGATCGAATGGAATTTCTGAGTCGGCAGACAGTTCGACTGTCCCGCTGGGCTATTTTCGTCAGCCCAGGTCGGATACACCTCACTGGACGCCACGTTGGCGATATAGCTGCGGAACGAGACGGTGACGTTCCGGGCCGAGGCGGCGGGCTTGCCGAGGTGGACGGTGATGTTCTTGGGGATGATGACCCGGTCCAGCACCCGCGGCACACAGGCGAGGGCGGGGGTCGGGCCGCTGCCGCCGTCGCCGGTGAAGAGGCTGTGGGGCGGGATGACGATGGGGGTGTTGGGGGTGTCCCGCATCTCCTCGGTGTCGGGTATCATCTCGGGCTGGGCCAGCGTCACCTGCCCGGGAAAGACCTGCACGCCCTGGATGCGGACGGTGCGGTAGCCGGGCTTGGAGGCCACAAGGCTGCAGACCGCATAGGGGGGCTGCGTGGTGTTGTTCTCGTCCAGCGAGAGAGCACAGGCTGGGGTGGTAAGGGTGACATCGTCGGCGTTGCCTTCGGCGTCGGTCAGGCGGGTGGCGGTGAAGCCGTCGCCGCTGACGGTGACGGTCACACCCTCGACAGGGCTGGACTGACGGGCCGCAAAGGCCTGGATGCGGAGAGTTCCGGTGTTCTTCATGGAGATACGCTCCTTTGCTGGTAAAAGTATGCTTCTGCCCCAGCGTATTCCGTCCGGCGCCCGGGCGTGCATGACAATGCCCGGTGCAAACAAAAAAAGCCGCCCGTAGGCGGCAGGGAATTACAGAAATCAAATTTTCTCTAAAGGCTTCCCCCGGTTGGGGGGAAGCTGTCACCGCAGGTGACTGATGAGGGCGCAAACGAGCAGCAGCTTACGGGAAATTGCCCCTCATCCGGCTGCTCTGGGACGAACTCTAAAAGTTGATTTCCGTGGCAGGGGAGAATAGCTTATTTGGCGTTGTCCTTGGCAAGGGCAGCGTCAATATTTTTTTGCAGGGCGGCAAGGTTTTCTTCCTTGTCGATGCCGCCCAGCAGGGGCTGGCCCACAACGTTGCCGTCCCGGTCAAAAACATAGGTGGTGGGGAAGGCCATGATGTTCAGCGCAAACTTGCCGGCGTCGCTGCCGGAGGCAAAGTAGATGTTGCGGTAGCTTGCGCCCGTTGCAGCCAGCAGTTTTTTGGCGGCATCAATGCCCTGCTGGTTGCCGTCTAGCGTCTCGGTGTTGATGCCGACAACCTCGCCGCCCTGTGCCTTGACCTTCTCGTTCAGGGCGTTCAGGTCGTCCAGTT
>ERZ835109.1464-NODE-1464-length-19129-cov-4.071983_pt1 | contig 19129 bp, 15 predicted proteins | sample MGYA00519946_ERZ835109 | MGnify/ENA primary metagenome ERZ835109 (study PRJEB31850, sample SAMEA3708771) | human gut metagenome | biome: human gut; feature: human-associated habitat; material: faeces | place: China | collected 2014 ...
CAAAGGAGGATATTATGTCAAAAGGAAACATTAATTATAAATATTTGAAAAGAAGAAAGTCATGGTTCAGGAGAAATCTGCCACTTGTTATTTTTATTGCTGTTGCTGTGATTGCTATTGCAGGAGCATTAACGGCAGGAATTATGTTGTCTCATTCTAATAAGAAAAAACAGGATGATAATCATGGGAGTAATGATGAACAGACAGTTGTTTCAACAAAAGAGACAACAGCGGCAAGAGAAGTTGTGTGGATTGATAATAAAGAGCCTGAATCAAAAGAACAAGAATACATTGCACCAGAAGGAGTTTATCTTCCATATTTTATTAAAGTAAACAGAGCTGCTAACTGTGCTACAGTGTATGGAATTGATGAGAATGGAGAATACACTATACCAGTCAAAGCATTTGCAACATCATGTGGAAAAGCAGGCGACGAAACTATTGTGGGTGAGAATTATGTAACATCAGATAAGTACGAATGGGGATATATGGTTGATGGTACTTATGGACGTTATGCATTCAGAATAAGTGGAGGTTATCTGTTCCATTCTGTTCCATATTATTCAATGAATAAGGGTGATCTGGAGGATGGACAGTACAATAAGCTTGGTGATTATGCTTCTCTTGGATGCGTTAGAATGTGCGTTAGGGATGTAAAGTGGATATATGATAACTGTCCATCGGGAACAGGTGTAACTATATATGATGATGCAGTTAATCCTGGACCACTTGGTAAGCCGGATTCTATAAAGATTCCAGAGGACAGTGCATATGCCGGCTGGGATCCTACAGATCCTGATGCAAATAATCCATGGAATGCTTATAGTGCTAAGATAGCAGGGGCAAAGGACATTCAGACAAATATTGGTAAGAGTGTAGATGTAATGACCGGGGTTACTGCAACTGATACTTGTGGGAATGATATTACTGCAAAGATTGTGACTGTTGGAAGATATACATTTGACCAGACAGGTACTTATGATATTAAGTATGAAGTTACTGATGCAATTGGAAGCCATGACGAAGTAACAGTAAAGCTTACGGTTACAGAATAAGAGATAATGGAGTTGTATTGATGGGAAATATAGATATTCTGGAAAAACTTGAAGAGTATTCAAAAGCTGGTTATGTGCCGATGCATATGCCAGGAGGAAAGCGCAATACTGAATATGCAAGTACTTCAGAACTTGATATTACCGAGATTGACGGATTTGATAATATGCATAATGCGGATGGTATTATTAAAAATGCGTCTGACAGGGCAGCAAAATTGTATGGAGCAGATAAAACACTGATGCTTGTAAATGGAAGTACAGCAGGAATATTATCAGCTATATGCGGTGCGACGAAAAGAAAAGGAAAGATTATCGTTGCAAGAAACTGTCATGTGTCAGTGTACAATGCATTGATTATGGCACAGTTAGAGCCAGTATATGTTATACCGGAGGTTGATAATGATACAGGAATATACAGAGGACTATCATTAGAACAGATTAGAAAATGTGTTGAAAATAACAGGGATGCACAGGCGGTTATTATAACTTCTCCGACTTATGAAGGTGTTGTGTCAGAGGTAAGGGAGATTGCCAGTTATCTGCATGAAAAAGGAATACCACTTATAGTTGATGAAGCGCATGGGGCACATTTTGAATTCAGTGAGGAATTTCCAGAGTCGGCAGTAAAAGCTGGGGCTGACATTGTAATTAACAGTATTCATAAAACATTACCGGCACTTACACAGACTGCACTTCTACATATTTCTGGAAATTATGTAGATTATGATAAAGTGGAAAGATTTTGGAATATATATCAGACAACCAGCCCCTCATATATTCTTATGGCGAGTATTGACAGGTGTATGGGAATTATTGAAGGGCAGGGAGATTATATTTTTAAGGAATATATAAACAGACTTAAGAATTTAAGAGAAAATATTGCAAAACTTAATAATATAAGATTGATGGATAGTGATGATATTTCTAAGATTATTCTTATATGTGATGAGGGAAAGTACCTATATGACAGGTTATTGGATGAATATAAGGTGCAGCTGGAGATGGCATCATTTAAATATGTTATTGCAATGACTTCAGTTGCTGATAAACAGGAGTATTATGACAGATTTCTTAGTGCATTGAAGGAGATTGATGAAAGCTGGAAAGTTGAAAGCAAAGACAGTGAAAATGCTGTAGGGGAAAGCTTAGGGTATGCGATTAACAACAAGCCGGAAGTATGTATGTGTCCGTCAGATGCAATTGATTTAATGGATGAAAATGGATATGAAGATTTATCTGTTAATTCACCTGATATATGTGGTAGAATAAGTATGTCATCGGTTCTTATATACCCACCGGGAATGCCTGTTGTTAATGTAGGCGAGCGGATTACCGGTGATGTATGCAGAATTATTAAGAGTGCGATAAATGCCGGGCTGGAAGTACCCGGTCTTAAGGAAGGAAAGATAAGATGCCTGAGATAGCATTTATTATGGGAAAAAGCGCGTCTGGCAAGGATAAGATATATAAAAACCTAATTGAAGATGAAAGTCTGAAGCTTAATACTGTTATATTGTATACAACAAGACCAATGAGAGCCGGGGAGACCGATGGGGTTGAGTATTTTTTTGTAAATGATGAGACAGCTGTTAAGATGCAGGAGAGCGGCAGGATTGTTGAACTGAGAGAATATAATACTGTGTATGGTGTGTGGAAGTATTTTACAGCTGATGACGGACAGATTGACCTTAACAGTGGTAACAGGTATCTGGTTATAGGAACGCTTGAAGCGTATGATAAATTCTGTGAATTCTATGGAAAACAGCATATTATGCCGATATACATTGAAGTAGAAGATGGATTGAGACTCACAAGGGCTATCCACAGAGAACAGAAACAGGATAATCCACACTATGAGGAAATGTGCAGAAGATTTCTTGCAGACAGTGAGGATTTTTCAGAAGAGAATATTGCTAAGGCTGGTATTACAAGAAGGTTTAGCAATAATGGAGAGTTAGAGGATTGCATTAGTGAGGTTAAAAGTGCCATATTAGGAGGTATGTATGGATATTAAGGTTAAAGATATAGCACCGGCTAATCAGACCACTCCGGTTAAAGCACAGGAAAAATCAGATGATAGTTTTAAATTTACACTGATTAGCAATATTGAGGAGAAAGACCTTCAGGAAAAACTGGGAAATATGATGCAGGAAATTACCGAGCAGGGTGAAAAGATTGCAAAGCATATGGATATAAGAGATATGAAGAAGTACAGAGAGCTTGTTAAGGGATTCCTAAATGAAGTTGTAAACCGTTCACACAAGTTTTCAAGAGAGAACTTTCTTGACAGGAGAGGAAGACACAGGGTGTATGGAATTGTTAAGATGGTAGATGAGAATCTTGATAATCTTGCCAGAGAACTGGTAAAAGATGAAAAGGATCATCTTGCAATAGTCGGAGCTATTGATGATATCAGGGGATTGTTATTAGATATTTCAACATAGGAGCAATATGTGTTATAATATTACAGATAAGTAATGAAAAGAGGAATAAGTATGGGTAATTTTTCAGATATATATGGATATGAGACTATTAAAGAACATTTGCAGAGTGCAATATCTATGGGAAAGGTATCTCATGCTTATGTAATCAGCGGAGGACTTGGTTCAGGAAAGAAGCTTATTGCCAGCACATTTGCACAGACACTGCAGTGTGAGGCGGGCGGTGTTGAGCCTTGTGGGGTGTGCCATTCCTGTGTGCAGGCAGCAGGCAGGAATCAGCCGGATATTATCTGGGTTGGACATGAGAAGCCGGGAAGTATTGGTGTTGATGATATAAGAGACCAGCTTGTATCGGATATGCAGATTAAGCCTTACAGCAGTCCTTACAAGATATACATTATTGATGAAGCAGACAAGCTTACTGTTGCAGCACAGAATGCAATGCTTAAGACAATTGAAGAGCCACCGGCTTATGGAATTGTTATTCTTCTTGCTAATAATCCGGATGTTTTCTTACAGACTATTCTGTCAAGATGCGTTGTGCTTGATCTTAAGCCACTTAAGGATGATGTAGTTATTAAATATCTTAAAGACCACTATGATAATATCGGTGATTACGAGTGTAAATTTGCAGCAAGATTTGCAGCCGGACGAATCGGCAGGGCAATGACTATGGTTGAATCTACTGAGTTTGCAGAGTTAAGACGTGATGTAATGGATGTTATTAAGAATGCTAAGGATATGGATTCGGCTGATATTATGACATCGGTGAAAAGAGTTACCAATTATAAGCTGACTATTGATGATTACCTTGACCTTATGCTTATGTGGTACAGGGATGTACTTATGTTTAAGAGTACGAATGATACTAATCTGCTCATATTTAATGACCAGATGACACTGATAAAGAGTCAGGCACAGACTATGTCATATGAAGGTTTACAGGATATTATTAATTCTATTGACAGGGTTAAGGTGAGACTTCAGGCAAATGTTAATTTTGATCTGGTTATTGAATTGCTTATTATGGCGATTAAGGAAAATTCATAGAATGGAGAGTATAGATGACTAAAGTTGTTGGAGTTAGATTCAGACAGGTTGGAAAGATATATTTTTTTGCACCTGGGAAATATTCAGTTGAAACAGGACAGCATGTTATTGTTGAGACTGCCAGAGGAGTTGAATATGGACAGGTTGTTCTAGGTGAAAGAGAAGTAGAAGATACAGCGGTTATCCAGCCTCTAAAGGCAATTATAAGGGTTGCAACACCAGAAGATGATGAAAGAGAATTAAAAAATAGAGAAAAGGAAAAAGAAGCATTTAAGATATGTCTTGAGAAGATTGCAAAGCATAATCTTGACATGAAGCTTATTAAGGCTGAGTATACATTTGACAATAATAAGGTGTTGTTCTATTTTACTGCTGATGGAAGAATTGATTTCAGAGAGCTTGTTAAGGATCTTGCTGCAGTATTTAAGACAAGAATTGAATTAAGACAGATTGGAGTAAGGGATGAGACTAAGATTCTTGGTGGAATTGGTTCCTGCGGAAGACCTTTATGTTGTGCCACATTTTTACCAGAATTCAATCCGGTATCTATTAAGATGGCTAAGGAGCAGAATCTGTCACTTAATCCAACTAAGATTTCAGGTGTGTGTGGAAGACTTATGTGTTGTTTAAAGAATGAGCAGGATACATATGAGGAATTAAATAGTCATCTGCCTAATGTGGGAGATTCTGTTACTACACCAGATAAACTGGTTGGTGAGGTTTCAAGTGTCAATGTTTTAAGGCAGAGAGTTAAGGTATTAATAACTCATGATAATGACGAAAAGGAACTTAAGGAATATCCGGTTGAGGAGCTTCGTTTTAAGAGAAAAAGAAGATTTGATAAGGTCCGCATTGATGATGATAAGGAACTTAAGGCACTTGAGGAATTAGAAAGAAAAGAAGGAAAAGCCCATATTAGTGATGATTAATGAACGAATTGATGATTTGATGAGAGATGGACTAAAGCTTATACAGAATACAGATATTTTTTGTTTTGGAATGGACGCAGTGCTGTTGTCTACTTATGCTAGGGCAGGGAAGAAAGACAGGGTGCTGGATATGGGTACCGGTAATGGTATTATTCCGGTGCTTATGCAGTCTAAGAATCCAGGTAGCACATATAGTGCTCTTGAGATTCAGGAGGGAAGCGCACAGCTTGCCAGAAGAAATGTGGAGCTTAATCATCTTGAGGACAGAATCAGTGTTGTTAAGGGTGATATTAAGGAAGCTTCCACTATATTTGGGGAAGCTTCTTTTAATGTTGTGACGAGCAATCCGCCATATATGAATGAAAATCACGGTATTGTTAATCCGGATAGTGCCAAGGCAATTGCAAGACATGAGCTTCTGTGTAGTCTTGATGATGTTATAAGGGAAGCAAGCCGTTGTCTTAAATCTAAAGGGAAAATGTATATGGTTCACAGACCGAACAGACTTGTTGATATATTTGACACTATGAGAAAGTATCATCTTGAGCCGAAGAGAATGAGGCTGGTGTATCCTTATGTGAATAAGGCTGCCAATATGGTGCTTATAGAAGCGGTTAAGGGAGGTAATTCCCAGCTTATTGTTGAAGAACCGCTTATTGTATACAAGACGGACGGTACTTACACTGATGCGCTTCTAAAAATGTATGAATAGATAGAGGTTTATTATGGATAATGAAAAAAATGTAAAGAAAGACGGACCGGGTATGCTGTATCTGTGTGCAACGCCTATTGGTAATCTTGAGGATATTACTTACAGGGTTTTGCGTGTGCTTTCAGAAGCAGACCTGATTGCAGCAGAGGATACAAGAAACAGTATTAAGCTGCTTAATCATTTTGAAATAAAGACACCTATGACAAGTTATCATGAATTTAATAAGTATGATAAGGCAAAGGTTCTTGTTGATAAAATATTAGGTGGAATGGATGTGGCTGTAATTACCGATGCGGGAACTCCGGGAATATCGGATCCAGGTGAGGAGCTTGTAAAGCAATGCAGGGCAGCAGGCATCAGGGTTACTTCACTTCCGGGACCGGCAGCATGCATAACAGCGCTTACAATGTCAGGACGCGAGACAAGAAGATTTGCATTTGAAGCATTTTTACCAGCGGATAAGAATGAGAGAAAAGAAGTTCTTGCAGAGTTAGCATGTGAAACAAGGACTATGATTATATATGAAGCACCGCACAGACTTACTAAGACACTTGCGGAACTACAAGATACGCTTGGCGGTGACAGACAGATTACTATATGTAAGGAACTTACCAAGAGATATGAGAATTCTATGGAATTCACGCTTGAATCTGCATGTGAATATTATGAAAATAATGAGCCGAGAGGCGAATATGTGCTTGTGATTGCCGGAAAGAGCCGTGAGGAGTTAAAGGCCGAGGCAAGAAAGCAGTGGGAAACCATGAGTGTGGCAGAACATGTGCAGGTGTATATGTCGCAGGGTATGGACAAGAAAGAAGCCATGAAAGCTGCGGCAAAGGACAGGGGTGTGTCAAAAAGGGATATATACCAGGAGCTTGAAGGGAAAGCGTAAGCAGCTACCGGATAGTGTGCTCTCTGATGATTGCACGTACTGTCTTGAAAAGATAAGGCTTGATAGTATCTATGTCAGCAGGTTCTTTATAAAGAATTGCGCTGTAGCAAGTTGAACTTACAAGCTCAACAATAAGAAAGAGCATTATTTCAGGCTCTTCAAGTGAGATATCCTCAGCGTTAATCATTTCATAATATACATCTTTAAAGTTAATATCATCAGATGCAACCTTAGTTGTGAGAGCTTCCTTGAAGATTCCCCAGCTAAGGTTTTTTGATATAAATGTGAGAAGAGTCTGATTAGAATTCAGTTCATCTACAATATGATTAATTATAAATATTATTTTTTCTTCGAAACCTAACGGTTCGTCCTTCTTTATAGAAAATTCTTCTAAATCAGCGACGGCATTCTTAAATAATTTACTTGATTCATGTGATATAAGACGGTTTCTTATATCATACTTATCCTTAAAGTACAGATAAAATGTACCTTTAGCAATTCCAGCTTTCTGCGAAATCTCAGCAATAGAAGTCTTCGCAACCCCCTGTGTAGTAAAGAGATTAAATGCAGTATTCAGCAGAGAAGTAAGTTTCTGTTGTTTGTTAGTTTCAAGCTTTCCCATATCAATCACTCACCTTTATTAGTGTTAATTATTAGTTGGTTATAGTGTGTATTATGAGTTGGTATGGTAATTGATTTCAGGTGCTTTGGAGCCACCGGCACTTAACAAGTTGCAGGAACTGCAACGAGTTTAGTGTCCGCTGTGAGCGACAAGCAGCGCAAGCGTGCCTGAAATTGATTACCATGCCAACTCATTCATAAATACATTATACACCAACTCAATTATAAAATAAATATTAAAAAATGACTTTCGGTCAATTTTCTATTGACTATGTGTTTTGAGGTGCTATAATGTCAACTGAAATTGAAAATGACTGTTGGTCATATTTGTTAAAGACATGAATACATATATGACTAAGGGTTGTTGGCATTTGCATCTTACAGAAAGGCGTGGTTATTTATATGAAAAAGTTTGGAAAAGTTGTTGTTAAGTTAAGAATTCCTATTCTGGTTCTTAGCTTCCTGCTGTTGATTCCATCAGTTATTGGTTACTTTAATACCAGGGTTAATTACGATATCCTGTATTATCTGCCAAATGATATCGACACTATGCAGGGACAGGACATTTTGCTTGATGATTTCGGAAAGGGCGCTTATGCAATGGTTGTCGTTGACGGAATGAATAAGTCAAATGTTTCTAAGTTGGTAAAGAAGGTTGAGGGTGTTGACCATGTTGCGTCAGTTATCTCTTATAGTGGAGTGGTAGGAGATGATGTTCCTTCAGAAATTCTTCCTGATAAGTTCCGTTCTTATTTTGAAAATGAGGATTCAGGAGCTACATTGTTTGCAATATTCTTTGATGATACAACATCAAGTGACGATACAATGAAGGCTATTCAGGAAGTAAGAGATGTTACGGATAATCAGTGCTATATTGCAGGTATGTCTGCTGTAGTTACAGATACTAAGACAATGGCAGAAAAGGAGACTCCTTTTTATGTACTTGTAGCGGTTGTTCTGGTATGTATTGTACTTGCTATATTTATGGATTCATTCCTTGTACCAGTATTCTTTATGTTAAGTATAGGTATGGCAATTGTGTATAACCTTGGTTCTAATTATTTCTTAGGTGAGGTTTCATACATAACGAAAGCACTGGCAGCGGTACTTCAGCTTGGTGTAACTCTGGATTATTCTATATTCTTATGGCACAGTTACAAGGAAGCTAAGGAAGAAACTCCGGATGATCATCACGAAGCTATGGCGGTTGCTATTGGGAATACACTAACATCAGTTGTTGGTTCTTCCATAACAACTGTTGCAGGATTCATAGCACTCTGCTTTATGAGCTTTACACTTGGTCTTGACCTTGGTGTTGTTATGGCAAAGGGTGTTGTATTGGGCGTTATTGGTTGTGTTACAATACTTCCTTCCCTTATTCTTACATTTGACAAGGCTCTTGAGAAAACAATGCATAGAGAGATTATGCCGAATTTTGATAAGCCGGCAAGATGGATTGTTAATCATTCATGGATATTCCTTATAATATTCGTTCTGCTTCTTGGTCCGGCAATCTACGGATATAACAATACTAAGGTTTACTATGATTTGTCTGATACACTTCCAGAGAAGCTTAACTGTTCGCAGGCTAACAAGATGCTTGCCGAGAACTTTGACGGAACTAATTCCATATATATGATTCTTGCAGACAGTAATCTTTCAGCAGAGGATTCTAATGCAATGATGAATGAGGTAAATGATCTGGACGGAATTTCATTTGCATTAAGTATTGACTCAGCACTCGGTGGAGAAATACCTACGGAAATGCTTCCTGATTCGCTTGTTTCAGAGCTTAAGGGTGATGAATACCAGATTATGATGGTATCAACTAATTACACAATTGCTTCTGATGAAATTAATGACCAGATTAATAAGGTTGATGCAATTGCAAAGAAGTATGATGCTAAATCTATGGTAATTGGAGAAGCTCCTTGTACTAAGGATCTTATCACTATTACTGATAAGGATTTTAAGACAGTTAGTGCAGTTTCAATTGTTGCGATATTCTTTATTATTTTCTTCGTATTGAAGTCAATATCTCTCCCGGTTATTCTGGTTGCTGCTATTGAATTTGCAATATTTGTTAATATGGGTATTCCATATTATACAGGAACAACGATACCATTTATATCTTCGGTAGTAATCGGAACTATTCAGCTTGGTGCGACAGTCGATTATGCAATTCTTATGACTACAAGATATAAGAGAGAAAGAGCCGCTGGTAACTCTAAGAAAGAGGCTATATCAATAGCACTTGGAACATCTATTCCATCTATTATTGTCAGCGCACTTGGTTTCTTCGCAGCAACATTTGGTGTAGGTATGATAGCCAGTGTTGATATGATTGCTTCACTTTGTACACTTATGGCACGAGGCGCAATAATCAGTATGTTTGTTGTTATATTTGTTCTTCCATCACTTTTTGTATTACTTGATAAGGTGATTATTCATACAAGTTTAGGTTTTAAGCCTAAGAAGAACAGTCAGAATTAAATTAGGAGGATTTATTATGGTAAAGAGGAATTTATTCAGATATAGTTCAGTTTTAATGTGTGTTGTTCTTACTGCGGCAAGTCTTGTTGGCTGCGGTTCTAAGACAGCTGCAACAACAGGAACAGATACAGCTTATGTAACAGAGATGGCAGCAGGCAGCACTGAGGCTGCTATTACACAGGCAATAACTAACGAGCTTGCAGTGTCTAACAAGAGCACACTTGCAACTAACACAAGACAGGAAACTGTTTATGTATTCAATGATGCTTCAGGTAACAAGAATCACATCACTGTCAACGAAAAGATTACAGACGCTAACGGCAATGAGACTCTTAATAAGACTGAGTCAAGTGAAAATGCGCCAGTGACAATGAAGGTTACTTACAAGCTTGATGGAAAGGAAATTAAGCCGGAAGACCTGGCCGGAAAGAGCGGAAAGGTTACAATACATTTTGATTACACTAATAATCAGAAGAAAACTGTAACAATTAATGGTAAGAAGCAGACAGTTGCCGTACCATTTACAATGATTACAGGCATGATGCTTCCAACAGATGTATTCTCAAATGTTGAGGTTACTAATGGTAAGCTTACTAAGGTCGGTGATAATATTGTAGCAGTCGGTATGACAATGCCAGGACTTAAGGATACTATGAATCTTAAGTTTAATGATAAGTCACTTGACCTTGATATTCCTGAGTATTTTGAATTAACAGCAGATGTTAAGGATTTTTCACTTGATATGACTATGTCAGTTGCAACATCTAATCTTCTTTCAGATATGAATGCTGATGATATTACTTTAGATGACTTAAAGAAGACAGTTGCTTCATTAGATGATGCAGCAAACCAGCTTGCAGACGGAACTGTATCTTTACAGGATGGAACACAGCAGTTAAGTGATGCAATTCCAGCACTTACTGATGGTGTTGACCAGTTAAATACAGGTGCTTCTTCTCTTAAGGATGGTATATATGCATACGCAGATGGCGCTGCAAGTGCATATGAGGGTTCAGTTTCACTTAATAACAACATGAAGACATATGCTGACGGAATCGGAACTCTTTACAATACTCTTAAGGATAACAATCTTGACAGCAGTGTTGCTTCGGCAGCTAAAGGGGCAAGTGATCTGGCAGCAGGTGCTGTAACACTTGATGCAGGAATTGACAGTGCTTTAGCTGGGGTTGGAGCGCTTGCTACTGGGGCTAATGATTTGACTGGTGGAACAGAACAATTAGCAACAGGTGCAGCAGCATTAGCAGATGGTGCGAATAAAATAGGTAAAACATTAACAGATGGAATGACAGAAGCAAAAGAAAAGTACGATAATGCATATGAAAGCTTTTATCAGTTGGCAGTTGCTGTTATTGGTGGAAAACTTGGATATAATCCTTCAACAATGACTGATGAACAGAAAATAGCAGCTGCTACAGCACTTGCCAATGAGGCTGGTTATGGATTATCAGCTACAGCTGATATTACAAATGAAAATCAGTGCACAAAAGCAGCAGCATTTATAATGCAGAATTATAATGATACAGATATTGCAACAGGTAAAATTGGTATAAGAACAGCAATGGTAAGTGCATTAACTGCTAAATATGCAGCAGCAGATACTGAACACAAATATACATTAGAACAATTAAAAGCAAAGGCAAATAGTGATGCAGACGCAAATCTTGTAGCTATTTCCAGTGGACTTTCACAGGCTTATAAGGCATACGGTCTACTTAATGATACGATGATATCCCTTACAGCTGGCGGAGAGAACAGTTTCTTTAATGGAATTACTAAATTGAATGAAGGAGCAGGTCAGGTTAATACTGGTGCAAATGCCCTTAAAGCAGGAATTGACCAGCTAAGCACAGGTGCAGGACAGTTAAGTGCAGGTTCTAAGCAGCTTAAAGCAGGTCTTGGTACATTAAGCACAGGTCTTAACACACTTAGCACTTCAGTTGGTTCATTCTCAACTTACAAGGAAGGAACTCTCTGCTCAAGCTTATATGCATTAAATCTTAATGCCGGAAAACTCCAGCAGGAAGGAACAGCAGTTCTTCAGAGCGGACTTTCACAGCTTACAGCTAATAATGCTACATTAAAGAGTGGTGCTTCACAGCTTGCAGATGGAACAGCTACATTAAAGGATAGCTCAGGAACACTTGCAGACGGAGTTACACAGTTAAATGAAGGTGCAATCACATTAAAGGATGGAATGGCACAGTTTAACAGTGAAGCAATTGAGCCTATCACAAAGCTTGTAGACTCAGACGCACAGACAGCTGTTGACACAATCAAGGCAGTAGTTAAGGCAGGTCAGGAATACAATTCATTCTTAGACAAGTCAGATGACAAAGCCGGAAGTGTAACATTTGTCTATAAGACAGCAGGCATTACAGCTAATAACTAAGCTTTTTTCTTTCAAACACTTTCATATAAAGATGGAACAGCCACCCGCGGGGAAACCCAAGGGTGGCTGTTTCGCTGTATTATATATGAATAAATGTGAATATTACAAGGCATAATCTATATGAACGGGGATTTCGCAGGAATATGATGATTAACGAATGGGGATTTGCGCAAGAATAGTGTTTACACGAATGGGGATTTGCGTTATAACACATATAAAAACGACTGCCTTTGAAATAGGGATACCGCAATCCCACTGGCTTTAGACGGTGGGTTAAGGTAGCCGGAAGCGGAGGTTTGTGCTATACTTGCGTTATGGGAACGTGGAAATCAAAAAACAGACACAAATATTTGTTACAGTATCATATTATTTTCGTATGCAAGTATAGAAAGAAATTGCTGATGTCAAAACAAATATCAGATGATATAAAGCAGTTTTCTTATGAGATATGTCAAAAGCATAAAGTCATTATCAGATATATGGAGACAGATAAAGATCATATTCATTACATGATAGAAACAGAACCAACAATGTCTATCAGTAAAATAGTAAATCTGATGAAGAGTTATACAACATATCATATTTGGAAAAGATATTCGGATTATCTACGAAAACATTTCTGGAAAGAACATACTTTTTAGACGGACGGATATTTTGTCAGCAGTGTAGGAAATGTTTCAGAAGAGATGTTGAGAAAATATATAGAAAATCAAGGGTAGGAAGGTGGCGACAGTGGGTGTTAAAAGCATATAAATACAGGATATATCCTAATAGCGAACAAAGAATTCAGATTGCAAAAACATTTGGCTGTTGCCGTTTTGTTTACAATCAGACATTGGCATATCGGAAAGAAATATACGAGAAAGAGAAAAAGTCAGTTAGTAAAACGGATTGTAATAATTACTGTAACAGAGAATTAAAGAAAGACTATGAATGGTTAAAAGAAATAGATAAATTTGCTCTGACCAACGCAATCTATAACATGGACGCTGCATATCAAAAATTCTTTAAGGAGCATGCAGGATATCCGAAATTCAAGAGCAAACACGATAACCATAAATCATACACAACAAACTTCACAAATGGAAATATTGCGGTAGATTTTGAGACAGGGAAGATAAAATTGCCAAAATTAAAAGCGGTAAAAGCAAGGTTACACAGGGAATATAGTGGGCAGATTAAGTCAGCGACCGTTTCGCAGGTTTCCAGTGGAAAATACTATGTGTCCATACTTGTAGAAACGGAGCATAAGGAACTGGCACATACAAATCATAACATAGGAATCGATTTAGGAATTAAAGATTTATGTATTACTTCCGATGGGAAGGTATATGAGAATCTAAAAATTATAAAAAAATACGAGAAACAGCTTGTAAAGCTGCAAAGGCAACTGTCACATAAAGGAAAGAGAAGTAAGAACTATTATAAAACAAAGAAAAAGATAGCATTATGCCATGAGAAAATAAGGAATATAAGAAAAGATTATCTACATAAAGTTTCACATGAGATTATCAGCGAAAACCAAGTGATAGTTTCAGAGAATTTACAGATAAAAAACATGGTAAAAAATCATCATCTGGCAAAAGCCATAAGTGATGTATCATGGTATGAGCTGACAAGACAGTTAGAGTATAAGGCAAAATGGAATGGCAGGAAATACATCAAAATAGATACATTTTATGCTAGTAGTCAATTATGTTCTGTTTGCGGGTATCAGAATCCAGATACAAAAGATTTGTCAGTGAGGACATGGATATGTCCGAAATGCGGAGCAGAACATGACAGGGATATCAATGCCGCGAAAAATATACTGACAGAAGGATTAAGACAAATAGCATAAAGAAATATATAGGGCAGGGACTGCCCAAATTAACGCCTGTGGAGATAGTAGGTTACGAGGTCGATGAAGCAGGAAGCCCATTGGCTTAAGACAATGGGTAGTTCACTATCTTGGACAGTCGTTTAGATTCATTTGGTTAATTATTATTCTTATGTTTCTTGATAATCTCTTCATATCTGCGCTGGGAGGCTTTCTCTTCCTCAGTAAGTTCTTCTGGCGCATCTTCAATATCATTAAGCTGTGCGAATACATCAGCTAAATCATCAAAATTGAGCAAATTCTTATTATCTGGCATAAATACCTCCTTTATTAATGCAGTTATTATGGAAGCTGGTGGAAGAAGTCTTCAAGCCGTATAAATGTCTTGGTAAGTACCTCAGCTTCTTCCTTAGTTAAATCCTTCGTGATATTCTCAATCATGTCTTTATGAAAATTCTCATGATGCCTGTAAGCTGCAATTCCTTTATCTGTCAGGGAGGCATACACTATACGGCGGTCTTTCTCACCGCGCTTTCTTGTAACATATCCTTTCTTTACAAGTCCGTTGATACCGACCGTCAGAGTTCCCATAGTTACACCAAGTGACTTGGAAATTGTGGACATAGTACGAGGTTCTTCAATTCCTACAGCTTCAATAATATGCATATCTGTAACAGAAATATCCTTAAATTCTTCTGTGATAAGAGCCCTTTCTTCAATGTTCAAGATATCATTGAACAAGTCTACAAGCACAGAATTCAGAGACTCAAATATATCCATAAACACGTACCTTAACCTTACTTATTAATAGAATAATTATATCTTATTAAAAAGTAATATGCAAGTTTGCAATTTGTACAAATGTGTTGTAATATGTGGAAGGAATATGCAAAACGGGGTAAATAGTACCCTTTAATCTATTATGATACTGGAGGATGACATGAAATTTATAGCAATTGGTGAATTGATGTTGAGATTATCACCACCTAACTATGAAAAGCTTGTAACTACACATGATTTCAGAGTTAACTATGGCGGAGCAGAGGCAAATGTAGCGGTTTCCCTTGCCAACCTTGGTGTTGATTCAACATTTTTTACAGTATTACCTAACTCAGACCTTGGAAAGTCAACTATTAATTATCTTAAGTCTAATGATGTGCATACCAAGCACATTATAAGATCAGAAGGAAGAATGGGACTTTATTATCTGGAAGAAGGTGTTTCTGTCAGACCTTCACAGGTAATATATGATAGAGCTGATTCTGCATTTGCAGAATACGACTATAAGGATGTTGATTTCGAGGAGATTCTTAAGGATTATGACTGGCTTCATATAAGCGGTATCACTCCTGCACTTTCTTATAACTGCCGTAAGATGATGGATATGGCGGTTAAGGCAGCTAAGAAGATGGGACTTACTGTCAGCTTCGACCCTAACTGGAGAAGTACTCTCTGGTCATTTGAGACTGCAAGAGATGTTCTTAGCAAGTACCTTCCTTATGTTGACGTACTTATTGGAATTGAACCTATTCATGTATACAGAGAAGATGGAACAGATGTTAAAGATGGTCTTACAATGGACCCATCTTTCAAAGATATGGACAGAGTATTTAAGGCAATAGACGAGCAGTATCACATGAAAGCTATTGCCAGAACTGTAAGATATGTACACTCAGGAAGCAACAACTCTTTAAAGGCTTTCTATTATACTAACGGAGAGACTTATGAGAGCAAGACAATTAATTTTGAGATAGTAGACCGAGTTGGTGGCGGCGATGCATTTTCATCAGGTCTTATCTATGCCCTTATGGACAATATGACTCCTGAAGATACTGTTAATTTCGCTGTTGCTTCTTCAGTAATGAAGCACGCTATCAGAGGTGATACTAATATCACTTGTGTTGACCACATTAAGAGACTTATGAAGAATTCGTCTTTCGATGTGCAGAGATAATTTAATATTAAGATTACCTGTTCCGTGTGTGGAACAGGTTTTTTTACGGAGGCTTAAGTTATGAGTATTAATATTTGTCCAATGGTTGCACTGGCAGCCGAGCTGACGAATGTGCCTTTATGGCTTTGTATACCATTTGCATGTCTGCTTTTGTGTATAGCCATAATTCCACTTGTAAAAGGAGAATGGTGGGAAAAGTACAGACCATTTGCTGTAATATTCTGGTCACTGCTTTTCATAATTCCGTTCGCAGTTAAGTATGGTGCTGGAACAGCAGCAGAGACTGTACTTGAATGTCTGGTAAATGATTATCTTACATTCATTGTACTGCTTTTCGGTCTGTTCTGCGTAGCAGGTAACATAACAGTTGAGGGAAGTCTTGTTGGTTCACCAAGAGTAAATGTTATTCTTCTTGGAATAGGAACCCTTCTTTCAAGCTGGATTGGAACGACAGGTGCGTCAATGCTTCTTGTAAGACCTGTTATTAAGATGAATTCTTGGAGAAGAAATAAGGCTCACATTATGGTGTTCTTCATTTTCCTTATATCTAATATGGGAGGAAGTCTTACACCTATCGGTGACCCACCACTTCTTATGGGATTTTCAAGAGGTGTTCCTTTCTTCTGGAGTATAAGATTCTTTCCGATACTGCTCCTTAACATGATTATTCTTCTAACAGTGCTTTATTTTATTGACAAGAGAGCATACAGGAAGGATATAGCAGCAGGTTATATGCCGGAGATTAAGGAAAATGAGCCACTTATAAGATTTGAGGGATTACATAATATTATATTCATCGTAATTATTGTTGTAGCAGTTATATTAAGCGGAGTACTTCCGGATGTATCATTTTTCCAGAATGCTGCCGGCGAGGTAATCTCAATTCCTATATTTGGAGAGGTTAAGCTTGCAATTACTTCACTTATTGAAGTAGTTATGATTCTTTTAGCCGCATTTTTATCATTCAAGACAACTAATCCAGAGATAAGAAAGAAGAACCATTTCACATGGGGAGCCATTCAGGAAGTTGCTGTACTTTTCATAGGTATATTTATTACTATGCAGCCAGCTCTTATGATTTTAAAGAGCGCAGGCGCAGAGCTTGGACTTACACATCCATCACAGATGTTCTGGGTAACGGGCGCACTTTCAAGTTTCCTTGATAATACACCAACTTACCTTGTATTCCTTACAACGGCTGGTTCAATGGGATTTGTGTCAGGACTTACAACAGCTCTTGGAATTGTTCCTGCAAAAATGCTTACAGCAATATCATGTGGCGCGGTATTTATGGGAGCAATAACTTATATCGGTAATGCACCTAATTTCATGGTTAAGTCAATATCAGATGAAAATGGTGTTAAGATGCCAAGCTTCTTTGGGTATATTGTGTGGTCATTGTGCTGCCTTGTACCAGTATTCCTTATTGACACACTATTATTCTTTATATAATTAGGAGGTGCGCATTATGGCAGATAATGATAAAATAACTGAACTTGCGAACAGAATATACGCACTGGACGAGAAAGTATATAAAGCTACAGGTTCTAATCTGGGACGTGTATATCAGGGAAACAAGGAAAAATGTATTAATGATTTAAGAGATTTGCTTAAATCCAGTGCGGATTCTTCAGTTCTTAGAAGTGAGCTTGCACTTATAAGTAATATGGCAAGAACCACTAAAAAGAATCCTCAGCTTCATAAAGAAATAATGCATGAATATGGTGAGATATTTGATGAAGCAATGGCTATGCAGGAAGCGAGAGAGGGAAATGATATTATTGACCCGGAGCATGCAGAGCTTAATATGTCCAATCTTGCAAACAGATTTGGAAAGGACGACAATCTTATTATATGCATAGGCCGTTCATATGGCTGTGCCGGAACAGATATAGGTTTCAAGCTTGCTGATAAGTTAAGAATCAGCTATTATGATGTATCTATCATGAACGAGATATTACAGCGTAATGAAGAACATGAAGAAACTGACAGAGCTTTATTCCAGAATAAAACAGCAAGGACACCGGCTCAGTGGTGGAGAGATTTTAGGAAGTACCATGGTCTTTCAAGGTCGGATGTACAGTTCTTTAATACATCTAAGAAGCTGGTCGATTTAGCAAAGCAGGAACCATATGTTATCATGGGAAGATATGCGGATAATATTCTTACTAAGAACCACATTCCTCATATAAGCATATTTATCACAGCTCCTAAGAAGCTGCGTATACAGAGAACTTACCATACAAGCAAAGAGAAGCTTACTTATAAGCAGGCTGCGAAGTATGTTTCAAAAGAGGATAAGGCACATCTTAAAAGATACGCATTCTATACAGGCAAGAAGTGGGGCGAAGCAGATAATTACGACCTCACAATTAACAGTTCAACTTATGGAATTGACGGAAGCGTAGATCTGATTATGAGAATTGTGGCTAAGAACAGGATGACAGAAGCATAATAGAATAATGTAAATGTAAGTTGCAGTAACGGTTAAGGTTGCTGCAACTTTTTTAGTAAATAAATTGATTTTTAAAATGTTATGGGATATACTAATTTTAGTAAAGATAGGTTTAGTAAAGATAACTTTACTAAAATTAATTTTATTAAAACAGGAGGTCGTAATATGTGTGATAAATTTATTGGAAGAAAAAATGAATTGAAAAGCTTAGAAACTGCATACAGCAAGAACTCTTTCCAGATGTGCATTGTATATGGCCGCCGGAGGATAGGAAAGACAACTCTTATCAATGAATTTA
>ERZ835109.1466-NODE-1466-length-19106-cov-2.687523_pt1 | contig 19106 bp, 32 predicted proteins | sample MGYA00519946_ERZ835109 | MGnify/ENA primary metagenome ERZ835109 (study PRJEB31850, sample SAMEA3708771) | human gut metagenome | biome: human gut; feature: human-associated habitat; material: faeces | place: China | collected 2014 ...
CAAGAACTCAAACATTTGTTGCTTTCTCCTCCCTTCATGTAAATATTATAAAATATTTTTATATTAAAGTCAAGTACTTTTATAAATAATCTTTTTATTTACCTCGAATAATATTCAATTTCCAATGTCCAAATTTTTAATTTATTTCTTATACATCTGCTATACTTTCAAGAGCTTCAATTCTATCTGGTACACATGATAGAGTAAATTCTCTTTCTGTAAGTTCTCCGTTTTTAAAACTTCCTAAATCAATATCTCCTGTAAATATACAGTCGTTAAATGCTATTGCTTCTGCTCCTCTTGCCTCTGGGTCATCAAGCTGTACATTTATAGTTGTCATAGGATTTAACATTCCTGAAACAACTGATTTAAGTAATTCAATTTCAGTAGAGAAAACTTTTTGAAGCTTAATCTTAATCTCTATTGATGAAGATGTATTTTTCTTACCTTTTTGTCCTCCTGCTAGAAGAACATCTTTACTGTCTAGTTTCAGTTTAGCTTCAAATTCTGATATTTCAGCCCAATGTCTGCCGTCAATATAGCATTTACCAAAACTTCCTGAAACAACGTCAGTTTCTTTAAATATAAAATCTGCCATTTGTTACTCCTCCTTTTATAAATATGCTTCTCCTTGGAAATCTTCCATTACGTCAGTAGGTTTATAATCTGGAATATATGCGAATACAATATCATCAGTATTAGCTCTGCATAAATCATATTCAGTTAATTTCTTAGCTTCTTCCTCTGTAATAGGTTTTCCTTTATAAGTTCCCTTAGAAATAATCCAATTTCTTACAGCTTCTGTATCTATTTTCATTCTGTTTTCATTTGCAGGGTCTAGCTGTCCTGATTTTTGGAATGTTGCAAGATAAGCATTTACTGCTCCAAGGAATAATAATTTATTCGAATAGATATTTTGATATTTTCCTCTGTAAGAGTTTATAAAAGTATTTCTAATATCTTTTTGGTGTAAATCCATAATTTCCATTTTTCTTATTTTAGTAAAACTTCTATTCATGCTGTCTGTTGCAGTTGTAAATGAAGTTACACCTCTAAGAATTACATATTTGCTACCGTCAAAAGATGTAAGTAATTTACCCTCTCCAATAGCTGTATTTTCATCATCTACTGTTGTTGTAAATGCTTTTAACCAAGATTGTTCTAAGTTAGTTATTGAAGCATTTAAAGAAGCTCCTGCACATAAAGACCCAATACATAAAGTATATTCCTGTGCTGTATATGCCTTTTCTTCAAAATCTACTATTGTATGAGCTGTTTGTCTTGCGTCATAATCAATTATCCAAGGCTTATCAGGTTTTGCTGATGAAGCTACAATTAATTTTATTGTAGAAGTATTATTACCAAGTTTTACTGTTTCTATATTTCTTATAGAGTTTATCCATGTTTCTAGGTCAGAAACTACTGTTTCAGGCTTATCTTCTCCTGTTGTAAATGGACATACAAGATAATTAGGTTCTTCTAAAGCAATTTGCTTTAAAACGTCTTTAAAGTTTTCTTTTGTAGCCTTATATACTACAACTTTAAAAGGATTTCCTCTAAATGCCATTGCTTTTAAAGCCTTAAAGTTTTCATCTGTCCAATCTGCTTTATCAATTTCAACTGCTGAATAATATTCTTTTTTTGCAAAATCTTCCTTGGTAGTATCAAACATGATGACACCAAGAACACCTCTTACACTTTTAGAAACTCCAACAGCAGCTCTTTCTATAAATTCCAACTGAAATTTACATTTTCCGTTTAATCCTGCCATTTCTACCTCCTATTTTTCATTTAAAATGTATCTGTCATTTAATATTTCTATGTTCATAAACTTTTCTTCATCTAAAATTCCTTTTGTATTGTCATAAGTGCATTGAATTTCTGCAATTCTTAAAGTATCTCTTTCATCATCTATTGAATAAGATATTCTGTACCCGCTATTACAAAAGAAATTAGATGTTTCAAATTCTTTAGATAAATCATTTTTTATAAAATTTCTTATTTCATCTCTAAAATTAAGAAGTCCGTCTTTTTCCCTAGATACGATATAAAAAATTGAAAAATCTATTGTTTTTTGTTTTTTTACTATCTCTTCACCTGTAATAACAAAATAAATTGTTTTTGGAGAAATATTTTCAGGAAGTTCTTCTTTATAAAAAACTTTCCACTTTTTATTTTTTTCTTCGAAATATCTTTTAAAATATTCAAGTCTTTTATTAATCATGTAATCACCTAACCACAATGATTTTTGCTATTTTTTTCTTCTTGTCTGTACTATCTTCTTCTAGTTCCATAACTTCCTGCCTAAATAGTTCCAGAAGCTCCAAAAGGCTCTCTTTTTTATCCAAACTTTCTTTCTCTAGTTCTACACCCTCGAATAGTTTCCATTGAATATACAGCTCTTTTGCTGAATACCAGTTATCATTTGTAAGACTTTCAGTCCTATTTTTCAAATAAGTAGTTATAAATCTGTCTGCTTTTTTATTCAATGAAGCAATACTCTCATCTTCAAGTTTGTTTTTAAATTCATCTCTTGTAATTCTTAAAGTATCTATCACATGCTCAATATAGACTTCTTCAAAATGTTCTATCGTTATTCTAGGAATATTAATATCGTTCATAATTCCTCCTTAAAGGAAGAGGGGAGAAATCCCCTCTAAATTTTATGCTAAATCTTGAATGTCGATTATTTTAACTAGAGACGGATTTACAACGATAGGGCAATATCCAGACTCTCCAAGTGTTTCAGCTTCTCCTGTTTTTTCACTTGCTGATGTTTCTCTAATTAATACATCTATTGCTTCCATAGTTGATACACCATTATTTACATTTACAAGTCCAGCATAAGCAGGTAAGAAAGCTAAATCATTATACATAATAATTTTTTTAGAGCAATCTATTAAAGCCCCGTCTGTTCCTGTAACTTGTGGTATCATTACTAGGTCAAATCCGAATACACTTAAATGTAATTCAAAATCTCCGTCTTCTGTTTGAACTCTTGTTACTTGTGCAGGAATAACTTTATTTGAAGATGTATTATATGCTTTTTGAACTTCATAGAATACTTTCTCTCCAACTAAGATTTCAGAAGCAGAAACTTTTCTATCTTTTGAGAATTCATTTAATTGTTTTGTAAGCCAAATAGCCCATTCTTTAACATCAGCTTTATTAACTTTTGTTTCTGTTGGGAATGTATATTTAACTTCATTTTGAGTATCAGGAGACTTATACGTTCCTTTTAAGAATACACCTGCTGAAATTTCTTCTTGAACAGTTTCAATAGATTGTTTTAAACCTGCTATTCTTCTATCTCTTTCATAAGTTCTATTGTCAACTTTATTTCCATTTACATAGATAGGAGCACCAACAGGTCTATTTAATTGGTCTTCTGCAAAGAATGGGAAACTATCTTTTATAATTTCTGGTGTAACTGATTGAATTACACTTCCATTTAATTTTGCAGTAGGAAATTCTGCTCCTCTTTGTAAGATTTTTGCTTTTCTTGCAAACTCTTTTACAACTTCAAAGTTAATTGTTCTCATATTTGTTACATAAGGAATTTTACCTCTTTTAATTCTTCTAGTGAAAAATCTATTTACAACATGTGGAAATTGTCCGTATGCTCCAACCCATGCTTCTTGTTCTTTTGTTAATGCCATATTATTTTACCTCCTCTAAAATTATTCCGTTGCCCCATAATTCACCGACAACATTAAAATCTTCTGTTAATGTAGCACCTTTAACTTCTACTGTATTAAACACTGTATTTGGTACTGCTACTAATACAGGAACATCTCCTGATGTACTATCAGCTTCTGATAATGCTATTGTAAAAGCAGGTTTTGTATCCTTAACATATTTAACAACTTTTCCTGTTTCTTTATCATAAGATAGTAATTGTCCTATCTCTATTTTATTTTCTCCTTGTGCAAGTACCATGTTTTTACCTAAAGGCCCTGAAATCTTATAAACTTTTGTATCAAAATCAGCAACATTTTTAACTAAATTACTCATAATATCCTCCTATTCTTGTTTTAGTGTCTTTTTCTTCATCTTTGTTTTCTTCTGTAAATTCTGCTGTTTTAGTAATGTTTTCAAATAAATGTTTGAATGGACTTTCTTCCTTAGAAAATTCTTTTAATTTATCAGCCATTGACATTTTTTCTTCTTCAGAAAATTCAATTATTTTAGAATATTCTGCTTCTTCAAAAGCTTTATCAATAGCAAATTCTAATAGTCCTTGCATTACTGGTGGAAACTTAGAAATTATATTTTTCTTTGTTTCTTCTCTCTCTGCTTCTCTTGTAAACTCTGCTTTCGCTCTTGTATAAATTTCTTCAGGTGTTAAGTTATTTACAGGTTTATTAGTAACTATCATTCCTAAAGTATCTGCAATAGTTTTTAAAGTATCTGCTGAAAATTCTGCTGTTTTTTCAACTGTATATCCTGCTTCCCTTAATTTTTCAGCATAGTATTTCTCATTATCTTTTTCCCACATTACATCAAATAAATTTTGCAATTTTACTTTTGTAGAATCTATTCCTTTTAAATACTCTACAAACTCATCAATTTTGCTTTGATTATCTTCTTCTGCAAATTCTATTGTTTCTGTATTTTCCATAGCTGTTAAATCTTGTGAAAATTCACTGAAAGATTGGTCTAAATCTTTTAAATGTGGTGGTGCATATCCAAGTAATGCAAGATGATTAGGCTCTCCGTTTTCTCCAATACCGATTGAAAGATTAGGATACTGTTCTTTTATACTGTCTCCGAAAGAGTTATAAGAGAACTCTCCTATTAAATACCCCTCACTATCTACATCAGTTACTTTACAGCTTCCTGCAATAGGTATAGCTGTTACAGGATAACCATTTTTTATCCAATCGTTCACATGTCCTGCAGTGATTGAAAATTCTTTACCTACCCAAGACTTTAAAGTCTCTGTTGAATAATTACCTTTCTTTCCGTAATTTCCTGCTTTAAAAATTTTAGGCATGTCATTCCTCCTTTCTCTTAATTTAATTCTTTATATTTTGCTACAACTTCATCAGTAATATATTTTCTGAATTCAGCTGTGATTGGGTGAACTATATCTACAAATTTTTTATTAACCTTAGTTGCTGGCATAGAAACTATTAAACCACTTTTACCTTCAATTACTTTTGCATTATGAATTACTAAGCAGTCGTTAAAAGTAATATCTACATATGATTTAAGATTTCCTGCATTTTGTTTTGGTACTCTGAATTTTAAATTTGTAATTTTCATTTTTTACCGTCCTTTTCTATTTTTTTGTATTAAAAAATCCTCAAATGAATAATCACCTGAGGATTTAATAGTTTATTTATTTTTAAATATATTTTTTAAATTCATCTATTGCTTTTTCATAGTATCTAAAGTTTGGAACTTCTTTATTACAATACTTTGCTTTATCATGTATCCAGCAACCATTATTTTCTGTCTTAAGATTAAATTTATTTGCAATTATTCCAACTCTGTTTGGAGTTATCCCTAAAATATCTGCCATTTCTTTAGCTGTTAAAGTTCTTTCTTTCATTTCTATTGGTGGTAAAAGTTCTTTTCCTGTTAAAACTTTTGCACTTTCCGCTACTAAAATTTCTTTATAAGTTTCACTTTTAGCTAAAGGAATAAGACTTTTTAATGCTTCTGCCATTTTAACTTTACTGTATCTCTCTCTTATTTCTATATTTCTTTTTTGAGCCTCTGACATAGGTTTATAAGTTACAGCTTTTAATCTGTTTTCAAGTTCTTCAATATAGTGTATAACTGCTTTTCTTACAAATTTACTTTCTCTTACTAAAACTTGTTTCGCCTGTGCTGTTGTTAGTTCAAACATTGGTTTTTCTCTATTCATACTATCCTTATAAGAGATAAGCAAAATTTTCTGCTCATCTATTTCTTCTGAAAACTCATCTCTTATAATTTCTAATAATGTTTTGTGTTGAAGTTCTGCTCTGTTTCCCTCTTGTTTTCTAAATAAATTTATTTGTTCTAAAATTTCTAAACTTGTTATTGTATTTTTGTTCATTAATTTTTCCATTATATCATCTCCTTTTATAAATCTCCACTAATTTGAATTAACTGCCCTAAGATATTAAAATTATTAGTAACTTTCCAATTAATTTTATCGTTTATTTTGAAAGAGTTTTCTTTTGCATTATATCTTGCAAAATCTTCGTAATATATTTCTTCATCTTCATAGATAAAATAATATACTTTATTATCAATAAGTTCTCTTCGAAAAGAGTCAAATATTAATTCATTACCGATTTTTATTCTTTCAAAATCTCTGTTAGCAGTTATTTTAAAACTTACATTTTTAGGAAAGTTTATTTGGCATTCATCACATGCTTGTTTTAAAATTTCTTGTGGTTTTTTCCCTGTTTCCTTTGCAGTTGCAAACAATAAATTTAACAAATATGTAGTAGATACTTTTTCATTGTTTAACATTTTCTTTTCCTCCTAGTTATTTTCTTGTCTAACCAGAAGTATATATGATATAATGGATTTATCAGATATACTCTGGTACGGATGAGGTAGATTACAAAAGTTTCTCAGGCTTGTAGGTAATCTATCTCATTTTTATTTTTGTATATTTTCAAACTCCTTTTCAATTAAATCTCTAACAGTTTTTGAACGGTCAGTACCTTTTATTTTTGAAATCTCATCTAATTTCTTTAGAGTAACTTCTTCCATTCTAACTCTTAGCATATAATCTTTATTTGAGTTTGATTTTTCTGTAGCTTTCATTGTATCACCTCCGTTTGTTGCTACAAGATAATTATATAACTTTGTAGCAACAAAGTCAACTATTTTTTTAAATAATTTTTCTTGAGGTGAATTTCAACTACATTCCTACTATATCACATATTCAAAAAATCCGTACTTACTGTATGGACTCAATGGAAACAGTGGAAAACTTTTTTCCTCAGATAATATTCAGTTTCCAATGTTCAAAGCTTTTATTATTCGCCTTTTATAATATATTTTGTTAAAATTGCTATGTATTTTCTTTTCATTTCTTGATTAATACCCATGTATCTATATTTTGGAATATCTCCCCAAGGAACTTTTGCTGTTCTTGAATGGCTTCTGACTGTAATTTTTCTTTTAGTTTTTGCAAGTTCTCCGTTCTTTTTATAACGTTTAACTCTCCTTGTATGCTGTCTTACAGTAAAAGAAACTTCTCCAAATTCACCTTTATCTGCTCCCTGATTTAATGTCCTTGCATAGATAACATTTGTACCAACTCTTGCATAATTTCTACCTGCTGTATTTCTAAAAGAATTGTATAATCTTCCGGTATCTTTAAGAGTTTTATCATTATCTTCTATTGCTCTTTTAGATTTTTTCCACTTTATTCCGTCAAAACTGTGTTCTCTGTCAATATTTCCACGGATTTCATTTTTCATATCAACTGATATTCTTGTCATAGGCTCTTTAAGATTTTTACATCTTTTTAAAATCTCTCTTAGTTTTTTTCTAGCTGTACCAGACGTTCTTATTCCCATTTAAAAGTACCTTGTCTGCTTTCTGCTGTTGTTTTTACGTTATCCCAATAGCTTTCTGCAGGATTTCCTTTAAATGTTTTTACATCTACATCAAAATCATCTTTAGAGATTTTTAGATTGTATTTCTTAAGTTCTTCTTTATTACGAGAAATTACAGTTGAACGGCAATGAAAATGATTAGGTGGATAATATGCACTCCAGAATGGGTCATCATATCTTTTCACAACTCCGTCAAGCTGTCTGCAGATATTTGATGTTCTGCTGTCCTCTATTGCTGAATATTCCCAATATGGGTAATCTTCTACAACTTCCATTTGCTGTTTATAGTTTCCTATGCTGTATTGTGTCATCATATTAGTTCTATAGACATTCTCTAGGTAATAACCTTGCTTACCTAGTCCTGCTTTATTAATAACTTCCTCACAGTCTTTTATCCATTGCTTAAATGTAGTTCCATTTTCAAGTGATTTTTTCATGCTATCAAATAATCTTGTAGTAATTTCCAAATCATTTGATTTTTTAAGCCATATAAAATTTGCTCTGACGTCTTCTGTAATTTCTTCTATCGTTTCATATAATGCAGGTGTCTTATCTAAGAATGATTTTATAGCTTCCTCAAACTTCATTTTGAATGGGTCAAATTCGTCTATAACTTCATTAAAAGTTGTATATCTTGAATTGCTGAAACCTTTTATTCTTGAAATTATTAAATCATCTTCAAGCATTGAATAATCTAAGTTAAGTACAAAATCATCTCCCTCTTTTATATTCATTACCTGTTCTATAATCTGCTGTGAAATATCCTCTGTAAACTTATCTAATTTTGCAAGAATATAAGTATTAAATGTATTTGCTCCCTCGATAGTATTAAATAATTTCTTGTCCTCTTCTTCAGCAAATTCATTTATATTTATTACTGAATTAGTTTTTTTTAATATCTTTGTATAATCTATACCTAAGTATTCTCCAAGATATTCGTTTTCTAATTCATAACCTGCTGTTGAAAGTTTATTAATATTATCTAGCTTTATTCCAATGAACTCCTGCTCTTTTTTATCAATTTCAGCTTGTTCTTCCTCTGTAACTGCTTTTTCAAGTTTCCAAGTAAATAATGTTAGGTCATATCCAAAATACTCACTGTCAAGCTGTATTAATTGATACAAGCTGTCTGAACAGAAATTACATACTTCTTGTACTACTTGTTCAAATCCCTCTTTATGTATCTCTCCTAGAGCTTGAGTACCTTTTCCATTTTTACTGCTAGCTTCTAATGTTAATGTAGAGCCTAAAAGATTTTGAATAAGTTTTTCCTTTTCTACTGCATATAATTTTGTATATATTTCTGGGTCTAGGTCTGATAATCTTATAAATTCAAAACTATCTTTAAGAGAATGATTTCTATTAACAGGAACACCTATTGCATTTTTACCTTTAGCATTTAAAACTGTTTTACCAATTTCAGCAGCTTCTTTTTCATCAAGGTTTTCATCATACGGGAATACTATAATGGTATCTCCATATTTTTCTGCTAGTCCTCTTAATTGCCGTGAGAACATCTCTTTATCTAAAAATGCTTGTTGACAGCTTTCAAATATTGTTTTACCTGTCGGTTGTGCAGGATTCCATTTATGAATACATAATAAGAATTTATCTCTATTCAAATCAGTTTCATTTGTTCCTATTCTTAATACCCATTTTTTGTCAGATGTTTTATATGTCACATATTTATATGGAATAGGTATTAATGAATTAACAGTAAAATCTTCATTATAAACTATCTCAAAACAGCTGTAACCGTAGTATCTGGCTGTAATCATATGATTTATAATTCTATTAAATTTTATATTTGAAAATCTTTGATTAATTTCTTTTGCTTGTTCGTCATTTTCAGGATTTTCAGCTATAACACTTAATATTCTTCCTGCTGTTTCTCTTTCTATTTTATTAAGTGCTGATGTAATATCTATATCTAAAAGTAATCTATCTATTGTTTCATCTGTGATTTTATTAGTCTCTGGTGAACTTTCACTAAATAATTTAATCACTGCTGATGTAATAATTTCTTTCTGAACTTTATTTTTCTTTGCCATTTCTCACCTCCTAAATACCAATATATTTTTTCTTTCTAAGTCTATTTTTTAAAGGTATAAAATCATATTCTTCTAGTCCATAACTCATTGCATCAAAACTATGTGCATCAAGATTATATTTTCCTGATTGAATTTCTCCATTTTTATCTTTCTTATACACACATTCCTCAGCTTCTTTTTTAGTATTTGGACATCTATTAATATCAATTACAATTCTTGAAAAACTTCTTAGTAACTGTTCGTGATATTCGACAGAGCCTTTTCCTTTTGTTGCTCCGTCAATGTTAAATCCCTCATCATAAAAATCTGCTATTGTCTGAGACGAAGCACTATCTGCATAAATTGGTATATTATTATCTTTTAAAGGCTGTAATCCTTGCATTAATTCTTGTGTAGTCTTGCCTTTGTCATAATATTCCCAATATATATATAGCTCATTTAAAGCTGTATTAACTGCCATTTTCAAACCACACGTATATGAAATAGAAAATCCCCAGTCAATACCTCTGTATTCATCTCTTTTAGTAAGTTTATCCTTAACATATCTCTCATATACATCTTCTTCAAATACAGCATTATATAAAACTAAATCTCCATCTGCTCCAAATTTTCCGTCTCTAGCAATTCTTTTTATTCTAGGGTCTTTTTCACTTTCAAGTTCATATATAAAATTCTTAGGTAAAAATGGATTGTCCCTATATGTAGAATGATGTATTATTACTGTCTGCTTTAATTCTTCTCCACTTTCAAGTTGAATTTTATCTATAAATTTAATTTTTCTTTTTCTGTATAATTCATCTTCACTTATGTTATATCCCTCTTCTGTAAAGAACATTTTATAAATTGATGAAAGCCTTGAAACAGGGTTACACATGAAAATAATCTTACTTCTAATATTATGAGTTCTTAATCTTTTTCTAAGCTCTTTTATATCGTCCAATGTAAGTTCATCAGCTTCTTCTATAAGAATAAGGTCTATATTTTTAATAGATTTTAACTTTCTCCAATCGTCCATTCCTTTAAAAATAATTTTTGTTCCTGTAACCTTATTTTCAAATTCATATGGAGATTTTATATATTTCCATTCATCATCCATTCCTAGTGTAGAAATAGCTTCTTTTAAATCTTCAAAGCAACTATCTTTTAAAGTGGCATAAACTTTTCTTACAACTAGTATTCTTCTTTTTTCTAATGCTCCGAGTAATGCAACTTTTAAAAATCCTGTAAAACTCTTTCCACTTGCATATCCTCCAATCATAAGAAGAATATCAAAGTCATTTTCTTGAAATATATTTGCAAAATGTTCCCCAAATTCTAAATCTATTTCATTCATTATTTAACCACCTTGATATTTATAGTTCTGTCTTTGATTTTTTCTTCTTTATCCTCTTTGTCTTGTCTAATATACATTTTCATTTCAGGTATTCCTAAAATATCAGATTGTCCTTTTATAGACTTAATAAATAAGTTTGCTATACTTTCCCTAAGTGCAACTTCTTTTACATCAATAGTTCCTTGTCTTTCTTCAGAAAAAGTCTTAACCATTAAATTATGCAGTAATGTTACAGATAACTTTCTATCTTCTATATGTTGCTTAGTATAAAATTCTTGCACTTCTTTATATACCTCTTGCATAAATTTTTCCTGTTGGTCTATCCATTTTTCTTTAGCTGAATACTCTCCTAATGTACTCAAAGGTATTCCGACTTTTTCCGATGTTTCCTTTAATGTACTTCCACCAATAACCATTGATTTTGCTTTAATAATCTGTTTTTTTTTATTATCTGCAACTGCACCCTTAGTTGCACCCTCTACATCTACAAGTTGCACCCAATCATTGCCATTTTTTTTATCTCTATTTTTCCAACTTTTAATAGTATTCTCAGAGATATTAAAATGTTCAGCTAATTTTTTAATTGATATTTTATGTGTCTCGTAATATTCTTTAATTTTATCTCTTACAGGGTCTCTTATATTTGCCACACCACCACCTCGTTTATTGCTGTTCTATTTTCTTTATGAATATCAGTGCTTCGTGATAGGCTTTATTTGCCTCACTAAAATATCCAATATGATTATTTTTTCCATTTATTCTTACACGACATCTATATTGCCCTGTAAATTTATCTCTGTTTATACAAATTTTAGGTTTTAAATTTTGAAACATTGTTTTATTACTTCCTCCACTACTTTTTTCATCATTAATGGTGGGACAGACATTCCAACGATGTATTTTACAGATTCATCTCCAAAATTATAATCAATAGGGAATGAACTACATTTTATTAATGCTTCATCAGATAATCTATAAGGCTGTTCATAATGTATAAGAGGTCCACCATCAGAAGCAGTTATAGTAACTAAAACTTTGTTTTTTGAACATTTATAATAATTGAAAAGACTTCCTTTAGGGTGTACTTTTGACAATGGACTTCCTGCTGGGCATTTTTTCCAATAATCAAAAATAGCATCAGAAATTTTTCTACCAAATCTTTCTTTTAAAGTTCTTTCAACTTCTCCAAATAAAATAGGTTTTTCATTAAATTTTATATTTAGTTTTGGAAAATTTAAGTCCTTTCTTCTTGCTATAAAAAACGTTCTCTCTCTTAATTGCGGAACTCCCATTGTAGCAGCATTAAATAAAAATAACTGTACATCATAACCAATTTCTTTAAATCTATCTGCTATTGCCTTAACATATCCTTTAGCATTACCTAAAATTAAACCTTTTACATTTTCTGCAATAACTATTTTAGGTTGAAGTTTTTCAACTACATCTAAAAAATCAAAAAATAAATCTGATAAAACCTGTTCTGCTTGTCCTTCTCTAAACTTTTTATTTTTGCCCCATGCTTTTTCTCTGCTCCCTGCAATAGAAAAAGTACTACATGGTGGGCTACCGTCTAAAATATCTAAATTAAATAATTCTTTAGGTAATTTTTCATTTGGAATATTTTTAAACTCCTGTACTCCCATTAAAAATGGATATTTTGGATTGTGATTTGCTCTATAAATATTCATTATTTTAGGGTCTATTTCCACATTTCCAATGACTTCACAACCATTTAATTTATAGCCCATACTTGAGCCACCACCACAACTAAAACAAGTAAAAACTTTTAAACCATTCTTTTTTATACTTTTTAAATCTTCAAGTTTCCAAATATAATTGTCCATAGTTTCCTCCTAATTAAATTCAAATCCACATTTAGGGCAACAATGGGCAAATTCTGTATATTCATCATCTTCTAAATCAATTTCTTTATTTTTATCTTCATAACTTTCAGGAACATCTAAATTTTGATTTAACATTTTTTCTACTTCTCTATCATCAAACCCTGTTAAAGATAAATCAAAATCTTCAACCTTTAAAGCATTTAATTCATATTCAAGAATTTCTAAATCAAATCCTGTATTCATTGTTAGCTTATTATGAGCAATTATATAGGCTCTTTCTTCATCTGCTGTCATTCCACTAAGAATAATACAAGGCACTTTTTTTAATGCAAGCTCTTTCGCAGCTAGGTATCTTCCATGTCCCTCTATTATTCCCATGTTTTCATTTACAGCTATTGGGTCATTAAATCCGAATTGCTCTATTGAATTTTTTATTTGTGCAATCTGCCAATCTGGGTGTTCTTTAGCATTATTTTCATATGGTGTAATCTCATCTAGGCTTATTAATTTTGTTTTCAGTTCTCTAATCTCTTTCACCGTTCCTCCTTTCGTTGTAAATAAAAAAGGCGGGTAGTTCAAAAATATTAGATTTCTCTAATACTAACTGAACTATCCCACCATTACGGTCGCAAGATAATTGCTATTATTTTTTACAATGTGATTGTTTGGTTTGGCAGAGCCAGTTATACCACTCGCAACTCTATCCTCAATCATTTATTACTTTCTGAATATATTATATCGTTTTTACCTTTATTTATCAATGTTTTTTATAAAATTTTAGTCATCTACTATTATTATTTTCTTTCCCATAGGCTCTAATAATTTTAATAGAGTTTCTATGTTTGGGCATGAAGTCCCGTTCTCTGTTCTTGCAATAACAGGCTGTTTTACTCCACTCTTTTCTTCTAATTCCTTTTGTGTCATTCCACTTTCAAGCCTTGCCCTTGTAATGCAGTGAGCAAGTTCTAATTTTTTATCTTCAATACTCATACCAATCACACACCATTATAATAAAGCTCGTCACATGATAAATCAATGTCATCATTCCAACTAATACCATAACCGCCGGCATCAACCTTTACCTGTTGGAATAGTCCATTAATATAAATTAAATCTTTAAAGACTTGCCATTTATCAAATAAAGGTTTTACATCATATTCTTTAATTTCTCCATTTTGAAAAGTAACTAATAATTTGTATTTTTCTAAAGGTTTTACATCTTGCACTTTATAAAACATATATACCCCCTCTTCTAAGAACTCCCACCTTTATTTTAAAGGCGGAAGTTTTATAAATTCTTGAGTGTCCCATATCTTCATTAATTCTTCTTTGTGTTCTGTTCCCCATTCTTTAATCATTTCAAGGGCTTTATTTGGTAGGTCTCCCTCTAACATTTCCATAGTTTGTATATCTATTAGTCCAATATACTCACCATATACTACATGGAAGTGTGGCGGATTGTGTTCTGCTTGTCTGAAATACATTTTAATTATCATTCCGTAAAATCTAGCTATGACTGGCATAAGTATAATCACCTCATTATTTTTTATATTTATATTATAACTTTAAAGTTATAAAAAGTCAACTTTTTTTACTTATTTTAAATAAAAAAGCCAAGTAATGATAAATTACTCAGCAATTTTTTTTATATCTTCTAAATTAATTTTATCCTCTACAAATGCAGATTCTATTGTATTTTTTTTACTTATCTTTATCCTTAAAACTTTTCCTTTAAATTTTCCTTTTTTTATCTGCTCTGCTAGTATATCTGCTTCATGTTTTTTCTGCATTTATTTTACCTCTTTTTTCTTACTTGAATAAAATATATTTACTTTAAAAAGAAATTCTTTTCCACATTTTTCACATTCAGTTTCTGTGTATGTTATAGAGTAAACTTCAATATTTCTAATTCCTCTTTCCTGTCTTGCTCCACAGTGTGGACAAACAATCTCTGTTGTCATTTTAGTTCTCATTTATCTATCTCCTCTATAATACAAACCAATCTTGGATTTTTAACATCTTTTCCACCAACTTCTGCATGGCAAGAAATATATTTATTTACATTATCATCTTTTATCATTCCTGCTTGTACAAGAGCATCTAATAAAAATTTATCCAATACACTTACAACGTTCATAAGGTCGCAATCTCCTCTTTTGTACCAAAGTTGATACTTTACTCCTATTCTCTTTTCAAATGGCTTTTTTGCCCCTCTCAGTTGCTCAAAAACGATTTCATGATAATGTTTCTTAACTTTATCTTTTATTCCATAGTGTGAGTTCCTATACCAATTTAATGACATAAGAACTTTTTTATTTTTACTTGTGTTAGTGTATATCGGCAAAACTATCTCCACAGCTTTCAGCTCCTTATTTATTTTCTTCTCCCTCGATTATCCAATTTAAATACTGTCTCGATTTTTTGTAATCTTCAAGCCCATTCTTTTTCTCTGCTCTAAGAATATATTTAATTACATTTCCTACACAAAAGGCTTTGAAACCATCTTTACTAAGTCTTGCCTTAATAATATCTATACTTTCAATTCCAAGTCCATCAAGTTTATAATGACTTGGAGACTTTATTTTATCTTCAATTTTAACTTCATCATTTATTATTTTTCTCTCTATTTTGTCGTAGTCTATTATCTCCATTCTCTGCTCCTCTATCTCCAGATTTTTTTAAACCAAGATTTATTTTTTTGGTTTTCATATTTATTTATAAGATTATTATTTGCATTTGCTGTTTCCTCATAAAGTTTTTTATATTTATCTCTTTCAGATTTTAATAGTTCTATTTGTTCTTTTATAAATTTTTCCTCTGACATTGCCACAGGGTCAAGTGCTTTATTTTCTCTAGCAAATTGAAAAGCAATATTTTTTATAGTTTCTTTTATTTTTTCAGTTGAATTTATATCCCTTGTTTTAACATCGATATTTAAAATATCTTTTATTCCTGTAAGAATTTTTTTCAATTCATTTCTAGTTCTTTTCTGCATTTTTTCCTCCCTCTGCACTAAGATTATGTATCATCTTTTTTATCTCTGCTTTAGTTTCAACTTTTTCTTCAAGCTCTTTATTTTCTTTTTTTAATCTTCCTATCTCCATTTCATAGTTGAAGATTTTTTCTTCAAGCTCTCTATTTTTGCTCTTTTCATCTTGGTAATTCTTTAAAACTTCATCAAAAGATTTGTTTTTATTTTCTAAAGCTCTTATTTCCATATTTAACTCACAAATTCTATACACCAAGCAATCTACCGTTGTTTCAAGTTGTTCTTTATTAGAAAACATTTATTCCTCCCCTATGGTTGTAAACTATTAGTTGACTACCACCTAATCATTTTTATAAAATACCTGCTCAAAACCTAATCACACCTAATCATTTATCATCTAAATTATTAACTAACTATTACTAACGATTTTGAACTGTCAATTTTTAGTTGATAGTTCCTTTTTCTTCCCAAATGCTAGCCATATTATTATCAAATAAGCCATATTGTACTGTGTAGTTATCTCCAATAAAATGATTTGCTATAAGTTTTAAATCTTCCTGTTTTATTCTTTTATTACTCATTTCTTTTATGCTGATGTGTTTAACAATTTTTTTATTTTCTGGAATATGGTCAAAAAATATTTCATAGTTTTTATAGTGGTAAACTCCTATAAATTCAAAGTTCTTTTTATCTTTTTCATCAAGAGTATTATTGAAAAATACTTTCATTTTCAGTGTCATCGCTTCATCTTTTTTAAACTCTGATTTTAATTTTCTCATTCTGCTGTCTCCTTAAATGCTTTAAAATGATGTTTATATACTTTCTTAAGTTCTTTTATCTGCTCCTCATTGCATAACAGGTATCCAAACGTAGTATATTTATCTTGAAATTCTTTAAGAGTGTAATTCCCACTTTCTATTTCTGCATGATGATAAGGACATAAAGGCGATATTCTTTTATCTAGTCCTGTATCATGTTTATATTGAGTAGTTCCAACCCTGTCTACATGATGAGGACCTGTTACCTCTTTGCCACAGATACAACATTTCTTATGTTTTAACATTGCATAAATAAATTTATCGTTTTCTGATTGTGAGTATAAATTCACTATTTCTTCCCGCATTGGTATCTCATTATCTAGCAAATAATCAAATAACCAAGTGATAAATTTATTCGCCTTATCCTGCGACATTAAATTCAAACACAACGAGAAAGTTCCGTCCAAAGCAAGTGTTAATTTTTGAAACTCTTGTCTTATTAGAAAGTCCATATCATTTAAAATTATTTCTGTTTTAGAATTATCAGATATTTTTTTACTTAGAGTATCTTCAATTTTAACTTTCATATCTCCATAGAAATTTTTAAAAGGATTTAACTCTTTAAGATTTATACCTGTATGTTTCATATACAGCTTTTTTAACTACTTTTTAGCTTGATATCTATAATATTCACTTGCAGTTTGCCCGACTTCTATTTCCTGCGACTTACAAGCATAATCATTTATTAACCAATAGATAAGTTCTTGAGAATTCCTGCTGTATTTTCTAAATGATTTGTGCATTTTGTTAAATCCCCCTTACTGCAAAATATAAAACTATTCCTACAAGACAAAAGCATATTAAATGTGCTATCATGCTATAAACTCCAGAAATTCATCTCTTTTTCTGTTTAATCTTTTGCTTTGTCCCTCTACTCTTAATGGGTAACACATTTCTTGAAGCCTATCTGATATTCTTGAACCGAATTTATCTGTAATCTCTTTTAAAGATAAATTAGTTGTTATAATTAAAGGCTTTTCGGCTCTGTATCTTGTATCTATTAAAGCAAATGCTTTATCAAGAACAAATTCTGTTACTTTTTCAACTCCAAAGTCATCTATTACAAGTAAATCACAGTGTTTAACATACTCAAGGACATTACTTTCTGCTTCGTCCCATTCTTTTTTTAGTTTTATAAGATACAGCCCTAAATTCATCACAAGAACTGTTTTGCCATTTTCCATAAGATAGTTGCTTATGCAGGCACTAGCAAATGTTTTTCCTGTTCCTACTGAGCCGTGAAGTAATAAACCTTGTGGAGCTGTTCCAATTTTCACAAATTTTTCAGCATATTTTTGACATAACTTTATATGTTTATCTTTTTCAGCTGTTATAAAATTAGCATTTAAAAGTTTTCTGTCAATTACTGAAATATCTTTGTATTTTTTTATTTTGTTTTGAAGTCTCTTTTTTTCAAGTTTTCTTTCTCTTTCCTCGTATTCTTCCTGCATTTTGATTTCATGACATTTACAACTTGGAATATATTTTATTTTTTCTTTGAAAATTTCAGGTAAAAATTCAGGCATATTCTCATTTAACTTGTATTCTTTACCACAATATTTACATTTTTGCATAGTCTCAACCCCTTATATTCCTAGCATTTCATACAGTTTTTCATTATCTGTATTAACTTCGTGCTGTTGTTTTCCAATATCTTTAATTTTCTTTTCAGGCTTTTTATAAACTTCAAGTTTGTAGTCATCTCTTATTGCCTCAGTTATCCAACCCTCAGCTTTATTATTTTCCTTTGCAAACTTTAAAACAGCCTTTATTCTTTCAATAGACTTTCCATACCGTGCTATTTTTTCATGATTCAAAGAATATCCCGATAATAACATTCTGATAGCTTGATAATACATTCCGATATTTTGACTTTCAGGAGCTTTTTCTTTTTCAGGGTCGTCTTTAGGCTCTTCCTCTTCTCTCTCTCTTAATGAATCAATTATAGAATAATCACTTATAGAAGAATCTTTGTTAGGACATTTTGTCCCTAGGGGTGAGGACATTTTGTCCCTACCCTCAGGACATTTTGTACCTAGGTCTTTTTTGTCCTGAGGTGTATACTCCATAAGTAAAGAATAATTTTCTCCCAGAGTTATATATAAATAATTCCCTTTTACTCCATTTCTTTCTGGTAAAACTATTTTTTTTAAAATCTTTTTTTCAACAAGTGTTTCTATTTTTCTTTTTAAAGTTTTATCAGTTCCTATTATAGGTATTTGCTTTACTAAATACCCATATGTACACCACATATATTTATCATTATCAATAATTTTATATTCTAATGAATTTGAATTACTTGTATACATATCTGCAATTACTCTAAGAATTAAAGAAGTAGATAAATCAATATCATTTTCAATTAATTTTTCTTGAGAATATCCATTTATTGTATATTTCATTATTTATCAACTCCTTTTTTGATAAGAATAAAATCACTTTCTTCTAAAAATTTATAATCAATTTCAAATGTAGTATCGTCAACTTCTTTTGACTCTGA
>ERZ835109.1482-NODE-1482-length-18878-cov-4.182064_pt1 | contig 18878 bp, 16 predicted proteins | sample MGYA00519946_ERZ835109 | MGnify/ENA primary metagenome ERZ835109 (study PRJEB31850, sample SAMEA3708771) | human gut metagenome | biome: human gut; feature: human-associated habitat; material: faeces | place: China | collected 2014 ...
CACCTACTTAACAGAATTTAGAATGGAGGCGGCGCTTCCTCCCCTGCATGAATGCAGGGGTTTCCGCGCCGAATTTCTATGAACGATTCCTCCAATACTCAAGGGCGACCGGCGTCCAAGGACACCGCATCACGGCGTCTCGGGCTTCGTCATCGGTTGACGCTGCGCGAGAAACTGCGCAAAAAGGGGCTCATTTCGAGCATACGCACACTGCTACGCTTTGCTGCCGATCGCGCCAGCGAAAACGACCTCACGGAAGTCACTTCCACGATGGCTCTGGCCACTTTGACGGCCATCGTGCCGGTGCTTGCCCTGTCGCTTGCGGCTTTCTCCGCTTTCCCCGGATTTGCCAATGCCCGTCAGGCTCTCGAAGACCTGATCGTGATGAGTCTGCTGCCCGAGCAGTACAGCGAACAGCTGCTGGGCTACATCAGTCAGTTCACGTCGCACGCTGCGGGACTCACGACCTTCGGTTTGCTCGGCTTGGCCGTAACGGCTTTTCTTCTGATCGACAAGCTTTTCGTAACGCTCAACCGCATTTTCAAGGTGACGGCGCCGCGTCCGTGGTTTCAAAGGGTGCTCATCTATTGGGCCCTGATGACCGTCGGACCTCTGGCGGTGGCCGTGAGCCTCACCATGACCGGTCACTACGCGGCGATGGCTTTGGAAGGGGTTGATCCCGGTCTTTCAAAGACGCTCTACAACGTCGGACAGGTGATTCTGCAGGCTTTGGGCTTTGCCGTGATCTACAAGTTCGTGCCGTCGTGTCGGGTGCATTTCAGTCACGCGCTCGTGGGCGGCGCTGTGGTAAGCGTCTGCGGCTTGGTCGTCAAGCAGCTTTTCGGCATGTGGGTGACGGCCGGAACGCTCACCAGCATCTACGGCGCGTTCGTGGCGATTCCCGTGTTCGTGCTCTGGGTGTATGTGGCCTGGTACCTCTTTTTTGCAGGCGCCGCGATTGCCGCGACGATTCCGAAACTCACCGCGGGGCGCTTCCTTGACTACTATCGTCCGGGCAATGATTTTTTGACGGCCTTGGCCATGCTGCGCGAACTCGTGCATCTGCGTCTGCGCCACAAGCGTCCGATTCTCGACGTCGAGGAATTGTGCGACGCGGCCGATACCTATCCGGAAGCGGCCGAGCGCATTCTCTCGCGCCTGGCCGATGCCGGTTACGTCGCACCCGTCACGACGGAGGCGGGCGGGCGCACACAGGAGTGGGTGCTTGTAGCCGACAGTCAGAAGACAACCCTTTTGCGCGCCTTCGAATTTTTTGCGGTAAGCGGCGGCAATTCACTCGTTTCGAGTAAGATGCAGCGCTTGGCCGGCAAAGAAGGCGCCGGCGGAATTTTGGCCGATTGGTGGAAGCAATTTTCTACAACCGAAGCTTTGAACCGTCCGATGGCGCAGCTATTTGCGCTCAACGACGCCGAGCAGGACTTCTCTTCGGAAGAAGCCATCGAAAACAACTCAAGCACAACACAAAAGCCGTGACTCGAATTCTTGCTGTTGAAACGAGCGGCGACTACGCGAGCGCCGCCTTGCTGGCCGACGGCGAAGTCGTCTGCAACATTTTTAAGGAAAAAAATCGCCATACCGAAAGCCTGATCTCGCTTGCCGACGAAGTGCTTTGCGGCAAAAACCTCAAGGTGGCCGACATGGACGCCGTGGCGTTCGGAGCGGGCCCCGGAGCGTTTACGGGGCTTCGCGTGGCCTGCGGGGTGGCGCAGGGCTTGGCCTGGGCGATCGGCAAGCCCACGGTGCAGGTGGGCAATCTTGCCGCCGCCGCGTATGCCCTGTTTGAGTCGCACCCCGAAGTCAAGCGGGTCTGCGTTGTGAACGATGCTCGCATGCACGAGTGCTATACGGCAAGCTTTGAACGAGATCCCGAAGGCGGCATGCCCGATGAAGTGCGTGCCCCTGAACTTGTCAAACCCGAAGACGTCGTGCAGATCCTGAGGCAAGACAACGTGCAGGCGGTTATCGGCACGGCTCTTGCTGCGTACGCCGAGGAAATCCTTGTTCCGGAAGGCGTCGTTGCGATCGAAACCGAACAGGTGAGCGCCAGGCAAATCGTGGAATTGGCCGCCGTGATGATGAAGGCGGGGCTGGTGACCGATCCGCATCTTGCCGCACCGCTTTACGTGCGCAATCGCGTGGCTCTCACCATTGAACAGCGCCGAGCAGGAGAAAAGCTTTGAGCGAGGTTGCGTTTCGCGCGATGACGCCCGCAGACCTCGAGGCGGTGGCCGACCTCACGCACCGAGCCGATCCCTTCGGCTGGACGCTGAGAAACTTTTCCGACGCACACGCCTCGGGAAATACGCTCACGGTTTTGACCGTAGACGGGGTGACGTCGGGCATTGCCGCCGTGATGCACGTGCTCGACGAGTCGGAACTTCTGGAAATTGCGGTGCAGCCTGCCATGCAGGGAAGAGGCTACGGCAAGGCGCTGTTGGCGCAGGTCATTGCGCTGGCTCGCCGCAACGGCGCCGTGCGTATGTTTCTCGAAGTTCGGGAGAGCAACGCGCGTGCGCGTAAAATGTACACTTCGTTCGGATTTGAGGAAACCGGACGCCGCAAGAACTACTATCCGACCGAAAACGGGCGGGAGGATGCGATTCTGATGACGGCGCAGTTTTCCCGATCCGTGCCCCACGATTAAGAAGTTTGAGAAAGTAACGCATCAATGGCGCTAACGCGGGAACAAAGTCAAATTTGGCAGGCAATGAATGTCGGCGTGCAGTGGGTGCTGCGCGACGGCATTGATCCGCTTGCGCCGGAACCCAAGCCTGCAGCTTCTGCCGCGCCGGCAGAGGTTAAGCCTTCGGCCGTCTCGCCTTCGGCTACGATCCCCGCAGGTTCCGCACCGGCCGCTCCCGCGATGGTGCGCCGCGGTCCGATGGCCACGCGCCTGCGTCGTCAGCAGGCCGCCGCCGGCATCCAATCGGCTCCCGCCGCAACGACTGCGAATCCCGCAACTTCTGCGGCTGTCGCTCAAACTCTCAAGCCTGCCGCAGCTGCATCGATTGCGACGCGCCCCGCACTGCGTCCCGTTGCGCCGCCCCGGCCGCAGTCCGCTGCTGCCTCTCAGGTGCAGGCCGACGCTCGGCTCGTTGCCGAACTTCGCACAGCACGCTGGGAAGACATCAAGGGAATTGCCGATCGGTGCCGTGTCTGCCCGATGGCGGCTGAGCGCACCAACACCGTGGTGGCCGACGGTGCACCGGGCTGCCCCATCGTGATGGTGGGTGAAGCGCCGGGCCGCGAAGAAGACCTTTCGGGCATTCCTTTTGTCGGCAACAGCGGCAAGCTTTTAACTGAAATTCTCAAGGCGTGTTCTCTCGAGCGCGGCAAGGACGTTGCCATCTGCAACGTTCTCAAGTGCCGTCCGCCCGGAAACCGCGACCCCAGGCCAGATGAAGTGGCCGCTTGCGCGGCCTTCCTCGATCGACAGTTGGACCTCCTGCAGCCCAAGCTTTTGATTTTGATGGGCAAGCATGCGGTCTGGCGGCTTTTGGGCGAAGCAAAGCCGATTTCGCAGATGCGAGGTCACCTTTATGAGGTGCAAATTGCGGGCCGTAAGGTGCCCGCGGTGGTTACCTATCATCCGTCCTATCTGCTGCGCAACCCCGTTGCCAAGGAACTCGGCTGGCACGACATCCTTTTTGCCAAGAAAAACGTGCCGCAGGATTGAACTGATTTTTGACTGACTAGTGAAGCAAATGGAATTCGAACTCTGGTATCTGATTGCGGTCCCGATTCTTTTTGCCGCCGGCTGGTGGCTGCGCGGGGTGGATTTCAAACAGCACAAGAAGGCGACGGAAGGCATTGACGAGCACTACGCCAAGGGGCTGTCGCTTTTGTTGAGCGACGATCCCGTGAAGGCCGACAAGGCGATTGATCTTTTCATCGAGGTCGTGCGCCTGGATCCTGAGACGATTGAGCTGCACCATGCCCTCGGCAACCTCTTTCGCCGTCGCGGACAGTTTGATCGCGCCATTCGCCTGCACAGCTTCCTCGTCAACCGCGCCGAGCTGCCCGAAAAGGAACGTGCTCTGGCGATGGCCGAGCTTGCGCTCGATTATCTGAAGTCCGGCATGTACGACCGCGCGGAATCGGCATACGAACAGCTTGCCGGCTTCAAGGGGCGCGAAGTCGAGGCGCTTGAGGCTTTGATGCACATCTACTGCACAGAGCGCGAATGGAAGAAGGCCGTGGAGACGGCCGAGCGCCTGCAAAAGAGCGGCAAGGATTTGCATGTCGAAATCAGTCATTACTACTGCGAACTTGCCAACCTCGCGCGCTGCACCAAGGATGCGGCTCGCGCGTCCGAATTCGTGACGAGTGCTCTGAAGGCAAATCCCGACAATCCGCGTGCGCTTTCTTTGGCCGCCGATCTCGCGCTTGATGCGGGCAAGCCGCAGGACGCGCTTGCCGCCTGGGGCCAAATTGAAAAGGCTAAGCCCGCCTATGCGCCCCTCATTGCCGCCAAGAAGGCCGACGTCATGGCCGAAACCGACAAGGCTGCCGCCATGAAGTATCTCAAGGACGTGTTTGCGCAGTCTGGATCAGTGGATGTGCTGACTGCCGCCGTCGCTCGCATGTCCGTGTGGGCCGATGCGCCGACGGCGGCTGCATTTGCCGGTGAAGCCCTCAAGAACCGTCCGTCGCTGTCGGCCTTCTCGGTTCTGTGCAACTTGCGCGCCAAGGCCGATCCCGATGATGAACAGGCAAAACTTCTGGCGGAGGTTACCACCAAGCAGAGCAAGCACTTTGCGCGTTATCAGTGCACGCATTGCGGCTTTTTGGCGCACACTTTTGCCTGGCAGTGCCCGGGGTGCGAACGTTGGGACAGCTTCCCGCCGCTGCGCGTGGACGAAGCCAAGAAGGCTTCCTACCATTAAGAGTCAAAATTGAGCATTTTTGAAAGCCTTCTTTTTGGCAAAAAAGGCTTTGACCATAAATTCGGAGAGACGAGACATGCAGATTGAAGTTGAAAACAAGCTTACGGAATTGCAGGCCGACACCCTCGTGGTGGGTGTCTGGTGCGGCGGCGAAAACGGCAAGCCCGAACTCACGCCCTCGGCGGTGGCCGTTGACAAGGCCGGCGGCTTGATTTCCGCTCAGATCGAAGCGGGCGACTTCAAGGGCAAGCCCTCCGAAGTCGCCGTTTTCTACGGCGTTGCCGGACTGGACTTCAAGCGCGTGATCGTCGTGGGCTTGGGCATGAAGGACGCCTTCAGCGAAAAGACCTTCATCAACGTGCACCGCAAGGTGGCGCGTTTTGCAAAGAGCGGATCCGTTGCTTTGACTTCCGCAGAATGGACGCTGCCCGAACGCGACGAAGCCTGGGCCGCCCGCAGTGCCGTGCGTGAACTTCTCTTTGCCTCGCACAAGTCCCGCGGGCTGAAGACCAAGGGCAAGGGGCCGCAGGCCGTTGAAAAGATTCTCTGGGTTTCCGAAACGGATGTGGCCTCAAGCCTTCAGGTGGGCTGCGTGTCCGCCGGCGCCATGATCTGGGCGAAGGAACTTCAGGACCTGCCGCCCAACATCTGCGATCCGCAGTTCCTGGCCGAAGCCGCAGAAAGCGTGGTGCGCGAATTCGAAAAGACCGCAGGCAAGTCCGCCAAGGGCAAGCTCACCGTCAAGGTGCTCGACAAGGACGCCATCGACGAGGCCGGCATGGGCGGCGTGATCGGTGTGAGCAAGGGCAGCCAAACCGATCCTGTCTTCATTGAACTCGCCTGGCAGGGCGCGGATGCCTCCAAGGCTCCCGTCGTGCTCGTCGGCAAGGGCGTGACGTTTGACGCGGGCGGCATTTCCCTCAAGCCGAGCCGCACGATGGATCAGATGAAGTTCGACATGTCGGGCGCCGCCGTCGTCATGGCCGCCGTCAAGGCCGCCGCCGAAATGGAACTCAAGGAAAACGTGGTGGCTCTCGTGCCCGCCGTGGAAAACCTGCCTTCGGGCAGCGCTCTGAAACCGGCCGACGTCATCACGACCTTAAGCGGTCTTACGGTTGAAGTGCTCAACACCGACGCCGAAGGCCGATTGATTCTGGCTGACGCCCTGGCCCGCGCCGCCGAACTCGAACCCGAGGTCTGCATCGACGTGGCAACGCTTACCGGTGCCTGCATCGTGGCGCTCGGCACCGACGTCTCCGGTCTTTTCTGCGAGGACGAACCGCTTACGGCCGCTCTGGCCTGCGCTGCCGACAGCGCGCACGACCCGGTCTGGCCGATGCCGATGGGCGGAACCTACAAGAAGGCCTTGGAGAGCTCTGTTGCAGACCTTGCCAACATCAGCTGGACGGCGGGTGCCGGCGCCTGCACGGCCGCTACGTTCCTTGCCGCATTCGCGCCGAAGTGCCCCTGGGCTCACCTTGACGTGGCAGGCACCGCTCAGGCCGCAAGCGGCAAGAGCGGCGGTACTGCGCGTCCCTTGCCGCTCATTCTTGAGTGGTTGCTTTCCCGTGCTCCGGCACCCAAGGCAAACAAGGTAAAGACCGTGAAGGCTAAGGCTGCCGCAAAGACGAAGACGGCTGCAGCCACGGTGAAAAAGGCTGCCGCCAAGACCGTCCGCAAGGCCGCCGCCAAGTAAGTTTTTCCGACAGACAGAGGTTGAGACACCGCTCGAGACGCCCGCATGCAGCAAATCGATTTTCACTTCAATGTCGCGCAACGCACCATCTATGCCTGCCGCCTGATCAAGAAGGTGCGCAAGATGGGGCTTACCGTTGCCGTCTGGAGCAGCAACGAGGTGCTGTTGCGGCGCGCCTACGACGATCTGTGGCGCTTTGAGGATTTGACCTTCATCGCGCACGCCTGGGCGGGTTCGGCTTTTGAAGCCGATGCACCCGTGATTTTCGCAAGCGACATCACTCAGTTGAAACCGTCCGACGTCATCATTCTTCTGGACGAATCGGTGCCGCCCGACTGGCAGCATACGCTGGCGCCGTTTAACCGTGTTGTTGACATTGTCTCCACCAATCAGACGGAACTTCTCAATTCCCGCGCCCGCTATCGGCTATACAAAACCGCCGGCGTGACGCTCAACGCCTACGACCGCAGCGCAGGTTAAATAACAAATGAATTCCTATCATTCTCCGCTTTTGAAAGAACGTGTTCCCTACGGCTGGGAGGAGCTCAAGCGCGCGGCGCAGGAGCTCAAGAACGGACCGATTCCGGGACAGTCCGAAGAGCAGGTGACGCCTCCGATTGCTCCACAGCCCGAAGAGCCTCGTATGCCGAGCCCCGAACCCATCCGCCGGCAGGAAGCTGCGCCCGTGACGCCCCAGGCCCGTTCTCAGCAGCAAGCCGGAGCTTCCGGCCCCGTTGCCGCTGGTTTGTCCGAAGAGGAGCTCGTTGCCCGTATCGTTCCGAAGGTGCTGGAACGCCTCAATTCGCAGATTGAGATTATCGTGGACGTGACGCTTAAGACCGCTGCCACGCGCATTCGATCGGACCTGCAGAAGGCCGTTGAAAACACGGTGCGCATGACTGTGAAGGAAGAACTCAGAAAACGCTGAGGATTTTCTGTCGTTTGCTGAACAAGTCGCCGTTGTCGGGAGATCCGGGAGCGGCGATTTTTTGATTGCCTGCTGTCGATAAAGTGGAAGCACGTCGGTGAGTAGCCCGTTGAAATGAGCGAATCAAGACGACGTTTCTCATTAACTGGAAAGCCGATCAAACGAAAAGCCGCGCCCCCGACGAATCGAGAACGCGGCTGTTATGCTTCACTGCGGGCGATCAATCAACCCGGACTTAAAGCTTTGATCAGAATGCGTAGCGGGCGCCGAAGTTGATGCACCACTTCTGGTCGATGTCGCCACCGAAACCGGTGCCGACGTCAAGGAACGTGTTGAGCGTATCGGTCACGCTGTAGGACACGCCCAGAGAAACTTCGGCCCAGTTGTCGTCAAGCTCGTCACTGATCTTGGCGGAGTTGTTCGAGCCGTTGACAGCGTGCATTGTTGCGTCCACGTTACCCAGGAAGTCATGGTTGTAGGAGGCCTTTAGGTAGGCTGCACCGCGGTTTTCGGCAAACTTCATGCCGCCCATGACGCCCACGCGAGCGACCAAGCTTTCGATTGTTTCGAAATCAACGCTGCGGATGTTGGTCGCATAGTCCGTGGCGCGCAGCCAGCTGTAGGAGAGCTGAACCTGCGGTTCGACGAACATGTTGTGAGCGAGATCGAAGCGGTGGCCGGCTTCAACACCGACGATGGCGCCGGTCATCATGTAGTCGCCCTTTTCAGACCCGGCCGAGTTGGCAACGTTGTATTCGTTGTCGATGCGGCCGATCTTGGCCATCAAATCAACGAAGCCGCCGTTGTCACCGTAGTAGGTGCCGTAAAGACCCACCGTGTAGACGTCGTTGTCGGCGGAACCTGTATTGAGGTCGGTGTCGCCGATCGTGTAGTCGAAGCTCACGCCGACGAGGAAGTTGTTGCTCACGGGAGCGTCAAAGCCCACTTCGATCGTGCTGTAGTCGTATTCGAGGCCGCGGCCGTCAAGACGACCGTTGTTGTAGCGTGCCCAAGCGCCGGCAGCCTGCGGCATGGTGCGCAGCGTGCCCATACGATCGGAAAGGTTGGTGAGCTGGGAGCGCCACACCAGACCGTTCATCAAGGCGAGATCGGTGGTGGAGGTAATCAGGCTGCTCGGGCCGGAGTAGGTGCTCGTGATTTCGTCACCTTTCTTTTCGTGAACGGAAGCGCCGCCCCACAAACCGTCGGACGTGGTGATGCGTTTAGGCGTTGCATCGTCCTTGCCCAGACTGATGCCGTCAAAGAGCTCTTCGGCCTTGACCGAGCCGCTTGCCAGCTTATCGGTGACCGTACCGGTGTAGTTGAACTTGACAGTAGCACCTTCGTCAACTGTGTCCACATCAAGAAGAGGCTTCTTTTTGGAACCGACAGAATCGAATTCAAATGTCGTCGAACTGTCGCCTTCTGTTGTAATGAGTCCGATTTTGAGCGTCTGGGACTCATCGGAAGAGCGAATGGTCAGGTTGCTGTTTTTCACAGTGACGCTACCCACATTGCAGCCTTCGCATGGAGCGCCATCCAAAGCGTTTACCTTTTCCGGGGTACCGGAAGACAACACGATGGTTTCTGCGCGAGCCAGGTCTTGTACGATCAAATGCGATGCCTTACCGAGCTCAATGACACCTTCAACATGCGAATTGCCCTTAAGAGTCAGGCTGAATTCGACATCCTTATCCCAGCGGCCCGAGGAAATGGCGATGGCGCCGTCGGTGGCAATGATGGTGCCTTCATTGGTCACTGCACCGTCCGTGGCGTCGGAAGCCGTGATGCCATAGGCGTTCTTGCCGCTGGCGATGATAGTGCCCGTGTTGGTCATCTCAACGCCGCTGGCATTGTTGCCGCCAAGCGACATCCCGAAACCGCTGTTGATGACGTGAATCGTGCCTTCGTTGGTGATCTCGGATTTGCGGTCTTTGGCATTGGAGGTGGCCAGCATGCCGGTGCCGCCTTCGACGTAGATCGTACCTTTATTAATGATGGTGGTTGCGTCGCCTGTACTTGCGTCCGCAACCATGCCTTTGGCGGCCTCGTAGTTGGTCTCTTCGCCGTTGTTGTCGGAGTGGACGTAGATGACGGCACCTTCGGCATTTACGCCTTTTTTACCGCCGCTGGCGAGGATACCGGAGGCGTACTGACCGAGTTTGTTGTCAGGAATGCGGTCGGCAAGCACCCAGATGCTTCCGTTGTTAGTGACGATGTCACCCTTTGCCGTGCTGAGGAACGCGGGTGCTTTGGAGCCGGAACTCATCGGTTCGCCAGAAGCGACAAGGCCGATACCATTCCAGGAAGACTGTTCATAGCTTGTCGGATCGTTCGCATCGTCGCGATAGATGATTTCGTTGTAATCCGTTTGATCTGTCGGGATTGCGGGAAATTCGGCGGCGTTAACCGTTGCGGCCATCACAGCTGCGGCCACGGCGGTCAAATAAAAGCGGGGCATGTGTTACTCCGTTTGTGGGTTGCGAAAGTCGCGAGTTTGCATGACTTGGTTTTGAGCGTCAAGCGAATAAAGACGGTTTTGTTCAATTCGATAACAAACTAAAGGAAATTTTGCTTGCTTCGCTCTCTTATATTGAAGACAAATTGAGCAGTGACCAATATGCCCGTTGTGGACAATAGAGAAAGTGTCGGAGTGCTGATACTTTTGAATGGCCTATGGGGCAGTGGTTTTGATTTGGTGATACTAATTCTATTCAGCTACTCTGGAAGGCAACGTTTTGAAGGAGATAGTGTTGGATTTCTTGTAGTTAAGTCTCTGATGTTTTTAAGAACATTTGATTTTGTGTGACAGAATGATATGGATGTATTCGAATGCTCCGCAGATTGGATGATTATGGGGAGAATTTGCAATTTCGTCGGTTTTGCAGGAACCGGGAGATGTGGAAAGTAGGTCAGAGGATGGGTAGCGGGACAGACAAAAAGACAGCGGACGGAGTGTCGCCCGTCTGCCCAACTGAGCACACGCAGACACTTTTGATGTGCTCGCGATGAATAAGTGTCAACAGGTGTGCGGTAGGCTCGGTGTCTTTTGATACACGGACTCGGATTGTGTCCGGGTACGCTCCGAGAAGGCGATCTCACAGCAACCTTGTGTGGTTTTAGGTTGTGCGCAAACAAAAAAACAGGACGCGAACCGAAATCCGCGCCCTGTTGTTGCCCTTAGCGGTCAGCCGGAGCTCTTAACGATCTGCTCCGAAAACCGTGCCGTTTTTGTCGCCCACGGGCTTGGCGTTGCGAGGCGCCTTCACCAACAGGTTGGGCTTGGTGACGGACGGATCGGGCAGCGGTGCAATGTGCTTGCGATCCGAGTGCTTCTTTAAAAGCTCGCTCATTTCACCGAACTCGATGGCGCGCTGCGGGCAGGAGTCCACGCAGACGGGGTTGAGTCCCTTGGCGAGACGATCCTGACAGGCGTCGCACTTGGTCATCTTCTTTGCGACCGTATCGAGCTGCGGCGCGCCGTACGGGCAAGCCTTGGCGCACATTCCGCAGCCGATGCACTTGTCGCGATCAATCAGAACCAGACCGTCTTCCTTGCGCTTGAAGTGAGCCTTGGTGGGGCAGACCTTGACGCAGGCGGGATCTTCGCAGTGATTGCAGCTCACCGAGACGTAATACGCAAACGTATCCGTGCGCCAGGCGCCGGTGGCGCGGTCCTGTCTCCAGCCGCCTCCCTCAAAGCAAAGGACATGTCGGAAGTTGCGACCGACCGGAAGATTGTTCTTATCTTTGCAGGCGACCTCGCACGTTCTGCAGCCGGTGCAGCGGGAGGCGTCAATCAGAAAGCCGTATTGTTTTGCCATGATGTGCCTCCTTTAGATCTTGCGGACTTCGACGAGATTGGTGTGCTGCGGGTTGGCCTTGGCCAACGGGCTCTTCTTGAGAGATGTAAGCGTGTTGATGGAAGGACCTTTGTCCACGCCCTTGGCGTCGGGCGTGTACCAACCGCCCTGCGGGAACGCCACCACGCCCGGGAAAATGCGAGGCGTGACGTGTACCGGCAGCTGCACGCGGCCGCGGTCGTTGAAGACTTCCACCATGTCGCCGGTCTTGAGCGCACGACCTCTGGCGTCGATCGGATTCATCAGGAGTTCGTCGGGCTGCACTTCACGCAGCCACGGCACGTTGTGATACGTGGAGTGGGTGCGGCCGTGTCCGTGATAGCCGAAGCACTGCAGCGGATACTTCTTTTGCAACGGATCGCCCGGCATTTCCCACGTGCGGCAGAACTTGGGCAGAGCCGAAATGACGTCGCCCTTAGGCAAAGTCCAGTCCTTGGCAAGCTTGGCCAGACGTTCGGAATAGATTTCGATCTTGCCCGAGGGGGTCTTCAGGGGGTTCTTCACCGGATCGTCGCGGAAGGCCTTCATGACAACGGTTTTACCCTTGCCCAGCCCCGGCACCTTGACGATGCCTTGCTTCCAGAAGGTGTCGAAGTCGGGCATGGCGTCCGGATGTTTCTTCCGAGTTTCTTCGTAGCACCAGCGCACCCATTCTTCCTGCGTGCGACCTTCGGTGTACTTGTCTTCGATGCCGAAGCGCTTGGCGATCTGAGAGCAGATCCAGTAGCCGCTGCGCTGTTCCCACTGCGGCTCAACGCATTTCTGCAGAGCGACCATGAAGTTGCTCGTGCCCGTGGCGTAGCCGTCGGCGGCGATGTCGTTGAGTTCCTGCTGCATCACGTCGGGCAGGATGAGGTCAGCCCAGCGGGCGGTGGAGGTCATCTGGTTGTCGACGACGAGGATGAACTCGCACTTCTTTTCGTCAGCCAGAATCTTGGCCGTGCCGTTGTGATCCGAATGCTGGTTCATGTTCACGTTGGAGCACTGCGTCCACAGGAACTTGATGCCCACGTCGAGCTTATCCTTGCCGCGCACGCCGTCGGCCGTGGCGGTCATCTTTTCGCCGTGATCGATCGCGTCGCTCCAAGTAAAGAACGAAATGAGCGTCTTAACCGGATTCTTTCCGGAAGGCAGGCCCACGTCGCCCAGGCCGATGTCGCCCTCGCGGCCGCCGTGGCTCGTGCCGGGAAGACCGATGTTGCCCGTCAGAATCGGCAGCATGGCAATGGCGCGTGCAGTTTGTTCACCGTTGGCCTGACGTTGCGGACCATAGCCTTGGGCAAAGAAAACAGGTTTGGTCTTTGCCATTTCACGGGCCAACCGGATGATGGTTTCCGTCGGAATGCCGGTGATGCGGGAGGCGTATTCCGGAGTCTTTGGCGTCTTGTCTTCGCCTTCGCCCAGAATGTAGCTCTTGTAGTCGCTCTTGGCGGGCGCGCCCTTGGGCAGCGTCTTTTCGTCGTAGCCCACGCAGTATTTGTCGAGGAAGGCCTGATCGACCAGGTTTTCCTTGATCATGACGTAGGCGATGCCTTCAACGAAAGCCGCATCGGTACCCGGACGGATCGGCACCCATTCGTCTTCCTTGCCCAGACACGTGTCCGTATAGATCGGATCGACAATGATCATGCGCGGACGATCCTTACCCCGACGAGCGCAATCGAGCTCCCAGGCTTGGCCGCCGCCCGACTGGCGCGTGACCATCGTGTTGTTGCCGAAGGACACGTAGAGCTTGGCGTTGCCGACTTCGGTCATCTGAGAGCCGCCGGCGCCGAGCCCGTAGGTGTAGGGGAAGGCGCCGTTGATCTGAGCCGAAGAGTAGGTGCCGTAGCAGCCCAGAGAACCGCCCAACATATTGAGTAGACGATCGGCCGTGCGGCGCGTGGAAACGAGCTGATAGGAACCGGAGCCGTACTGCAGGTAGATGGCTTCGTTGCCGTATTTCTCGATGGTGTATTTGAGCTGCTTGGCGACGATGTCAAGCGCTTCGTCCCAGGAGATGCGCTCGAACTTGTTTTCGCCGCGCTTGCCCACGCGCTTCATCGGGTACTTGAGGCGTTCGGGAGAGTACAAGCGCTGACGCATGGAGCGGCCTCGCAAGCAGGCGCGGACATGCGGGACAGCCAGAGGCATCTTGGTGGAGTCGGCGCCGGTGTTTTCCGGTTCAATGCGGATCACCTGACCGTTTTTGACGATGGCTTTCAACGGGCAGCGGCTGCCGCAATTGACAACGCACGAAGTCCAGCGAACGGTTTCCATATCATCCATGGCCGCTGCAACGGCTTGACTGAGCGGTGTGATTGAAAAATTAGCCAGTAGACCGGCGGCTGCAACCGATTTCATCAAGTTGCGCCGCGATACGGCTGGGTACTGAAATGTCATTTTTTTTCTCCTGTGAGCGAGCTGCTTTTGGGGAGACAAAATAATCGGGGTCGTGATCGATTGTTTTGTCGGCAGCGGTCTCTGGGGTGCAACGCACCTTATCTCTAAGGTTAATCCTTCTCGGTGGGATTTTGCGCGCATAAAAACCACGTTTTACGCTGATTGAAACAGGCCTTTTGCACACATAGAAACAGGGGGTCAAAAATCGGCATTTACGCTTATTGAAACACTTCAGGGCAGGATGGATCCCCATCATCAAGTTTTCCTGTAACACCTACATGGAGGATTTGATGAAAAAACTTTCATCTCACCAAATCAGGCAAATTCTTGCCTGCGTTACCCAGAACCGTTCTTACCGAGAGCTTGAAGATCAATTGGGCGGGCGAGGCCGTTCGTGATGTGATGGATGCTTTGCGATCAGAGGACATCAGCATTGGTGCATATAGGGGGTTATACAATGCTCGTGGAGTCCATTGGCGCAGAGAAGGTGGTGGCCAGGAACGTGAGCTTGCTAACAAGTGCCGCACATGGGCTGACGCTTTGCAATTTACTCATCCCTTTGTGTCGTCAACGGTGTTGATGAAACTGGTCAATACATATGAGCGTGAAGCTGAACAACACGATACAGAAGTTGGTGTCCTGCGCCGATTATGGCATTAAGTAAAACGGTATCTGTCTAGGCTTTTGCGGAGGCAACGGCGACAGGAACTGGGAATTGACAGTTCTTGTCGCCATTTTGTTACCTTATGAGCCACGCGGTTATCCACATCGCAACAGCACTGTTTACGAGACAAATCGCGAACATGACAGGCCAAATTTTGCGCGAGACACCGGCGGTTCCCAAAACTCTGGCGGCAAATTGAAACAGAGCCCCCATGAGATATAGCCCGGGCATCAGAATCGTGGCATCGGCAGCCGAGAGGGTGCCGGAAGCAAAAAGGGAAACGATGGTACCTACAGCTGCGGCATTCGAAAGGATTGCGGTAGCCAACACGACAGCGGCCTCTCCGGGAAGGGACCACACGTGCATAAGGGGAGTAAAGATGTCGCCGATAAGGCTCATGGCTCCACAGGCTTCTAAAACGGAAATGAAGATAAAAGCCACCATGACGCGCGGCAGTATCCCGTAAAGAGCTAAATTCAAGCCGCTTTTACAACCTGAGAAAAAAGCCTGAGAGGCAGATTGAGGTGTTTCGCTCATCGGGTTACCTCGGATTGGAGGGAGAGTCGAAGCGTTAGCCGCATAAGGTTTGCACCTAAAATTTTGGCGGCAATGATGATCAACAGGATATTTCCGATGGGCGTCACAATGATTGGCAGCAGTGCTAAGCCGTTGGAGTAGATATTGATGAGCGTTCCGCTTGAGGAGAATTGCCACATGGCAAGAATATCGCGCTCGTTGTCCGTAATGGCGCCGGAGTTATGAAGTTCCTTGGTTGCCATTGCTCCGGCATCACTGGATTGCAGTGAAATAAACATGGCTACGGTGGTGATTCCCGGCAAGCCTGTCACGAAGCGAACAGGAGCGGAAAAGAGGCGTTGAGCAGCTTTATCGGTATTCCAAAATTGCAATACGTTCAAAATGCCGCAGGTAATCATGATTGAAGGGATCAGACCGAGGCAGTAAATGAAGCCAGCTTTGGCCCCGGTACCGTGTTTGAGTGTCACGTCGCAGACTTCTGTGCCGTTGGGGAACTGCAAACAACCGAAAGAACCAATGAGTGATTGGAAATCCAGAAAAAAGGAGGAACCCTCCGGCACGAACCAGGCTCCAATACCAGCGAAACAAAATATCAGAACGGCCAGACCGAAGTAGGCCAACAGTGTTTGACGCATGAGGCTTAACTTTTCAGATCAGGATGGCTACGCCATCCGTGTTTGATGCATTTGAGAATTTCCATCACGCAATGAGATCGGTAACGATCCCGAGCCACGACAGCGTGGACCAAATGGTCCGGGATTGGCCAATCCGGCAAAACTCTGACAAGCCGTCCGGCTTCAATATCTCGGCGACACAGGTAGTCGGGAGTCGTCAACGCAATGCCCATTCCGGCAATTGCCATTTGATTGATGGCATAAACGGAGCTTGAAAAAACGGTTGCATTGAACGTCAGCGGTTCCAACACGTGTCCTCTGCGCACAAATAGCCGCTTTTCGGCCATGCCGCCGCTGTAGCGAAGTGCACGATGATTGATGAGTTCTGACGGGTGCTTAGGCATGCCGTATTTTTCGATGTAGGCGGGACTGGCCGTCATGCCGCGGGAAAACGTGCCGATGTGTTCACTGCCTGATGGAATAAAGGAACCGGTCACCAGAGCGATGTCAACGCTGTCGCGATTGGGTTCCTGGGCTTCCGAGTTTGCAAGCATGTTGATATGCACGTCTGGGTGCAGTCTTTGAAATTCGGCAAGCCACTTCCAGAGGAGTTCATCGATGATGGTCGGCGGAGCTGCAATGCGAACAAGTCCCTTGAGGTGGGCGGTGTCGGGCTTGATCTTCTGCAGAAAATCGTCGTAAACATCCAACATGGACTGCGCTTGCATCAGGGCATCAACGCCGGCGGTGGTTAATGACAAAGAACGAGTGCTGCGGGATAAAAACCTCACGCCAAGCGAGGATTCAAGCGCAGAAAGCTTGCGGCTGATGGTCGAAGGATCAACCTGATGATCTTTGGCAACTGCACTGATGGAGCCTTTATGGCAAACCTCAATAAACAAACGCCACAGCGCCAAATTATTGGTGAGATTTGTGTGGGAGAGCGACATTAGAGACAGTCAATCTTCTGTTTTTTTTTACCAGTTAAATTAGCGCGGAATAAGGGGATTTTATTGCATGACAGTTTTGCGTTTTATGCACAAATCCGACAATAAACTGACGAATATAGACATTTCAAACACTTTTGTGGAATGTATAAATCAGAAAAACCGGAGGAGGGAAAATGCAAAAATCTCGTCGAGACTTGTTGAAATCGGCTGTCGCAGGCGGCCTAACCATGGGTGTTTTGAGTAAAGCATCTGCTATGCCGACAGATCGGCCGGATAAATGGGATGCATCCTACGATGTGATCGTGGTGGGTGCTGGCGGTGCAGGTTTGGCCGCTGCAGCTCACGCAGCCGAAAAGGGGCTCAAGGTGCTTCTGCTTGAAAAGTTGGCCTTTGTGGGCGGTTCATCGGCGATTTGCGGCGGCGGATCCACGGTAGCTTGCACGGAGCACCAGAAGAAATTGGGTATTAAGGACTCCAAGGAACAGCTCTATCGAGACATCATGAAGGTGGGCGGCAACCTCAATGATCCTAAAGTGGTTCAGACATTTACGGATCATGTGCTTGAGGTTTACAACTGGTTCATGGCTCACGGTGGCAAGCTCAACAAAGAACATTTAACAGGCAATGTCTCGGTTCCTCGTAACCACCAGATCAATCCGGGATCCGTTTTGTCGGGACTCCAGAAATTGGCCGAGTCAAAAGGTGTCAAGATCATGACTTCGACGCCTGCCGTTCGTCTGGCTTATGACAGTAAGAAACACGCGATCGTGGGTGTGTATGCGAAGTCGGAAGAAAAAGAAATGGCCATTGAAGCAAAGAAAGGCGTTATTCTGACGTCCGGAGGCTTTGCTCGCAACAAGAAGATGCTTGCGCAATATGTTCCCCGTATGGCCAATACGTTGGCTATTTGCGGAATGGGAAGCGACGGCGACGGATTGAAGATGGCTCAAGCCTACGGGGCGGATGTTGCCGACATGCCCTACATCAAGGCAACCTTTGCGTTCAATACCAAACCGCAGTCAATCAGTGACTCCGCTTATCCGTTCTGGCTGGGCGGCATCGTGGTCAACAAAGCCGGCAAACGTTTTGTCAATGAGTCCATTCCCAAGAAGGATGTCGGTGATTACGTTCTCGAACAGGAAGGCGGTATCGGGTACATCGTTTACGATGAACCAGTTCGTCAGGAGTCCCTGAAGGCAGCACGTAACAACGGTAGCGTGTTGCAGTCCGAAGAACGTGGACTCGTCTTTAAGGGCCAGACAATCGGAGAAGCTGCGGCGAAGGCAGGGTTGGATCCGAAGGTCGTTGAGGCGACGGTCAAGGCTTATAACAGCGATATTGAGAAATACGGTGAAGATCGCGTATTCGGTCGTAAGCATCAGGCCGGTGAAATGGGTAAGTTGCGTCCGATTAACAAGCCGCCGTTCTATGTGTTCCCGGGTACCGCTGTGCTGTTAGCTACCTATTGCGGCGTCAAGATCAACGAAAAAACGGAGGTCATTGATGTCTTCGGCAACAAGATCCCGGGACTTTATGCGGCCGGCGAAGTAACCGGTGGCTTCCACGGAAAGACGTACATGTCAGCGACAGCCTTCATCAAAGGTTTGGTGTTTGGTTATGTCGCTGCCAATACGGTTGAACAGGCATCTAAAGGCAAAGCCTAACGATAAGTGAGTCTCTTTTAACCGAGCGGGACTCTTAACTGAGTTTCGAAATTCTCGCCGCTATCTTTGTGTACTTTTAAGCAAAGATGGCGGCGAAATTTTATATTTCGACGATCAAAGAAAGATTTGTTCTCTTTGTCCAAAAAATTAAAGAAGAGTTTTGGATCTTTCTAATTGGAAATGAAAATTTTGTCAATGTTCTTCAACTTTGGCGGGACGATTTTGCAAGATAGCGGGAAAAAGATGTTGAATGTCATAACGGATCCGTAGATATAACAATCTAAAATTTTGTTGTTGTATTCCTCAGGAACGCTTAAATAAAACTGGACATGGGTACAATTTTTTCCGTCTATTCTTTGTGATATGTACAGATGATTTAAGTGTAATCTTTCTTTAAAATTAACTCGGTCTGTCGAAATCATGCAATTTTTAACGTGTATGCTGCAAATCTTTGTTTCATTTTCACCTGGAACGATGTCAAGACACACGAGAAATCTATTTTCTGATAGATCGTTTCTTACGTCTCGTATGTAACATTTGGGTCTCGACTGAAGGTTTGTCTTCATAAAGGCAGCAAGCGCAATTATCAGTGCAATTATTGCAACAAAACAAGTGAAAATATCTAGGAAGTTAAGTTTCTGTTCGATTGGAGTGAGAAGAAAGTCTGTTCCTT
>ERZ835109.1497-NODE-1497-length-18765-cov-2.955692_pt1 | contig 18765 bp, 14 predicted proteins | sample MGYA00519946_ERZ835109 | MGnify/ENA primary metagenome ERZ835109 (study PRJEB31850, sample SAMEA3708771) | human gut metagenome | biome: human gut; feature: human-associated habitat; material: faeces | place: China | collected 2014 ...
TTATATCTTCTAAGTTTACTGTATCAATTATAAATTCCATTTTCTTTTCTCCTATTCTTTTATTAAGTTTTTTATTCCTGCTTGTAAAGCAACATCATAAAAATGTTGCATTTGTTTCTTGGTAAACATTTGATATGATTCTAATCCGTATTTTAAATTCACAAGTTCATATTTAGCTGAAGCTAAAGGATTATAATTCAGCATCTCATATTTTACTTCTGGATTTATTTGAATTAAAAATTTTACGATTTGATGAATATTTTCATCCGTTGCACTCATTGTTGGAATCAGTGGTGTTCTAATGATCACTTTATCTTTATATTCACTTTGTAAAACATAACGAATATTTTCTTTAATAAGTTGTGGTGATACATTTGTACAGGCTTGATGTTTTTGCTCATCAAATATTTTTAAATCTATATAAACTAAATCTAAATAAGGCAATGCCTTTTTTATAAGTTCTAATGATGTATAAAATGATGTTTCAATAGCTGTATGAATCTTTTCTTTCTGACATCTTTTTAAAATTTCAATAAGAAATTCACCTTGCATAAAGGGTTCTCCACCGGAAAATGTAACACCTCCTCCATGTTGAAAGAAAACTTCATCCTCTTTAATTTTATTCATTAATTTATCTAAAGTATACTCTTGACTATCATATTGAATAGCACCACTAGGACATGTTTTAATAACTTGATCAAAGTCTTGATGATTTTGAAAATATGGTCGATCGTTTTGATAATTAATTTGTTCTTTGAATTGTTGACAACATCTACAATGAATACATTTATTTTTAAAATAGATGACTTGTCTTTGAGTGTTTAATCCTTCTGGATTTTGACACCATAGACAACGAAGTGGACACCCCTTAAAAAAAATTGTTGTTCTTAAACCACTCCCATCATGTATTGCAAATCTTTTAATATCAAAAACCAATGCTTTAGATATTTTCATAAGTTGTTCTTTCAATAATTTCATCTTGTAGCTTGCCAGCAAGTTCAACAAAGTATGCTGTATAACCAGCAACACGAATTGTCAACGCTTGATGATTTTCAGGATGAATTTTAGCATCAAGCAAATCTTCTTTTCTAACAACATTAAATTGTATATGAGGTACTTTTAAATCCACAAAAGCACGTAAGAAATTTTCAAATTTCAAACATCCTGTTTCTGTTTTAAAAAATTCTGGTAAGAATTTCATATTTAAAAGGCCACCATTCGTCGTACATGAATTATTAAGTTTTGAAACAGATTTTAAAACAGCTGTTGGGCCTTGTAGATCTCTACCATAGACAGGTGACATGCCTCCATCAGCAAGTGGTTTTAAAGCATTTCTACCATCTGGTGATGCTCCTACATTTTCACCCATTGGAACATGTGCAGAAACAGTATACATTCCTGTATGATAAGGGCCTCCTCGATAATTTGTATAACGTTTCATCTTTTCTCTAAAGTAACATGCCCATTGATTTCCAAGCTCATCGACCCACTTTACATCGTTTCCATATTTAGGCACTTTATTTAAAAGCATTGTTTGCATGATTTCATAGCCTTTAAAATCTTCTTGTAAAGCATTTAATAAATCATGTTGACTTATCATTTTATCATCATAAACAAGTTGTTTAATAGCTGCTAGAGAATCTGCAAGATTGGCTACTTGAATCATTTGAATACCTGATAGATTATATTTAGCTCCACCTTTAGTAACATCTAATCCTTTTTCTAAACAATCATCAATAACAGTAGATAGAAAAGCTGTTGGTAAATAATCTTGATGTGCTTTTTCTACAATCTTTTCTGCAGCCATCATTTTATCAATAAAATAATCAATTTGTTTTTGAAAAGCATTTTCTAAATCTTGATAAGTTTGATATGTTTCTAAACTTCCTAAATCTAATCCTATTTGTTGCTTTGTTAGTAAACATTTTCCATGATTCAAAGTAAGTTCTAATACTTTATTTAAATTAAACATGACTGCATCAGACCATCCTAAATTGTTGCCATGTGTTGTCAGTTCAACACATCCAACAATAGCATAATTACGTGCATCTTTTTCTTCAATTCCTAAATCTTCAATCATTGGTTGAATAATAGCTTCATCATTGAAAAATTGTGGCATTCCACTACCAAGTGAAACAACTTTGATAGCAGCTTGCATTAATTCATGGCTAGAATTTTTATTAAGTCTTACAGATAAATTAGGTTGTGGTAATCCTAAATGCTCTTGTGCTTTTAAACAAAGTAAAGAAAGATCATTATATGTATCATTTCCCTTTTCATCCACGCCTCCTATCGCAATATTAAATCCTATTGGAAATCCAGCAAAATATTTAGCACTATTTTGATTTCTTAAATAAACAACTTGATTAAATTTCAACCACAAACATTCTAATATTTCTAAAGCTTCTTGTTTAGTAAGACTACCTTTTTCTATATCTCTTTGATAATAAGGATAAAGATATTGATCCATTCTCCCTGGTGAAAAAGAAGAAGCATTGGATTCCATATGTAATATCACAAATAAAAACCATAAAGATTGCACCGCTTCATGAAAAGTTTCTGGAGGTCTTTTAGAAAGATTCGTACAAATCTTTCCCACTTCTTTTAATGATTCGATTTTTTCCCTTTCAATCAAATCATGATATCTTTGCATAAAATGAACTGCTCCTTCTAATACAAGAATCGTACATTCATAAAATTCTTTTTGTTCATCTTTACAATTCTTTAATTTTTCTTTTGCTTTTTCCATTAAACCTTGAGGACCAAGTTTTAACCATAAAGCACTATCAGGACAAATATGACCTTGAGCATGATCTTTTTGATTAATTTTTACTACTTTACTTATTTCATTAATTTCTTTTCCATAAGTCCCTTTAATTGCATCTTCTAAAGATTTTCCTTTCCAATAAGGATAAATCTTTTCTCTAAATTCTTTAATATCTTCTTCTTTTACTAAAAACTGATCTTGTGGTCTTGTTGGTAACATTTCAAATTCTTGATTGATCCAAGAACAACCACTTTCAGGAAAAACCACTCCATAACGTACACCTTTGGTACGATTTCCTACAATCAATTCTTCATCTTCTACAGAAATCTCTAATTCTTCTAACGCTGCTTTTAAAGAAAGTGCTCTTTTTTTAGCAATAGATAATTTCTCATTTTCTTGATAAACACGTGTAATGATTCGTGCCTGTTCAATAGAAGCATAACGTTTACTGCTCAACATCTTTTCTTTTAACTTAGAAATTCTTTTTGTTTGATATAAACAATTCATAACACGCCTCCTTTTATTGCTTTTTATTATTACAAGGGTATTATAAGCTATAAAACAATAATATTCAATAATCGTTTTATTGTTTTTACATAAAAAAAGAAATCATTAAATGATTTCTAATCCATACTCCATTATTTTTTCTTTAAAAGGACTTCCTAACTCTTGTTCACCAATATATCCGGTAAATTCACTTAAATGCCCAAAAACATAATTCCCATCCAAATTGAACTTTTCATTTTCTGCCACAAGATAACATTTTTTACTTGCATCCATGACTTCTTTTTTTGTAAGTCCATCTTCTACATCATACGTTGTTACCTTATCATCATGAATATTCATGCCTACTGTTCCAATAAAAGCAAGATCAAAACGATAATTGTGAATTTGTTCAATTGTCAATGCACCAATAAAGCCATCTTTAGCACGATTAAAATGTCCTCCAATAAAAATAAGATTTACATGATGATCACCTTGTCTAAATAATTGCATAATATCAATCATATTAGTAACAATAGTGAGTGGTATATTTTTTTGATAAATACATTTAGCAAGTTCTAAATTCACGGTAGAAATTCCTAAAAATATCACTGTATTTTCTTCTATTAATTCAACTGCTTTTTTAGCAATAATTTTCTTTTGAATTAAGCGCACACTCATACGTTCATCTACATGATAAGCATGAAGATTCTTTCTTACTTGCATAGCCCCGCCATGAATACGTTTTAAAAGTCCTTCTTTTTCTAAAGCTGTTAAATCTTTACGAATACAATCCTCTGTGACTTCAAAATCAACAGCTAATTCTTTAACTTTTACTTTTCCATCAGTATTTAATCTTGCAAGTATTTGTTCATGTCTTTCTTGTTGAAGCATCTTTATCAACCTCTCTTTAAAGTCATTTTATCATATTCAAAATATCTTGAAAATGAATACCTCTTATCCTCAACTTGATAAAATACGCAAAAATACATTTTTTTACTTGATAAAATATGTAAAATTACATATTTTATCAAGTTAGATACTTTTTCATAAAAAAATAAGGACTACAATGAGTCCTTAATGATTGGTAAAACAACCTTAAATGTTGTTCCTTTACCTAATTCACTTTCTAAATGAATTGTTCCTTTATAATATTGAACAATGTGTTTTACAATTGCAAGTCCAAGACCTGTACCACCTGTTTCCTTATCACGCCCTGCATCACATCTAAAGAAACGTTCAAAGACACGCCCTTGATCAATAAGTGAAATTCCACGACCTGTATCACTTACTTCAATAATGTAGTCTTGATCAACAAGATAAGAGTGAATATTTAAATTTCCTTTTTGTTTATTATATTTAACAGCATTATTAATAAGGTTGTTCATCAATTGTTGGACATGTTGATGATTTGCTAGATAAGTTTGTGATGTCAAATCACATATAACTTTAATTTCTCTTTTTTCTATTTCTACTTTTAATGATTCTAAAATATCATCAACAATTGGTTGGAGATGAACAGGATGTTTAATGACTTCAATATCTTTGTTTTCAAGTCTTGAAATCATTAAAATATCACCTATCAATTGTGACATATGATCAACTTCTTTTTGTATTTTATCAAGAGATTGTTTTCTTACTTTAGGATCATTAATCATTCCTGCTTGTAATAATTCACTATAACCTCTAATGGATGTCATAGGTGTTTTAAGTTCATGGGAAACATTTGAGAAAAATTCTTGTCTCATTTTTGTAGCATTAACAGATTCAGTAACATTTACAAAGAGCAAAGTCACTCCATATTCTACTTTAGCAAGATGGCAATCATAAACTTCTTCATCTTTTTTTAGAGTAACGATTTTAGGTTCTACACCGATATTTTCTAATTGATCTATAATTTGATGATCGAAGATAAAATCTTGGATAGGTTGATTCACTTCCATTTTATCACTAAAAAGTTGTTTAGCTTTTTTATTGACCATAAGTATTTCATAATTTGTATCTAATAAAATGAACCCTTCATTCATTTTATCAAGAATACTATTTATTTTTAATCTTTCATTTTTCAAAGTTTTTAGCGTTTTTCTTATTGTATCTGCTTGTTCTTTAAGTTTTGTCGCAATAACATTAAATTCTTCATATTGATAATGATCAAAACTTAAATAACGATTATCATTAATTTTAGAAACCTCTTCACTAATTTCTTCTAATGGTTTAGTAAGTGTTCTAGAAAAACGATAAGAAAGAGCTAAAGCAACACATAATGATAAAGCAACACTAATAAATAATGGTTCTAAAAGTGGTCCTATATTATCAAAGATACCATTATAAGGAATCGCAATACGAACAACATAACCACGATGATAATAAGCCACATACATCATATTCTTTTTAACAGTTGAAGAATAACGTGTCGCATAACCAAACTGATCACTTAAAGCTTCTTTAAATTCACTACGTCCACTATGATTTTCTTGAATTCCCTCTTTATCACTATCCGCTAAAACATTTCCTTCTTTATCAATAATTGTTAAACGTGTATCTTTTGTATAAGCTAAATCATTAAGTTTATCTACTTGATTATCTAAAGGTTTTTGATAATCAATTTGATTTTCTACAAGTTTTACCGTATAGTACATATCTTTTCTTGTTGTTTGCATCATTTGATCAGAAAGAATCACCATTGAAACACTTGAAGAAAATAGTAATGTCACAATTAAAACTGTTGCAAAATATTTAAATAGAGCTTTATTCATCTTATTTCACTTCCTCAACATAGCGGTATCCTACACCTCTAATAGTTTTAATATACTTACTTCCATCATCATCCAATTTAGCTCTTAAAGCACGAATATGCACATCTAAAACTCTTGATTCACCAATAAAATCATACCCCCAAATATGATTTAAAATTTCATCTCTTTCTACGACACGTGTATGATTTTCTACCAAATATAAAAGTAGTTGGTACTCTTTATTGGTAAGTTCCATGACTTGTCCATTATGCATCACTGTTCTTGTTTGTTTATCAATTTTTAAAGTTTGACTTTCGATAATTGGCGCTGCTTTAGGAGCATGTCTTCTAAGCAAAGAACGTACTCTAGCTTGTAACTCTAAAACACCAAATGGTTTGGTCATATAATCATCACTACCACTATCTAAACCATTGACTTTATCAATTTCTCGGTCCTTCGCACTTAAAATCAAAATAGGTAATTCTTGATCAGTTTCACGTATCTTTTTGATAGCATCAATTCCTGAAATGCCAGGTAACATTAAATCAAAAACAGCTAGATCCACTTGATCATTTTCCATACTTTTTAAAGCATCTAAAGCATTAGAAAATTGTTTAACATTATACCCTGCACTTGTTAAAGCTAAATCTATAATTTCTCTAATATTTTCATCATCTTCTACTACATATATACATTCTTTCATTATTTCCACATCCTTTACATTATCTTAACATAGCAAAGGGGAGATTATGTTAAGTTTAGGTTAAAAGTTGATTAGAAATAAAAGAACTTATACCATGCTGTTTGTATAAGTCCTTTTTATTATTTATCAAAAATTCTTCTTAGATGTGCATAATCATCAAAGTAATCAATGTTGGTATCATCATTTATTTTATCAAAATTACTTTCTACGAATAAATCTAATTCAATATATGTTCCATATTCAATTAATTTTATTTCTAAATATGTTTTATCTGATTGCTCAAAGAAATTGGAGATAATAGTTATTATTTCTGTACAATTATTTACATCTTTAAAAAAGGAATCATTTCCTATATTGATCAATGATTTTACTTTGGCATTATATTTAGATTTTATGAGAAAAATATAATCATTTAACAAAGTATCAAATATATAATTATTCGTCATAATATTTATTTTATTATCTAATAAATCATAAAATTGTTCTATTTGATGTTTAGCATCATCATATTTTTTATCATCTATGTTATTTTCTATCAAAATTAATCCATATCTTAAACTATGTTGTATTTTTAAAATATTATCATGAAGATAATGTACTAAAGATTGATTTTTTTCTACATATTCTAATTCTTGATTCTTTAACATATATTCTGTTTTTTCATTATAAAGTCGTGTCATATGTAAAAACAAAATACAAACTACAAAAAATAAAACTGTTAACAAAAGTAAAACTAAATAGATATCATCTATAATTAGATGCATATGACCTATATCATTCAACAGAATAAAATATATTCCAAAAATCAACATCATAGTAATTGTTAATAAATATTTATTTTTTTCAATAATTGTATTTTTTATTTTAGATTTGAAATAATTTAATACCACAATAAGTGCAAAGAAAAGAATTCTTGCTAAAAAAATGATAGGTATTCTATATAGCTTTATAATATTTCCTATATTATAATTTGTTATTACTTTAAAGAAAAATAAAACTATAGTTGAAGTAAAAACAGATATCCATTGAGAAAATATACAAGGAATAAAATTATAAAATTTAATTTCTTTTTTCATAACAGAAACAATTATAAAGTTAATAATTGTTATTGCATATGCCATTTCATTGCCAAACAAATCATAAGTTTGCATAAATTCCATAACTAAGAAACTAATTACTGATGAAATCAAACAATATCTATTTTTTTGTTCAACATCACAAAAAATACAAATTAATAAAGCTACCAATAACACTTCTAAATAATCTAAAAATAAATACATCATTTTAATAAATACTCCTTATATGATGCAAGTACATCTTGTTGATACTTCTTTCCAATCTTTAAAGTAACTCCATTTCTCAATAATAACTTTTCTTTATAAATTTCTTTGACCCAAAATAAATTAACTGCATATGATTTATGAATTCTAACAATATTAGTAGAATTTATAAGAGACATCATTTTATTAAAAGTGCTCGAATATTTATAAAAATTAGAGGATGTATGAATCGTAATTTCATGTAAAAACGATTCTAAATAAATGATATCTGATAATTGAATAGCTGTTTTTTTACCATTAAAATCAAAAGTAATAATTTTATGATTCTTATTAATATATTTTTGAATTAGAGTACATGCGATTTTCATATCTCTATCAAAATTATCTTTCCTAATAAAGTAAAAAGGTTGTACAATTAATGAATCAAAAATCATATCATTCATTGCTGAAACAAATATAATGATTGCATTAGAATTATTTTCTCTAATTTCTTCAGCAATTTTTATGCCATTTTTTTCTTTTAAATCAATATCTAAAAAGAAAATATCCCCTTTTTCAAAATACTGAGCTTCAAAATTACTCGTTATACATTCTATCGAATAATCAAGAAAGATATCTTTAAAATTATCATAAACAATATCTTTTATCTTTTTTACAAAAACTTGATCATCATCTACTATCTTTATTAACATTCATATTTCACTTCTTTCTAAATAAAGTTACGAAAAGAAGTATACCATATTATTATTTTTTATACTTATCTTTAATTTCTTTAACATAATGTATTTGATCATTGAATTCTACCATCTCATTAATACAATCATTCAATTCATTTTCTTTTTCTAAATGTTCTAAACAAATAATTCTATAATATAGCCTCATAACATATCCTATGTCTTTTTGTTGACTTGTAACCTTCTTTGATAATTCAAGAGCTTCTTCATATTCTTCATTTAAAATGAGATACATAATTTTAAAAAGTGGGTTTTTAACTTTATTATCCAATTGAAGATCATATAATTTTAAATATTCATCTTTTTTATTCAAATTATAATAATACTGTAATTTTATAGTATACCAATGTTTATTTTGCTTTTCATCAAAAATTCTTTTACTATTTTGTTCTACAAAGTTTTGATATTCTTCTTTATAATTAGAAATTTCTAAAAGAAAAATATATATTGTTATTAAACTGTCATTAATAGACTTATTATGAATTTTATCGATTGCTTCTTTTACTGTAGATAAATTCTTTTCTATATATTCACTTTTCAATAATAACTTAGGAATACTCATTATATAAATACTCATCACAAGACCAAACAAAATGATTAAAATCAAAGAATAGATTAATACCCTTTCTAAATGATTAATATTCATAATAACAATCAAAAAAGCCAATAAATAATAAACTAGTATAATGAATCGATAACTTAAAACTATCTTATTCTTCATAGTTTTTACCTACTTAGAAAGATATAAATCTAAAGGTGTTTTTGTATGTTCAACAACATAACCACTGCCACCTCTATCTTTAACATCTTCAACCATTGTTGTTATTAAAAGAGGTTGTTTACTATCTGTCGTCATTACTGTAAACCAACCAAGTTCTGTTCCTGTTGTATCACTTTGGCTTTGTTTGATTTCTGCTGTTCCTGTTTTTCCAGCAAGAGCGATACTATCATGATAGATGGCATGCCCTGTTCCTTTTTCGTCTGCAATAACATTAATTAAATCTTCTTTTATTGTTTGTGATGTTTCTTTAGAAAAGACATTTTTAATCCATGTTCTTGTTTTTCCTTGAACGATATGGGGTTGATAGATTGAACCATTATTTACAAAAGCACTATAAATACTTGCAAGTTGTAGGGGATTCATCAAAATTTGTCCTTGCCCATAACCACTATCTGCAATTAATTGATCACTTACTTTTTGATTTTTGTTTATATATTGACTTCTATTCAAAGATAGTTCAAAAGGAATCTTTTTACCAATCTTTAAATTTTTGTAATATTTAAATAAATTATCTTTTCCAATATTTAACGCATTTCTTGCAAAATAAACATTATCTGAATATGTGATCGCATTCTTTAAATTATTAGGTGAAGGAGCATGTAATGTTGTTACATAATAGCTTCCCCAGCTTGAATCTTTTTGCCATTTATCTTTAGCCCCTAAATCTTTATCTGGATCAATTGTCTTTGTTTCTAAACCAATAGCTGCTGTGATTGGTTTCATAGTTGATCCAGGGGTATAAGTTTGTTTATAACGACTCATTAATGGTTGATTACTATCATTATTTAAAGCGTTCCATTTATCCGTTGAAAGTCCTAAGACAAAATCATTATTTGAATAAGATGGCGTTGAAACAAGCGCTAAAACTTCTCCTGTTTGTGGATTTAAAGCAACAGAAGCACTTTTATCATTTTGATATTCATTATAAAGACTTTGTTGTAAATCAATATCGATTGTTAAACGAATATCTTTTCCATCTTTAGCTTCTTTTTGGGCAACTGTTTTAATGATATTGTTATTTTCATCAACAATGACAATTTTTCCACCTACTTCTCCACGTAACTGCTTTTCATAAGTGGCTTCAATCCCACTTCTTCCAATTACTGAACTACTTGTGTATCCTTCACTTTTATGTTTTTTTAAATCTTCAGCATTAACATTTTGAACATAACCTACGATATGTGAAGCCACTTTATCGTAAGGATACGTACGAATACTCACTGTCGAAATTTTAACGCCGTTGATACCTAAAATATTCTTATTGATTAAATCGTTTTTAGTTGCTTCAGAAACAGTTTTGATAGGTACAAAAGAATCATCATTAATCCAAGATGCACTCATTTTCTTTTGAAGGGTTTCAACATCTGTTTCTAAATACTGTGCAATTTGTCCATAATCATTTTCACCATTTAGTTTTCCTTTTACAAGTCCAACAGAATAACCTTTTCCATCTTCAGCAAGAACTTTTCCATTTCTATCTAAAATACGTCCTCTTTTTTCAGGATTATATGTTGTTATTTTTATTTTGCACCCATCAGTGTAACCATCCATAATCAGTTCTTTATTAAATTGGATTTGTTCATTTTTGACCCCTACTTTATTTCGATAAGTAATTCTTCCTGCAAGGGTATCAATATAGATTAAATATTCAATGACATTATCTTGTTCATCTAAGATTTTTATTTGAATATTTTTTGCATCGATTTCTTCATAAAATTCTTTATATTTTTCAACAAAGTATTTTTGTGTAGGTGTATACACTGTTTTGGTATTTAACATTTGATACATTTGTTTATAATTTTTCTTTTTTAAAAGTTCAAAATACTCTGTAACAACTTGTTCATTACTTTTTCCTTGATTAAACACAAAAAACACAGAAACCATCAGTAAAACACAGGCACTTATTCCAATGATCCATTTCTTTTTATCTTTCATTTCTACTGTCCTCCTACAGAATATGCGTAATCTTCATTTGTTGAAACGTCTTTTTCAATAACAGGATCACACTTTACTAAACCAATATCTCCTGGTACACGATAACCAATAAAGGCTACCAAATAACAATCCTTGCCCTTTTTTATACGATAATGATATGTAATATCCATGGTTTCTGTTTCACCTAAATAGGTAATTGTCGATGTATAGGTCATTTCAACATAGAAATCATTAATATCTCCCGCTAAAACTTTGATTTGTTGAATTTGCCCCGTTTCTTGTGCTCCATCTTGTTTAAATAATTTTAAAGAATGAAAATAAGCATCTCTTGTCACAACATAAAAATCATTAGATGATGAAGGAACTTTGAAAAGAGATTCTCTATCATCAAAATCAGGTAATGTTGAGTCTTTTTTCAAATAAGCAACCATTTTATTAACAAGCTCTTTAGCTTGTTTTCGATAGTCATTATCAATTTCTTCTTGTTCTTTTTTATCTTCTTTATAAGTCCCACAATAAAGAGTTACACTTGAATCTTTTTGAAGATTATAAATTTGAATTGTTCCATTTTTATCTAAAAGATTATCCTCATTTAAAATACAGTTTTCATCTAAGGCGATAATATATTGAGCTTCTTCATCTTTAGATAAAGTTAAAGCAATCGTCCCATTTTGTTTTGTTTCATCTGCGTCAAAATACTGCGTTTTATTTTTTATTTTTAAAGTTAATTGTCCTGCATTTTCTTTAAGATACGTTTTTGTTTCACCGTTATTTTTATTAAACCATTCCCCTTGCAATGTAGGAAAAATATTAAAATATGAAATTCCATCACCGCGATCACCAAAAGTAGATACATACACTTTCTTTTGATTTTCTTCGTTATTATAAGTAAAAACATAGCAATCATTCGTAAGCCATTTTCCATGATAACCTTTTATTTCTGTAGAAACAGTATCACTTTTTCTAGCAAAGCATAAATAAATATAATGGTAAATGTCCAAACGATGATCATTATCATCATATTTTAAAACAGCTCTGTTTTTTAAATTTGAAGAAAAAGATGAAATTTCTTCATCTTTTTGAAAATACTGAAATCCAAAAATAGAAATTATAACAAATACTAAACAGCCTATTAAAGCATATTGAATCTTAATCTTCTTTTTCTTAATTAAACAATAATTAATGAAAAGACAACATAAAATAATGAGATTAAATATAATTTGATTCATTGAATGAATATATTCAAATTCAAATCGTTTTAAGATAACTAAATAACCAAGTTGTAAGACCAATAATGAACAACCTATAACACCGGTAAATAAAGAAATTAAAAATGAACTCTTCTTGATCTTTGTTTCTTTTATATCATTTTCTAATTGATCTAAATCATTAAGATCAACGAATAAAATCTTTTGATCTTTCTTTAAAAGTATAAAATCTTTATAATTGATTCTTTTAAATTGTGGAAAACTATAAAAGATTTCTTCTTCATCTTCTTGATAGATCATTCCATTATCTTTAAATGTATAAAAGACTTCACGTTCTTTAAAAGTGTTGCTTTTAAAAAAGATTTGTATAAAAGGAAATAATATGAGAATAATTCCTAAAACAATAAAACTTTTACCAAGAATATCTACATAATGATGAATATATTGTTGCAGTGGTAAAAAAGCAAAACCCCCTAAAATAAACATAATTCCTATAAAATTGAATAGCCAATAAGCCTTACTTTCAAAATAATGATCTCTCAAATATTTTTTATAATATTTCTTTTTTATTAAAAAGTTTTTCTCATATAGAGTATTTTGAACTTTATTTTCTTTTCCCTTCAATAAATCATCAACACTTATATCAAGAACACTTGCAAGATCAACAAGAATCGAAATATCAGGTAACCCTGCCCCGGTTTCCCATTTAGAAATTGTCTTATTAGAAACAGATAATCTTTCTGCCAGTTCCCCTTGGGTCATTCTTTTTTCTTTTCTTCTCTTTGCAATTACTTTTCCAATTTTTTTACTATCCATATAAACAACTCCCTTACACCTATCATACTAAAAACTTTCTTTAAAAGATACAACATTCCATCTAGAGAATATGTCTACGAAGCGTGGAATCCCTTGATATTACGTGTTTTTTATAAAAAATGGATTACAAAAATAATTTTATATTTTTTCATCTAGCCATTCTTTTTCAAATAAAAAAGATGAGATTTTATTTCTCATCTTCATGCTATTATACTCTTTTTACTAATTTCTTAGAAACAGCTACCATAAGTACTGCTCCAAAAAATAAACATCCAACTCCTAAATAATAAAATATTCCTTTAGAAAAGATTCCCTCTAAAATAAGACCTAAAGCAAAAATAATTTGCCCTAAACAATTACTCTTACAATAATCTCTAACAGATTCATTTGTATATTTCTTGTTCATTCCTTTTGTTAGAAACGAGTTCCCATTTGCTATTAAAAGAGCCATAATCATTAAAACCACGCCAAGTCCTGCAATAATGCCTACTCTTACAATCTCTGCAAAATTATTCATAATATTTTTCCTCCTTTTTGAACCTTTTCTATTTACTTAATTATATCATAATAAAAACAAGATTATTATCAATTGATTCTATTTATGAAAATATCTTTTATCTTTTTTGTTAATCTATAAGTTGACAATCATGTCATAACATAGATAATTAATTAACAGGTGATGAAAAATGTATAATATTTTATTAATTGAAGACGATACAGCTTTAAATAAAGCAATTTCAGTTTACTTCAAAAAAGAAAAATTTCATGTACTCTCTTGTTTTAGTGGTCAAGAAGCACTTGACACATTTTCTCAAAATAATAGTGATCTTATTATTTTAGATATCAATCTTCCTGATTTATCTGGTTTTGATCTTATTGAACAAATAAAAATTATGAATTTAAATATTCCCATTCTTATTTTATCTGCTTGTGATCTTGATTCAGATATTTTACATGGTTTTAATTTAGGCGCAGAAGATTATGTAACAAAACCATTTAATATTGAAATTCTTCATAAAAAAATAAATGTTATTTTAAAAAGAAATACAAAAAACATTTTCTACAAAGATGACCATCTATTTTTTGATAAAAATACATCTAAATTAGTAATCAACAATGAAGAAACCAAATTAACACCTCTTGAATTTAAATTATTATCTTTATTTTTAGAAAATCAAAATCAAATACTTTTAAAAGAAACAATCATTGAAAAAATATGGGATTCAAATGAAAATTATGTTGATGAGCATACATTGCTTGTTAATATATCTCGATTAAGAAATAAGATAGAAGATGATAAACACCATTATATTAAAACTGTTTATGGCCTAGGTTACAGGTGGTGTCATGATGAATAAAATCATTGCAACTCTTTATGTTTTATTTTTATTTTCTATTTCAATAATCATTTTCTTTTCAACAAATTCTATCTTAATAAAATGCTTAACCATCTTAAATTCATTAGTAAGTATTCTTATGTACTGTCTAAACATTTTTTCTTTCAAATCAAAAATAAATCATTTAACACATTATATTTTTAATACTTTTGATAAAACAGCAACTCAAAGCAATAAAGAATATGAAGAAACGATTGAATCAAAATTATTACATCAAATTAATAAATATAAACAAGAATTGGATATCGAAAAAGAAGAAACAATCCATTCTAAACAAGAAATTCAGTCATTAGTCACTCATATTTCTCATCAAGTGAAAACACCTTTAGCTAACATCAAAATATATAACGATTTATTAGCACGTAATGATTTATCTAAAGAAGAAGCTATTGACTTTCATATAATGCTTAATCAACAAATTAATAAACTTGATTTCCTATTGGAATCTCTTATTAAAATGTCTCGATTAGAAACAGATATCATTCAATTAAATATTGAAAAAAATGATCTTTATTCTACTCTAATTGAAGTAATTAATCATGTTTTCTTACTTGCTGAAAAAAAACATATTAATATCGAACTATCCAAAAATACACATATCTCTGCCCTATATGATGAAAAGTGGACTCAAGAAGCTATTTTTAATGTTTTAGAAAATTGCATAAAATATTCAAATAAAAATACAACCATAACAATTCAAATATCAAAAAATACTTTCTTTTCTAAAATTACAATTACTGATCAAGGAATTGGTATAAAAAAAGAAAACTATAATAATATTTTCCAAAGATTTTATAGAGCACAGGAAGTGCAAGATGAAGATGGTATTGGTATTGGACTCTATTTGACAAGAGAAATCTTATCTAGAGAAGAAGGCTATATCACTGTTCAATCCGAATATGGAAAAGGTTCGACTTTTACAATCTATTTAAAAAGATAATGAATTTTTTAATTCATTATCTTTTTTGTAACAAGTTTGTGATATTTATTTTGTAGAATATAGATAATCAAAGGAGAGTGCTTATGGAAATCGTAAAAACAAAAAACTTAAAAAAATATTATAAAATGGATAACTATACTGTAAAAGCTGTGGATAACATTAACTTGAATATTAACAATCACGAATTTATTGCAATTGTTGGAAGTTCTGGTAGTGGAAAATCTACTCTTTTAAATTTACTTGGTGGATTAGATAAACCTACCAGTGGAAAAGTATTTATTAATAATATTGATATTACATCAATGGATGAAGATGAACTGGCTATTTTTAGAAGAAGAAACATTGGTTTCATTTTTCAAAATTATAATCTTATTGGTAATCTCACTGTTTTAGAAAATATCACTTTACCTATTGAACTTGATGGTAATGAGATTCCATATGATTTTATAAACGAAATACTTCATGTTTTAAAACTAGAAGATAAAAAAAATATATATCCCAATAAACTATCAGGTGGTCAACAGCAACGTGTTGCTATCGCTAGAGCGCTGGCAACAAGACCATCTATTATTCTTGCAGACGAGCCCACTGGAAATCTTGACTCAAAAACTACTCAGGAAGTTATAGGATTAATTAAAAGAACAAGTCATTTATTTAAACAAACAATCGTCATGATTACTCATAATGAGGATATTGCTCAATTAGCTGATCGTATTATAAAAATTGAAGACGGAAAGTTGCGTGAAAACAATGATGAATAATAATAAAAAAGCAATCAATAAACTCACATTATCAACATTAAAAAATAAAACAAAAACACTTTTTATGTTTGTCTCTATCATTCTTGTTACTTTTATGATTTATAGTATTTTTTCAATTGGATTCAGTTACTATGACAATTATCAAACCTATAATCTACGAAGTGCAGGGACAACAAGTCAAATCATGATGACGAATCTTACTAAAAAACAAAAAAACAAATTAAATGATTTAGATTATATTAAAAATATTGGTAATCAACACTATTATGGTCGTATTAATTTTGAAAATTCCTATTCAGATAGTCAAATCGTTCTTTCTAATTATGATGATATTGAATGGAAAGAAGACATCTTGCCTACAATTGCTTCATTTGAAGGAAATTATCCTACAAAGAAAAATGAAATTGCTTTGTCAAGATGGACATTAAATAAATTAGGTTATAAAAACAAAAAAATTGGTGATTATATTACTTTAAATATAAATCATCAAAAACAAAGATTTAATATTAGTGCTATTTTTACTGATTATTTAATTGGTCGAGATCAAAAAACCAAAAGTGCTAATGTTGCTGCAGCAACTTTTTATTTCAAAGATCATCATCAAGAAATTAATCAAATAGGAAATATTATTATTTCAAATATGTACGCTAAATCACATTCGTCTCTTTATCAAGTCACATTGGTCTCTCTTAAAGATAAACACCAAGATGCTGATAAGATTATGTCCCAATTAAATAAAGACTTAAACTTAGCAAAAAATCAAAAACTCTATAGTTTCGGTCTTTTAGCAAATAAAACAGACGGTTTGTTGTCTATTGTAGCATGTGCATTTCTAGCAATTCTAATTGTGTTAAGCGGATATTTTATTATCAATAATATTATGCAATTGTCTATCAATAATGATATTTATTTTTATGGACAACTTAAAACAATAGGAACGACCCCAAAACAAATAAAATCGATTGTAAAAAAAGAAACACTATTTTATGCTTTATTAGCAATTCCTATGGGATTAGTGTTTGCATCACTATTTTCATATTTTTTAGTACCTTATACACTTCGGCGATTAATATCGGGATCAGCTATTGAAAACATCTTTCCATGCAATGTTTCATTTAGCCCTTTCTTGTTTTTAATTGTTATTATTTATGTCTTGCTTACTATTTGGGTAAGCAGTAAAAAACCAGCAAAGATTGCTAGCAAAATATCACCTATTGAGGCAATTAGATATAACGGTCTAGGTAATACATCATATATAAATAGATCATTTTCTATTTTCAAAAAAAATCGAATACTGTCTCTCGCTATTAAAAATATTTTAGGAAACGGTAAAAGAAATATTTCTGTTATACTTTCACTATTTATTGGATTATTTTCTTGTTTAACAATTTATTCTGCCATTTCAAAGCCAGATTATAATATTCTTTTTGCTAGACAACAGCCTTATTCTTTTAATATCGAGGCAAATAATCCAAATAACGAAGGAAAGCAAAGTGATATAACCAATAAAGAAATCTCAAAAGTACAATCTTTAAAAGAAATAACTGAATTAAAAATCGTTAAAACTGCTTATTCAACAGTTACAGGTTCATCTAAATTTTTGCAAAAAGAATTAGGTAAGAAGAATAGTTTTGCTAAAGAAAGCAATCATTTTAAAGCAACTATCATTCTTTTAAATGAAGATGATCTTTCTCATTTTTCTAAAACAAATAAAACAGATAACATATCATTTTTAAATGGTGATAGCATCTATCTTTTAGATACATCTGTATCACGTAAGTATATAAATGATTCCCTTTCAATACAAAATAATAACGGTGAACTTGTCGATTATAAAATTGAAAATTTATTTAAAGAAGATTCTAATTTTCTACAAGATGCCCAAAATTATTTGATTTCTGATAGTGATCATATCTGCATTTATATGAGCGAAAAAGGTCTTGAAAAATTACAAATAGATCCAATTTATGAAGAATTAAAAATCAATACTAAAAATGTCAATAATGAAAAACTTCAAGAAAAACTTTTAAGTATTTTTAAAAACTGTACTATCGCTTTTAAAAGTCAAATCAACACCATCAAGCAATTACAACCAATTATAAATTGCTTTATGTTTGTAGGTATTCTTTTTGCATGTATTTTATTTCCGTGCCCTTGACCATATTTTTCGCATGTATTATGTACTAGAACGCCGGATTCAGCTACATAGTATGTATGGTAATCTT
>ERZ835109.1498-NODE-1498-length-18763-cov-4.029346_pt1 | contig 18763 bp, 14 predicted proteins | sample MGYA00519946_ERZ835109 | MGnify/ENA primary metagenome ERZ835109 (study PRJEB31850, sample SAMEA3708771) | human gut metagenome | biome: human gut; feature: human-associated habitat; material: faeces | place: China | collected 2014 ...
CTCTTGTAGAATATATACCTCTGGAATACGCATAAAGTATGACAGCAAACATTCTAACAGGATGAATTTTTGTTTTATGAGAAAATACTTGCATTAACTTATTAAAATTCATCGCCTCCAAAATTTTGCTAAGTTTTCTCACCGGATCATCGTTAGAAATTTGATATTCAACAAGATGAAAAATTTTATATTGTTTTAAAAGAAAAAAAGTGTTATCATTAAAATTAGTTGTTTTTTGCATAGGTATATTGTATTAGAAATTTGTAAAAATTTTAAGTACTTTATACCTTTTTTATTTTAAAAGAAAAAAAATGCAACAGCCCCTTTTAAAATTGTGTGTATTGTGAAAATCCTATTTATTTGCTTCGTAGTGTGCTTTTAATTTGTTTACAATAGCTTCAGCTTTTTTAACAGCATCTGCAATAGCAACTCTTACAACTTTTTTTCCTTCAAATCTTTCTTCATTTTTTATTGCAACTTCTTTTGTAAGAACTACATAATCTGCTGATTTAACATCTTCTGCAGTAAGAACATTTTCAATTCCGATTCCGCCTTGAGTTTCTATTTTAACTTCAACTCCAAGTTTTTCTCCTGCTTTTTTTAATGCTTCTGCTGCTATGTAAGTGTGTGCAACACCTGATGGACAAGCTGTTACTCCTATTATTTTCATATCCCTTTGCATCTCCTTTTTACGACAGATTTTTGTTCCTGTCAATATCCTATCACTAAATTACAAATTTATTTATCTATTTTATTAGAAATCCATATCTAAATCAACATCTGTATCATCTGAAGCTGCTTCTGCTTCTCTTTCTGCCACAGGTTTTTTCAAAATATTTACTATTACTGCTGTTGTTAAAGCCCCTGCAAGTGTTCCTATGATATATCCCATTTTTCCTTCAACTACAGGAAGTACAATCCAACCTCCCCAAGGTGCATGGTTAATTACGTTCATTAAGAATCCTATAACGTTTCCGACAATTCCTCCTGCAACTATGAATGGAATCATGTGGCTTGTTCCAAAAAGTAAATCTTGTTTAAATTTTGCTAATGCTTTTTTCATGTCTCTCCTCCTCAAAGTTTACTTATATATTTTTATTTTTTTATTCTGCTGTTTCAAATGTTTTCTGCTGTTTTAATATTTGTATAAATAATTTTAATTTTATTATTCGTTTATAAGTTTTACTGCTTCTTCAGCTGTTGCTGCTTTTTCAAGTCCGGCTCTAAAGTCATCGTCTAAAATTTTCTTTGATAAATCCACAAGGATATTTATATGTGTAGTTCCTTTTTCTCCATCAGGAATTGCAAGCATAAATACCATTTTTGCATATTCATCTTCATCTGCACTCCAAAGTACAGGATTTTTTAATCTTGCAAATGCAACTGCTGCTCTTTTTACTGTTGTGCTTTTTCCATGTGAAAGTCCTACATCATATCCAACTGCTGTTGCAGCTATTTCTTCTCTTTTCATAAGAGAATCTAAATATTCCTCATAACTTTCTGCTATTCCTTCATCAGCAACCTTTTTAGCCATCATTTTGATAACTTCTTCTTTAGTTGCACATTCTACATCTAACATAACTAGATTTTCAACTGTTAGTGCCATCTTACTTTTCCTCCTCGTTAATAAATTCCTCTATTTTTTTATAAATTTTATTTGACGTATCCAATTTGTCCAGTTTTTTTATAAGAGATTTTTTTCTCATTACACCTAAAAATTCCATAAGCCCGTTAAGGTGTTCTCTCTTATCTCTGCTGGCAAGTGTAAGAACTATTCTCACTTTTTCATTTTCTGGAAATTCAACAGGTTTTTTAAAGAATGCAAGGCTTATTCCTGTTTTATTTATTGATTTGCTGTGTCCAAGAAATATTCCGTCCTGCACAACCATATAATTTCCAAATCCATTTATAAGCTCCATTATCTCTTTTGGGTAACTTTCCCCCACAAATCCCTCTTCTATCATTGAAAGAGCACTTCTTTCGATTGCTTCTTCCCAAGGAAGAGTTTTATCTATTATTGTTATTCTTGAAGGAGCAAGCATTTCCAAAAATCCAAGCCCTTTATCTTTTTCTATATCATCAAGAATTTGATGTTTAAATCTTTTTTTCAGCTCTTTTATCATCTCTTCTTTCTGAAGATTTTCAGAATATTTTTCAGCTATTTCAATTATTTCTGAAAGTTTTATATTTTTAGAAGATGACAGCTTTTCATTTTTAAGTTTTATTATATCTTCTGTGCTTAAAATTGGTGAAACTTTTATAACTTTCTTATCTCTGAATTTTACTCCTTCAATAGTTGTTACCACCAAATCTATATCTTCATTCTTGTAATTTTCAAGTTCATTATATGGAATAATATTTACAATATTCACATTGAAATGTTCTTTAATGCTGGCTGAAAGAAATCTTGATGTACTGTATCCTGCTCCGCAGACAATTAAAATGTTTTCAAGTTTCTTGCTTTTTATTCTCTTCATTGCAAGCTGAAAATGCATTGCAATATAAGCCAGTTCGTCATCACTTATTTTTATATCTATTCCTATTTTATTCCATGCCTTTGACACAAGATTTAAAACGAGAGGATAAGTTTCTTTAAACTCATCATAAATCTCACACGGAAGCCTTATTCCTTTTTTAGCTCTGTATATTGCCGGCTTCATATGATTAATAAGATTTTCAAGAAGAAACATATCTTTTTCAAGCTCTTCATATCCGCTTTTTGTCACTTCTTTTATAAGTCTCATCATTGAAAGTTCTATCTGAACCCAGTTTATATAAAATGAATCATCAAAGCCAAAGCTGTGGCTTCCCAAGAAATATTCAGTCATATTTAAAATCTCGCTTTTGCTAAGACCGTATTCTGAAAATTTTCTTTCAACAATGGCATATTCTTCACTTTTTGTTAAAAATTCCATATTTTTTATTAATTTCAAAGGGTGTTCTTCAAATCTTTTAAAAGTTATAAGTATATAGAAAAGAAGAATTTTAAAATTTTCGTCCCCTATTGTTTTCTTTGCTTCATCAAGAGTATTTTTTAAAACTTTCATAGCATTATTTACATTTTCAGTTTTAAAATACTCGTCCATCTTATCCCAGCAGATAAAAAATCCATATTGATAATTTTTTTCAATATCTATTTTTCCGCCTTCAAGATATTTTATATTGTAATTTTTCAAAAGGATATCAAGAATCAGTCTTCTTACATTTCTTTCTTCTGCCTGATAAACAAGTGTTTTGCTGTCTAAGGAAATAATAAATGTTTTCATATAGTTTTCAAGAACTTTTAAATCATTTTTTAATGTAAGTTCACTGATATCAAGTTTTTCTTCAAGAGTTTCAAGAGATATATTTTCATTGTTAAAAAATATATCAGTTATGATTATTTTTTCTCTTTCATCTTTTGTGAAAGAATAAAGAGACATGTTTCCAGCCACTTTTTTTACTATCTCTTCAAGAGTATTTTTTACAACAATTTCTCTTTTTCTTATTTCTATTTCAGGAAGTCCAAGCAGTTTCAAGTAATAATTATAATCGTCTATTTTGTATCTCAAATTTCTTTCACTGATTTCCATGCTTTTTGCATTTTCTATCAATGAAACTTCTCCATTTTCTTTAATATCTCTGACCATATCTAATAACTTTACTGTTATCGGCATTTTTCTTCCCTCCTTTTGACTACATTGATTATACTTTTTTAAACTTAAGTGTTCAGCTAAAATTCTTTTCATTTTTTTTGGAAAAGTTTTATTAATTTTAGAATTATATTTTGTATGCTCCATATTTATTGATTTCCTGACAGCCGTCTTTCAAAAATTCTGCTAAATTTCAACTTTTTTTTGAAAGTTTTTATAAAAAAAACCGAGAAAAAATTTCCCGGCTCAAAATTTAAATTTTATTTTTATTTATTATAAATATCGATTTTTTGATAAGGAATTTCAATTCCTTCTTTGTTAAATTCTATAATAACAGTTTCCATAAGTTCAAAATACACTTCCCAGTAATCTGGAGTCTTTGTCCACACTCTGAAAACATAATCAAGTGAACTTGCACTGTGTGCATTAAGTCTTATTGTATAACCTTTTTCATGAAGAACTTTTTCATTTTCTTCAGCTATTCTTTTCAGCACAGCTTTGGCTTTTTCTACAGGAGTATCATAAGATGTTGATATCACTAAATCAACTCTTCTTTCTGGTTCTCTTGAAATATTTGTTACAGCACCATTTGCAAGCTGACCATTTGGAATTATAATTCTTTTATTATCTGGTGTTGTAAGAGTTGTATAAAGAATATGAATCGCCGTTACTGTTCCAGAACCTGCAGCTGCTGTTATAAATTCACCTTTTAAAAACGGCTTAAAGAAAAGAATAAGAACTCCTCCAGCAAGATTTGCCAGACTTCCTTGAAGGGCTAAACCAACAGCCAAACCTGCAGTACCTAAAATTGCTACAAGAGAAGTTGCCTGAACACCTATTCCGCTTATTATTAAAAAGAAAAATCCAATATAAACAACTGTCTTAATCAAAGAAACCAAAAATGATTCCAGCAATGGATCTGCTTTGCTTTTATGAAGCAAAGCTCTAAGAGTTTTTACTATCATATTTACAGTAGGCTTCATTATTATTAGTATAAAAATAACCCAAAGTGATCTTATTGCTATTTTGGGAAATATTTTTGCTATACTGTCTATAAGGCTGTCAAAAAATATCTGTGTTTTAGGATTATTTATTACAGATGCTAATTCTGTTATATTTTCTTCCATTTGTATATCCTCCTTAAAGTTTATTTATGTCAATTATATCATAATTCAAATATGTATGTAAAATTTTAACGGGTAAAAAAAAAGACACATTTCTGTGTCTTAACTTTTCTAAATGGCGGGAGTGACGAGATTCGAACTCGCGACCTCCTACGTGACAGGCAGGCGCTCTAACCAACTGAGCTACACCCCCATTAAAAAAATAATGGTGGTCACAATAGGACTTGAACCTATGACCCCCTGCTTGTAAGGCAGGTGCTCTCCCAACTGAGCTATGCGACCATACTTAAACTGGTGGTGAGGGAAGGATTTGAACCTTCGAAAGCTGTGCTGGCAGATTTACAGTCTGCTCCCTTTGACCACTCGGGAACCTCACCCTCTACATCTATATTAAATTTTATTTGTACCTTATTGGTACCCCGTAGGGGAATCGAACCCCTGTTTCCAGAGTGAAAATCTGATGTCCTAACCGTTGAACGAACGGGGCATAACAATGGTGCCGCTTATCGGAATCGAACCAATCACCTACTGATTACAAGTCAGTTGCTCTACCAGATGAGCTAAAGCGGCGCCTTCAACAAGATTGATTATATCTTATCTCCATTGTTTTGTCAATAAATTTTTTTCATTTTTTTAATATTTTTTTACAGCACTTAAAAAATTCTATATTTTCTAAGGCTTCATTTATTGGGAACTATTTATAAATTGCATTTAATTCTTCCTGAGAATATACTCTTTTGGCTTTCATATTTTCAACAAGCTCTTCATTTTTTTCTATTTTTTCATTATCAGCTATATGAAACTTTCCTAAAATTTCAACATCATGCAGACCTTTTTCTTCAAGATATTTTTTTATAAAATGAAGTCTTTCAAATGAGGCAGGCTGAACCCATTTTTCTGTTCCAGGTCTGTCAAGTCTGTTAAGTTGAAGTTTTGTATAATTTACATCTTTCAAAAATTCATAAAGTCCGTCAAGCTCTTCAAGGCTGTCATTTATTCCTTCAATAATAAATGTCTCAAGATAAATCTTTCCTTTGAATTCATTACCAAGAGCTTTTATACCCTCTTTTATTTCGTCCATTTTTATTGTTGCTTTAGGTCTGTTTATTTTTTTCATTGTAATTTCATTTACACTGTTTAATGTGGGAATAACTATATCTGCACGGCTTATTTCATTTCTTACTTTTTTATCATGAAGAAGTCCTGAATTTGTAATTACCACAACATTTACATCAGTATTATCTTTTATCCAATTTATCATTTCTCCAAGATCACTGCTTAATGTAGGTTCTCCATCTCCAGAAAAAGTTATACAGTCAGGTTTTATAGTTTTTAATATATCTAGTATTTCTTTTTTTGCTTCCTCTATATCTATGTAAGATTTTCTTTCTGTTACAAGTTCACGTGTAACTCCGCATTCGCAAAATACACAATTCATATTACAAGTTTTAGGTGCTACTAAATCAAAACCTAAAGATATTCCTAATCTTCTTGATGGTACAGGTCCAAACAGATATTTATACATAATTCCTCCTTAAAATAATCTCTTGTTAATTTTCCATTTTAATTATACCTTAATATATATTCTTTTCAAAAAAAATTTTATAAATTGTAATAATACAATTTTCTGTGTAAAAAATGTTGTTTTTATTTTAAAATAATGTTAAGCTGTGATATGAAAAATTTTATATTATATAGGAGGTGTATACTATGATAAATATATCAAATGCACTGGAAAAAAACCTTCTGCTTGAGGTTAAGAACAAACTTATTCTCCTTAACCCCATAGATATTGCCTCTATTTTGGAAACACTTTCAAAGGAAAATACCTTGAAAGCTTTCAGAATTCTTTCAAAAGATTTGGCAAGTGAAGTTTTTTCATATCTTTCTTCAGAAAAACAGCAGGAAATAATAGAATCCAGCAGTGATGAAGAGTTAAAAAGAATTATTGATGACATGTTCTTGGATGATACTGTAGACCTTATCGAAGAAATGCCGGCAGGAGTTGTGGCAAAAATTTTAAAAAATACCTCAGTTGAAAATAGAAAACTGATAAACCAATTTTTAAAATATCCTGAAGATAGTGCCGGAAGCATTATGACGGTTGAATATGTTTCTCTAAAGAATGATATGAATGTTAAAGAATCCCTTGAAAGAATAAGGGCAAAGGGAATTAAAAATGAAACCATAAACGACTGCTTTGTAATCGACAAAGAGAGAAAACTTGTAGGAACTCTTCCAATAAGAGAACTTATTATTAACCAAGAAGAAACTCTTATAAAAAATATTATGACAGATAATTTTGAAAAAGTTCAGGCAGATACTGACCGTGAATTTGTTGCAGACCTTTTCAGACGTTATGACCTTTCTACAATGGCTGTTGTTGATACAGAAAACAGACTTGTAGGAATTATAACAATAGATGACATCGTAGACGTTATTGACCAAGAAAATACTGAAGACTTTCAAAAAATGGCTGCTATGGAGCCTTCTGACAAAGAATATCTTAAAGAATCTGTTTTTGCTCTGGCAAAACACAGAATTTTATGGCTTCTTATACTTATGATTTCTGCAACTGCCACAGGGACAATAATAAGACGTTATGAAGATACACTTCAGTCTGTAGTTGTTCTTGCTGCATTTATCCCTATGCTTATGGATACAGGAGGAAATGCCGGTTCTCAGTCTTCTACACTTATTATCCGTGGGCTTGCTCTTGGAGAAATAAAGACAAAAGATGTCTGGAAAATTTTATGGAAAGAATTCAGAGTAAGTATTATCGTTGGAATAACTCTTGCAATAGTAAACTTTTTAAGAATTTTATATTTTGATAAAATTGGATTTACAATGACTTTAGTAGTATGTCTGAGCCTTTTTGCAACAGTTGTTATTGCAAAAGTTGTAGGAGGAATACTTCCTATTGCTGCAAAAAAACTAAAACTTGACCCTGCTATAATGGCGAGTCCTCTTATTACAACAATCGTTGATGCTTGTGCTTTAGTGATTTATTTCACAATGGCAACTGCTCTTTTACATATTTAATGCAATAAAAAACCCTGCACTAAAAATTGTGCAGGGATATTTTTTATTTACTGTGATGATGAAGCCTTTCTTCAATATCTTTTTTTATTTTATTGTAATGTTTTTCAATAAGAGCAGCTTTATCTCCAAATATTATCTGTAATCTGTTCTCTCCAACTTTTATAATTCCTTCTGAACCAAGTGCTTCTATTTTTTCTGAATTTATTTTTTCTGTTTCTTTAACTTCAATTCTAAGTCTTGTTATACATGAATCTACAAGTATAAGATTTTCAAATCCTCCAAGTTCTTTTATAACAAGTTCACAAAAATCATCATCTGACATTTTACTTGTATCTATTTTTTTAGGTGCTTCTTTTCCTTGAATTTTATCACTGAAACTCTTAAAAAAACTGGAAAGTCTCCCTCTCTTCTCAGTATCTTTCATAATTTTCCTCCTCAAAATAATACAATTACTTTATATTATTAATTTTTTAAAAAATTTCTCCTATCATACATCTGGCAGAACCTCCACCGTAATATTCTATTGTTTCTACATTTGAATAAAGAATATCTGTATCTTTCAAAATCATATTTTTTTGTTCTTCATTTAAAGATTTATATGCTGTTTCAGACATTACTACAAATCTTTTTCCGTCTTTCCCTCTAAGTTCAAGAGTGTTTCCAAGAAATTTTTTTACCTGTTCCAAAGAAATTTCAATTATTTCTTTTCTGCTTTCTTCAAGCTCTTTTCTTAAAATTTCTCTTTCTTCTGCATCTGTCACAGACTCAAGACATATGACAGCTCTGTTTTCTCCTATACTCATTATTACATTTGTGTGATATACAGGATATCCTTCTTGAAAAGCTCTAAATACAACAGGCTTATAATTTAGCTCTTCACAAAATTTTCTAAAAAGTTTTTCATCAGAACGAGGTGATAAACAGCAGTAAGCTTTTTTATTTTTTCTATCAAGAACAATACTTCCTGTTCCTTCTAAAAAAATATTTTCTTTTGCTTTTAAGCTGTAATCAATTATTTTTAAACTTTTCCTCCCTACTATGTCATACACTTTATTTCTGAATTTTTCAAGTTCTTTTCTTCTGTTTTCTGCAAACATAGGATAGAAAAACAAGATTCCCTCTTCATGAGAACTAAACCAGTTATTTGGAAATATACTGTCAGGTGTACTTGGTTCTAAAGTATCTTGAATGATATTTACCTCCACACCTCTTTCAGATATTTTTTCAGCAAGAGCATCAAACTCTGCCAAGGCTTTTTTGTTTACCGTTTCTGCTGCTTCATTGTTAAAATTTTGATAATGGTTGTTGACTGCTGTTTCTTTATTAAAATAAAATAAAGCAGGTCTTACCATTACAATCCTATTTGTAACCTGATTATTCATAGCGGTCTCCTTAAATTTTTTATTTTTAAAACCCCTGCCTGCTAAACATATTATCTTTCCTTTTCTATTATATCATTATAACTGCTTTTCGTATAATTTTTTTTAGGATAACATAAGTTTATTAAGATATTTTCTTATTTTGAAAAGAATAATTCCCATTACAAAAAGTATTGTTGAAAGAGAAGCAAATATTGTAAAAAATCCTGCATTTTGAGTATAGCCTGCAACTTTCCCGGAAATAAAACTTGCAGCAAACATTGTCATATACCACATTCCCATAAAGAAAGTAGAAAATCTTTTTGGAGCAAGTCTGTTGAACATTGCTATTCCGATAGGAGCAATGCAAAGTTCTGAAATTGTATTAAAAAGATAAGCAAAAACTATAAATATCATGCTTGCTTTTATTCCATTTTCTGTTCCTCCTGTTGAAAGAACTGAAGCTGTCATAAAAACAAAAGCTGTTCCCATAGAAAATATTCCCACAGCCATCTTTACCGGTGTAGTAAATCCTCTGCTTCCAAATTTTCTCCAAATTTCTGCAATAACAGGTGCAAAAACTATTCCAAGAATTGAATTAAGAGCCGCAAACCATGGAACAGGAACATTAAAATTTCCTAAATTTCTATTTACATGGTCCCTTGCATAAAGAGTTATTGAACTGAATGACTGGTAAAAACTTGTCCAGAATAAAATTGCAAAAACAGCTGTTATGCCCATAGCTTTAATTCTTTTTTTCTCACTGTCAGAAAATTTATAAGTGAAAATATTAGATTTTTTCTGTTCAGACATCTTTTTAAAAGGCTTTCTTCCTATTTCTCCAAGATATTTAGGAGCTGCAAGTATAAAAAATGTTGTTCCAAGAGCTGCCATAAGACCTGCTATAAGAAACATTTCTCTATATCCAAAATGAAGCACTGTCCCCGCTGCATCTCTTACAGCAAAAATTTTATCGGATACAATTCCTGCTGTAAAAGGTGCAAGGAAAGACCCTAAGTTTATAAACATATAAAAAATACTGTAAGCCACTTCTTTTTTATTTGGTTCTTCATTGGAAAAAATATTTCCTATAAGACTGCTTCCGCTGGCTTTAAAAAATCCATTTCCTATTATTATACACATAAGACCAAGATATAAAATTTCTTTCACAGGGCTGTAAAATAAAATTATATCTCCAAGGGCCACAAAACTTCCTCCAAATATTACAGATTTCTGCTGACCCAAATAAGAATCTGCAAGCCACCCTCCTATAAGGGGAGTAAGATGAAGTATTCCAACAAAAGTTCCGTAAAGAGATGTAGCTTCTTTAACTGAAAGACCTATTCCTCCCTGAATAACCTGTGCTGTAAAATAAAGCACTAAAAGTGTTGATATCCCATGATAAGCAAATCTTTCCCAAACTATTGTTGCACACATAAGCCAGAAAGATTTAGGATATTTTTTCTTTTCTGTAAAATTGTTCTGCATTAAAAGACCTCCTATAAATTAAATACTCTACATTATAACCTATTTTTTTTACTTTTGAAACAACTCTGTTTTTTACTGAAAATAATCTTTTTTATTTTCTTGTAATTGAAATAGATTTTTTTATAAAATATGATATAATAAAAATGCTATACTTAATTTTACGGAGGCTGTGTAAAAATGGATAAAAATTATGATATCAGTTTTCTTGATGAAAATAGAATAAATGAAATTCTTGAAAGCTCAAAAGAAAAATCAAAAAATAAAGAAGAAATAAGAAATATTATAGAAAAAGCAAAAAAAGCAGAGGGACTTTCTCCAGTAGAAGCTGCTGCTCTTTTAAATATTGACGACAGCGAGCTTTTAAAAGAGATGTTTGAAGCGGCACATATTGTAAAAGAAAAAATTTACGGAAAAAGAATTGTTATGTTTGCACCTCTTTATGTGAGCAACTACTGTGTAAACAGCTGTAAATACTGTGGATATAAACATGAAAATGACGAACTTTGTAGAAAAAAACTTACAAGAGAAGAACTTATTGCAGAAGTAAAAGCTCTTGAAAAATTAGGACATAAAAGAATTGCCCTTGAAGCAGGAGAAGACCCAATAAACTGCTCTCTTGATTATATTCTTGAATGTATAAAAGATATTTACTCAATAAAATTTGACAACGGAAACATAAGAAGAATAAATGTAAATATTGCAGCTACAACAGTTGAAAATTATAAAAAACTTAAAGATGCTGAAATAGGAACTTACATTCTTTTTCAAGAAAGTTTCCACAAACCTACTTATGAAGAAGTTCACCTTAAAGGGCCAAAAAGAAATTATGAATATCACACAACTGCTATGTTCAGAGCCAGAGAAGCTGGAATTGATGACGTAGGTATCGGTGTTCTTTATGGACTTTACGATTACAAATATGAAACTGTAGCTATGATAGTTTATGCAGATGCCCTTGAAAGAATTACAGGAGTAGGACCTCACACAATTTCTGTTCCAAGACTTAGACCTGCTGAAAATGTAACTCTTGAAAATTATCCTCATCTTGTTTCTGATGATGATTTCAAAAAACTTGTAGCAGTTTTAAGACTTGCAGTTCCATATACTGGACTTATTCTTTCAACAAGAGAAGAAGCTGAACTTAGAGATGAAATAATTGCTCTTGGAGTTTCTCAAGTAAGCAGTGGTTCTTGTACAGGTGTCGGAGGATATTCTGAATCTGCAAAAAATACTATGCAGTTTGAAGTTGGGGACAACCGTTCTCCTATGGAAATGCTTGAAAGTTTAATTAAATCTGGATACATTCCAAGCTATTGTACAGCCTGCTACAGACAAGGACGTACAGGGGACAGATTTATGGAAATTGCAAAAAGCGGAAAAATAAATGTTATGTGTGAAGCAAATGCACTTATGACACTTAAAGAATTTCTTCTTGATTATGCTGATGAAAATTTAAGAAAACTTGGAGACGAAGCTATTTTAAAAACTCTTGAAGCAATGCCTAATGAAGAATTTAAAGAAAAAATAAAAGGATATTTAAAACAGATTGAAAATGGTGTAAGAGACTTGAGAGTATAAAAAAAATAGGAGTGGAAATTTCCGCTCCTATTTTTTTATTACTCCTTTTATGCCACCTGAAACTAAAACAGCTATATCATTAAGAGTTGACGGCAGTCCGAAGTTTCCTGAAAGTGCAATATATTTTGGTCTCCATTCTGGATTAAATTTATTTTTAAAATTTTTAAGCCCAAGGAAGTTATAAAAGTTTCCGCCGTTTTTAAAAACAAATGAACCTAATTTATTCCAAAGTGAAGTTGTTCCTCTGTATTCAAGACCTGAAAGAGGAGCCATTCCAAGATTAAATCTTTTATATCCCTCTTCTTTTCCCCAAAGCATTATATTTATAAATAAAAATTCCATAGAATCTATAAGGGCTTTTTCATTATATCTCATAAGGTCGATTGAAAGTTCTTCCTTATTATGAGTTTCCCAAAGATTTGCAAAAGCTGTAATCTCTCCATTATTTTTAAGAACTGCCACCTTAAAATTTTTAAGATACTCCTCATCAAACTTTCCAAGAGAAAATTCTTTTTCAGCTCCGTTTTTGCTCTTAAGCCAGCTGTCAGAAATCTCTTTTAATTTATCTTTCACATCTTCAAAATTTACAACTTCAAAAACTGTTCCAGACTTCATTCCTCTGTTATATGTATATCTTAATTTTCTCTGTGAAGGACCTTCAAGAGTAAATTCTCTTAAATTTACAACTGCTTCTTCTCCTATTTTAAAAAGTTTCAAGCCGATATCAAGATAATAATTTAAATAATCTCTGCTCACTTCATAAAAAGCAACATTGTATCCGCTTCTTCTGCATATGTTATAGAAATCCCAGATAGTATCTCTTATATCTTTTTCATCTCCAACAGGGTCTCCCATAGCTATAATTCTGCTGCGGCTCTTTCCATACATAATAAAATTAGTTTTTTCTTCATTAAAATAAATATATTTATCTTCTAAAAAGGCAAGATTTGAATTTGTTGCCTTTGAAAATTTTATAATTTCTTTAATCTCATCTTTTACATCACAGCTTTTTATTTTATCAAGTTGAATGACAGGGTGAAACATTTTAAGCATTAAAAATGAAATAAAAATAATAACACTTACAAGAGATGCCCTCATAAACATAGGAGCTTCATCTGTAATGGTAAACTGCCACCAAAGTTTATCAGAATATTTAATTCCTTTGAAAGAAAATATTCCAATTCCTATTGTAAAAATTATTACAAGCCCTATTGAAAGCAGCCATTTTGAATTTATATGTTCATTAAAAATTGAAGATTTTCTGTAAAACTTATCTCTTTCAAAAAGAAGAAAAATAAGTGTTATAGAAAGAACAAAAAATATTGGATAATGAAATCCTTTAAAAATAAGAAAAATATTTCCCAGTGAAATTAAAATAACTGTAAGAAAATATGCTGCATCAAGTCTTCTTTTTAATCCGTATGCAAGTATCAAAAGCAGAGTTCCTGTAACACTTGCTAAAAAATGCGAAACTATAATCACATTATGAGGAAGAAGTCTTGAAAGAAGTTTTATATGTGCTGCATTTGGAGGTATTGCTCCAGAAAATAAAAGCAGAGCCCCTGATATAAAAACTAAAAATGATAAAACTTCTATTGAAAGATTTACCATAAAAGAACTGATAAAGTTTCCAAAACCTTTAAGTGAATCTTTCACCCAAAGAAGTTTATAAAAAACAAATGAAACAAAGGCTATAACAAAAGGTGCAAGATAATAAAGCACCCTGTAAACAATTAGAATTGCTACCACAACATCACTAGGATAATAATTATTTAAAAGTTTCACAAAAACTATATCAAAAACTCCAAGCCCTCCGGGAATTGTGCTTAAAACTCCTAAAATCTGAGCACACATAAAAATTGATAAAAATATTCCAAAATTTATATTTGACTCAGGAAGAAAAAGATACAGAATATTGCTTACTAAAATCCAGTCACACAACCCAAGAAGGAATTGTATGAAAATATCCAGTGGTTTCAGCTGTTTCTTTTTCAAAAAATAGAAAATAAAAAATATTCCCATAATAACAGCAGCAACACCTATATAAAAAGTACTTTCCAATATAAAATTAAATCTTGTAAGGTCATTTGGATAAATTATCTGAGACATTCCCCCTATAAGAAGAACACCTATCAAAAATCCTATGTAAATATTTTTTATAATATTCAAAATAGATTTATAATTAATATTCCATAATGAATAAAGATTTATTCTTATTCCAGCCGAACTAAGCCCTGAAAGACCTATGAAATTTGTAAAAGCATAACTTATAAATGAGGTAAACATTATTTTTCTTTTTTCCAGTTTTATATTTGTAATATTAAAAGCAAGGAGTTCATACCCTGTAAGAATAAGATAATTCAATATAACTAAAAATAGAGCTAAAATCAATTTGTAAAAAGATATATCAGCAAGGGCAGATTTTATACTTGAAAGACTGTAATTTTTAAGCTCATGCCAAATAAAAAACAGCATGATAAATATTATCACTGCCTGTACAATCATTCCAGCTTTTTTTAAATTCAATTTTAACATAAACTCTCCTTTTTCTCTATTCCAAATATAAATAAATGCTGCTGCATTTTACAGTTTTTCTTAAAATGCAACAGCTCTATTTATTTTAATTTTTATTTTATACAAAGAACGTTATATGTTCCATCAATAACTTCTGTTCCTTCTGTGTCATGTTCAAATCCGGGGAATGCATGATCCCAAAGTGAAAGTGCTTTTAGATATTTTATCTGAGGACTGTTTTCATCTCCAAAATTTTCACCTGAAATAAGCATTGGTATTCCTGGCGGATATGGAATTACAGAGTTAGCTGCAATTCTTCCTGTAAGTTTTTCTGCCGGAACAAGTTCAACTTCATCTGCAACAATTTTATTATATGCTTCTCTAGGTGTAATTACAGGTTTTGGAAGAGTTGAATATGCTTCGTTTAAAACTTCTCCAGGATTATTTTCTCTTAAATATGCAAACATCTTGTCACCTAAATCTTTTACACCCATATTTTTGTAAACATCTTTGTGTTCTTGATAAAGCTCAGGAAGAACTTCTTCAAGAGGAGTGTTGCTGTCATAATATTTTTTAAATTCAGAAAGAACACTTACAAGAGTTCCCCATTTTCCTTTTGTCACTCCCATTGAGAATAAAAACATAAGCTGAAAATCTGTTGTTCTTGTAGGAACTATTCCAAATCTGTTTAGGTAAGCTGAAACCAGACTTGCAGGAACACCTTTTTCAAGAAGTTTTCCATCTTCTCCCATTCCTGGAGTAAGAATACTTACTTTGATTGGATCTAACATACACCAGTCTTCCTGCAGATTTTTAAATCCATGCCACGTATCCTCTGGGTGCATTATCCAAAAATCTTGGTCTTTTGTCAATAGTTTTGTATCAGCCTCGTAGAAAGGAATTGTTTTTCCTGATTTTACATCATGATATTTTTCTGCATTCCAAGGTTTAAAGAACCAGTCTTTTTCATTTGTATAATGGCTGTATAATTTTCCCATAACTTTACGGAACTCTACAGCTTCTTCAACCACTTCATTCATTAATGATTTTCCTGATTCTCCGTCCATCATTGCAGTTGCAATATCATTTGAAACAGCTATTGCATAAAGAGGAGATGTTGTTGCGTGCATCATATATGCTTGATTAAATCTTCCTTCATCTATAACTTTTTTACCATATCTTACATGGATAAATGATCCTTGTGAAAGAGCATTTAAAAGTTTATGTGTTGAGTGAGTGGCAAAAATTGTAGGTCTATTTTTATCTTCTTCAGGTTCTCCTCTCATGGCATAATGATTTTTATACACATCATTAAATCTTGCATATCCATACCATGCTTCATCAAAATGAATAATATCTGAAGATTTTTCAAGAAGATTTTCTACTTTTTCAGCATTGTATGTAACTCCGTCATAAGTACAATTTGTTACAACTGTATATACTGCTCTTTTATTTTCTTTTCCTCTTTCTTTTATAAGAGGATTGTTTTTTATTTTTTCTTTTATTGTTTTTTCGTCCATCTGTTCAGGTAAGATAGGTCCTATTATTCCATATCTGTTTCTTGTAGGAGTCATATAAACAGGAAGTCCTCCTCCAAGAATAAGCCCCTGCTCTATTGATTTATGACAGTTTCTGTCTGCTATAACTATATCGTTATCTTTTATGCAGGCCTGCATAATTGTTCTGTTAGAACCTGAAGTTCCTCCAAGAACAGAATATGTTCTGTCTGAACCAAAAACTTTTGCTGCATATTCTTCTGCATCTCTAAAATATCCTGTGTGATCAAGAAGAGAACCAAGCTCGGCTCTTTCTATTCCCATATCAGTTCTGAAAAGATTTTCTCCGTAAAAATCATAGAATTTTTTTCCTACTGCAGTTTTAGTAAATCCAACTCCTCCTTGGTGTCCCGGAGCTGCCCAAGAATATTCAGCTTTTTTCTCATAATTCATCACAGCTTTTGCAAGTGGAGGAAGAAGCTGTTTTCTGTATCTTTCAATAGCAGCTGAAATACGTTCTGTTGTAAACACAGGAGAATCTTCAAGAATCCATACATATTCGTTAATATCTCTGAATGTCTCAGCTTTTAGCGAATCTACTGCTTTTTCATTTTCAGCAAGTAAGAATACCGGAACATTTTCCTGTCTTGCATGAAGATTTTTTATAAATCTTTCAAGCTTTTCTTCCTGACCTTTCACTCCATGTTTTGAATCCCAGTCAACTAAAAGACAGTCTATATTCTTATCAACTTTTATAACATCTTCTGCATCTTCTAAAGAATCTGCTGTTACAATTTCAACTCCTCTTTTTCTGATTTCATCTTTAAGGTTTTCAATAACTTCTTTAATACTGCTTTCTTCATTTTCTTTTACATTTTGTACTAATAATATTTGATACATTTCACCTTCTAAATTTTTCATTCTGCATCACTCCTTTTGTAAATTAATTCATGTTTAATTTTCCTGAAATTAAGAGAATAAAAGATATAAGTCCTATTGCCCCAAGAATAAGAGCAATAACTTTATTTTTTCCAACAAAAATATTTTTTTCTCCGGCTTCTTTTCTAGAATATTCGTACACTCCTATTCCAAGTGAGAATATTGTTGTAGAAATAAGAAGAAGTTCCATTTTTGATGAAAATAGAAGCCATACTGTAAAAATACATGCTACAAGTCCTGATATAAATGCCATTCTTATCTTTCCTGAGCCTATATCTTTCAAATTTCCATTTCTTACTTCTTTGAGAAGGAAAAGTGTACTTGCTGTATAAGGAGGAAGTATCATAAGCCCTGTTATATCAACAAGAGTAAGCCATGCATTTGTGCTGTAAAGAACAATAAACATTGCAAGCTGCATTGCTATTGTTGACATTAAAAGTGAAGCTGTAGGAGTATCATTTTTATCTGTTTTAACTAAAAATTTTGGAAATACTCCGTCTTTAGCTGCTATATAAGGAACTTCTGCTGTTATTATTGTCCATGACAGCCAGCACCCTAAAAGTGCAATAATAATTCCAACATTTACAAATGTTGCTCCCCATTTTCCTACAATAGCTTCAAGAACATAAGCTGTTGACGGATTTGGAAGATATGCAAGTTTACTTTGGTGAAGAACACCAAAAGAAAGTATTGAAAGAGCAGAGAATATTATTATACATATAAGTATTCCTAGAAGTGTTGCTTTACCCACATCTTTTGGATTTTTTGCTCTTCCTGAAAGAACAACTGCCCCTTCAAGACCTATAAAACACCATAAAGTTATAAGCATTGTACTTTTTACCTGCTGAGTAAGAGGTCCTAAGTTTTCTATTTTTCCGAGCATATCATATGAAGCTGTATGAGGATTAAATCCTTTAGCAAAAAAGAAAAGTATTACTGCAAGAACCACAAGTTTTGCAAAAGTAGCAATGTTATTTAAGAATGTAGCCTTTGTAACACCACAAATTACTATAAAGTACATAAGCCATATAAATGCTGACCCTCCAATAAATGACTCAATATTATGTCCGTTAAATACTGGATAAAAATACCCTATTGTCTGCATTAGAAGCACTGCAAAAGCAACATTCCCGAATATTGAACTAAGCCAATATCCCCAGGCTATTTCACAGCCTACAAATTTTCCAAATCCAGCCCTAGCATAAGAATAAATTCCTGAATGAAGATCTGGATTATTGTCTGACAAAATACTGAAAGTATTAGCGAGAAAATATATTCCCACAGCTGTTACTATCCAGGAAATTGTGACACCGATAAAGCCTGCATCAATACTCATATTTGAAGGAAGATTAAAAATTCCTCCTCCTATCATGGAACTGACTACAATGGCTATAAGACCGATAAGACCAAGTTTGTTATTATCTTGTTCCATATACACCCTCCGTAAATTTAATATATTTTGTAACAATACCCTTTTGATGACTATATTTATATAAAAGTTTAAAATAATTTTTTGATTTTTTCAGTAATAACAATTAATTTAAAATATTTAGTCTTCTTATAAACATAAAAAAATTTTTCTTTTTATATAA
>ERZ835109.1532-NODE-1532-length-18402-cov-2.818717_pt1 | contig 18402 bp, 27 predicted proteins | sample MGYA00519946_ERZ835109 | MGnify/ENA primary metagenome ERZ835109 (study PRJEB31850, sample SAMEA3708771) | human gut metagenome | biome: human gut; feature: human-associated habitat; material: faeces | place: China | collected 2014 ...
GAGCGCCCAGCGTTGCCGCACCGACCCTGAACGCAGGCGGCGGCAGAACGTCCGTCGTCATTCACAGCGCACCCGTGTTCCACGTCGGCAACGACGCGCAGGCACAGGACATTGAAGAAATGCTACGCCGCCACGACGAAGAGTTGTTGGACGAAATCGACGAGCGGGAGCGGCAAAGACAGGACGACGAAAGGCGGCGGAACTATGACTAAATACACCACCATAGCCGGGGATATGTGGGACGGCATCGCCTATAAGACATTGGGCGACGAAGCCTACACGGACCGGCTTATGAAGCTGAACCCGCAGTACCGCCGCACTTTCGTTTTTCCTGCCGGAATCACACTGACAGTCCCGGAGCCGGAAACGCGGGTTTTCTCTGACCTGCCGCCGTGGAAGCGAGGGACTGCCGAATGAATGCACGAAGAACCGTTGTCCGCCTGACCTTTGCAGGGGTGGACATTTCAGCAGACATAAACAAGCATCTTCTTTCGCTGACCTACACGGACAACGAAGAAGATAAAACGGACGACCTGCAACTATCGCTTGATGACCGCGAGGGCGTGTGGCTGGGAAAGTGGCTGAACACACCCGGCGCGTCAAAGGGCGTGGAGATCTCCGCCGTCATCGTTCAAAAGAATTGGGAATCCAACGGGAAAGACCGGGTGCTTGACTGCGGCGTTTTTGAAATCGACACCGTGGACGGGAGCGGCCCGCCCGCAAAAGCGACCATCAAGGCCGGGTCCATTCCCTACAAGTCCACCGTGCGGACGCAGAAGAAAACGAAAGCATGGGAGAACTACACGCTTTCCGGCATAGCAAAGGAAATCGCGGGCAAAAACGGGCTTACCTGTATGTTTGAATCCGCGTTCGACCCTCTGTATACCCGGAAAGAGCAGATACAGGAATCGGACATCACCTTTCTTCAACGGCTTTGCAAGGCCGCAGGAATCAGCCTGAAAGTCACCGCAAAAATCATCGTTCTTTTCGACGCGGCGGCTTATGAGCAGAAAGACGCGGTGCGTGTCATCAAGCGCGGGACGGCGGACGTTAGTTCGTGGTCCTTTTCAACCAGCCTGCACGACGCGTCATACAGCAAGTGCCACGTTTCCTATACCGACCCAACGACGGGAAAGACCATCGAATACACCTACACACCGCGAAACGCGGATAAGGACGGTCAAGTTCTGGAAGTGAACGAAAAGGTTTCCAACAGAGAGGAAGCCCGGCAACTGGCAATGAAGCGCCTGCGGCAGAAGAACAAGGGCGAATTCAAGGCATCGTTCAAGTTGACCGGGGACGCGCGGCTTGTGGCTGGCATCACGGTTCAGGTATCGGGCTACGGCGCGTTCGACGGGAAATACATCATCGAAACGGCGACGCATTCCGTGTCAAAGAGCGGCTATAAAACCGATTTGACGCTACGCCGGGTATTGGAGGGGTATTGATGGCCGATCTATCAGTTTTGAAAAATATCGTGAGGACGGGCCGGGTTTCATCGGTCAACGCCGGGAACCGCACCGCCCGCGTCACGTTCGAGGACAAGGGGCAATCGCCGCTTGTGTCGGGAGAACTAAAGGTCATCAAGAACCCGCCGTTCATTCCGGCAAAGGGAGCGGCACAGAGGACGGAAAGCGAAAGCGGCGGAAGCGGTGAAGCCGCCTTTGCCGCCCATTCGCACGCCGTCAAAATAGCCCCGTGGTTGCCGTCGCCGGGCGACTATGTTTTATGCCTGTATATCCCGACGGACGACGGCGACGGGTTCGTGATTGGAGGGATATAAACAATGGCGCTTATCGGGAATTGGGGTGACTTCACGTTCTACGTTTCCGCAGACCAAATCAAGACGTTCGACAGTCTGAAATGGGACAGCGCGGCGAAGTATTCCACCCACGACCGACACTTACGGGAACCCCTGTTGGAATTCACCGGGACAGACGTTGAAACGATAACGTTTACCATGTTCTTTTCCGTGTTCTTGGGGGTAAACCCTATCAAAGAAATTGCAAGCCTGCTTCAAGCTATGCGGCGGGGCGAAGTGAACCGACTTGTCATCGGGCCGAAAGCCTACGGCACGAACAAATGGGTCATTACGAAGCTGTCAAATTCCTTGAAGCGATTCGACCGATGGGGCAACCTGCTTGTCGCGTCGGTGAATGTTACGATGCAGTCTTACGCAGTCAGATAAGGAGGGCGGGAAATGGCATATATCGTGAAAGCCTTTACGCCCGGCAAACTCAACCTTGCGCCGGAAACGCTGGAAGAGGAAGTTTTGCAGAATGTCGCTATCATCGTGTCAACGCCGAAATTCTCTGTCCCACTCGATAGGGGGCTTGGGTTGGCGCAACGGTTCATCGACAAGCCGATACAGGTTGCACAATCTATCTTGATTTCGGAGGTTCTGGACGCGGTAGAAGAGTATGAACCACGGGCAGAGGTAACAAACGTCACGTTTGAAACGGGCGAAACGCCGGGCCTGATGGTCCCCGTATTGGAGGTGAATATCGTTGACAACGAAGAGTAGAACATACCCCGACATTTCCTACGTCGAAACCGACACGGAAACCATCGTGAACACGCTGATACAGGGGTACGAAAAAATCGCCGGGCGCACGCTGTACCCGGCGGACCCGGCGCGGCTGTTCATTCTGTGGGTTGCCGATATTATCGTTCAAGAGCGGGTGAACATCGACTTTTCCGCGAAACAGAATATCCCGCGGTATGCAGAGGGCGAATATCTGGATTCCCTTGCAGAACTGTTCAAGGGCGCGGAACGGTTGGAGCCTGAAAAGGCCCGAACGACCCTGCAATATACGCTTTCTATCCCGCTGGAAGTAGCAACGACCATTCCGGCAGGCACGCGGGCCACGCCTGACGGCGAAATCGTGTTCGCCACGCTGGAGGACCTGACAATTCCGGCGGGACAGCGGACCGGGAACGTGGAAGCGGAGTGCCAAACGGAGGGCGAAAGCGGAAACGGATTTGTCCCCGGACAAATCACCCAGCCGATAGACGTTTTCCCCTACTACGAAAGCGTCGAGAACATAACGGAGAGCGCAGGCGGCGCAGACAGGGAAAGCGATGCGGCGTTCTATGAGCGTATGCGGGAGAGCGTAGAAACCTATTCCACGGCGGGACCGCTGGGCGGGTATGAGTATTTCGCAAAATCCGCGTCGGCGCTGATCGCAGACGTGAAAGCAACGTCCCCGGAGCCGGGAGAAGTTGACGTGCGCGTTCTGCTGACGGGCGGCGAACTGCCGGGGGACGAAATCTTGAAAGAGGTTTTGGACATTCTGAACGCCGACACGGTGCGCCCGCTGACGGACCATGTGACCGTTGCCGCGCCGCAGGCCGTCCCGTACAACATCGACGTGACTTACTACACGCAGGAGGGCGGCGCATTGAGCGCCGACACCATAGCGGCGGACGTTGCCGCGGCGGTGAAGTCTTTCCAGAAGTGGCAGGCCGAAAAGATGGGGCGGGACGTGAACCCCTCCCAGCTTATCGCCCTGTTGATGCAAACGGGCGTGAAGCGTGTTGAAGTCCGTTCCCCTGTCTTTGCGGCTGTGGCAGACAACGCCGTTGCACAAATCGGCACGGTTTCCGTCGTGAACGGAGGTGCGGAACGTGAATAACGAAGACTTCTATTCGGCAGACTTCACGAATTCGCTTCCGCCTGCGCTGAAAAACGACCCTGACATGATGGCGCTTGCACAGACCATTTCGGCACAGTTGCAGGCGACCGCGGCGGAAATCCGAAAGAACATCATTTACGCCCGTATCGACGAACTGGACGAAGCGACGTTGGACGTGCTGGCCTATGACCTGCACGTTGACTGGTACGACTATTCCTACCCTATCGAAGTAAAGCGCAGGACCATTCGGGACAGTATACAGGTCCACCGCAGGTTAGGAACGAAATATGCCGTTGAAAAGGCGCTGGGCGCTGTGTACCCCGGAACGAAAGTGGAAGAGTGGTTCGAGTACGGCGGCGACCCATATAAATTTCGCGTCGTCATCGGCGCAACGGAAGCGGGCATCACCGCAGACCGTCAAGCGGCAGTCCTCGACCGTATACGGTTTTATAAAAACCTGCGGTCCCACCTTGAAGCAATCAGTTACCAAATCGAAAAGCGAACGACAGTCAAGGTTGCCGCCGCCCACGCTATCGGGCAACGCGTCGAAATCTATCCATACTTGGCGCGAAATATGGAATCGCGCGGCGGGTTCTACTGCGGCGGCTATACGCAGTACGGGCGGAAACTTGCAGTATTCCCGAATGAATAACGAACGGAGGGCGAAGAAATGGCAGATAAAACGTATGGAACCCTTGTGACCGACCGCGGAATACTGCTGATCGCGGCGGCGGTCATGGAGGGAAAGAAAATCAACCTGACGACGCTTGCCGTCGGCGACGGCGGCGGGGCTTACTATCAGCCCACGCAGTCAATGACGGCGCTTAAAAATCAAGTTTGGAGCGGGAACGTGAAGAGCGTTACCGTGAACGCAGATTCCCCGAACATGATAGACGTTGTGGCAATCGTGCCGTCGGACGTGGGCGGGTGGACAATCCGCGAAATGGGCGTTCTGGACGACACAGGAACCCTTATCGCGGTTTGCAATACCCCTGACACAGAAAAGGTCATCATTTCCAGCGGCGCGGCGGGCGAAATCGAATTGACAATGCACATCGAAATCGCAAACGCCGAAAACGTCACAATGATTATCGACCCGCACGTTATCACCGCGACGAAAAAGGACATTGAGGACCACAACGAAGACCCCAACGCACACGGCGGCTTACTGAAAGAAGCCGCAAGCATGGTTGAAGAGTTGGCAAGCCGCGTCGTGCCTATCGTGGCAAGCGTGGAAGAGCCGACCGAACCCGGCCCCCTTTTATGGCTAAAGGTTATCCAGCAGGACGACCCCGACCCGCGCCCGGACCCGGAAGAGCCGGACACGCAGGCCGTCCGGCTTGATATACAAGACTATCGGAAAGGAAGTGATTTGTATGTAGAAATCGACGAAGAAACGAAGAGCGTTGAAAACGCGAAGAAGACAGACCCCGAAAACCCGGCGGACGACGAACCGCTAAAAATCAGACTTACTTAATTTATTTGAAAAGGAGAAATTCAAAATGGCATTCACTAAGAGCGACAAGCTGAAGCAGGTTATCTTTCAGGAGGAAATCGACGGCGTTCTGACCGACCTTATGGCCCGCACCCACGTTGACAACGTGATTTATGAGGAGGGCGGCAAGCAGATCGCGCTGTCCGAGAAGCTGGCTTCCCTGATTGCCACCGTTGCCACGAAAGCCGACAGCAACAACGTGACGGCGGACATCAAGACCGCTACCGATAATCTCTACAACAAGATTATGGGTATCACCGCCGAGGACGGCGCACCCGTCGCCGAAGCCTACGACACTCTGAAAGAAGTTGCAAACTACCTGACCGAACACGGTAGCGTGGTTCAGGGCTTCACCAACGACATTTCCGGCCTGAAAAAGTCCGTTGAGGACCTGAAAACCGGCATGACTAAGGTTGAGAAGAGCGACACCAACGGCAATGTCAAGGTTGACGGCGCGGAAGTCGTCGTCTATCAGCACCCCGCGTCCCACCCCGCAAGCATGATTACCGACACCGCCGAAAAGGTTATGATGACCGCGGCAGAGCGTACTAAGCTGTCCGGCGTGACCGCGGGTGCTTCCGCTATCGTGTCCGGCACGGGCGCAGTTGCCGACGCGTCCGCCGTTCCTACCCTGATGATTAAGGTCATCGAGGACACCGACAACACCTAACATCTAAGCGCAAGGGCGGCGGGTGGGAATTACTAAACCAGACAGGAGGGTATAAAATGCCGGAACTGAACTGCGTGCTTATCCTGAAAGGTAAGGACGGCACATTGGGGCTTTACTACCCCTTTACGAAGTGGCGGAACATCTTGGACGCGCCGGACGTGACCGGGATTGAAGTTCTTCTGAACGGTCATATCGGCAACAGCGACATTCACGTTACAGCCCAGCAGACCGCGGGTTATGACGCGGCGGTTGCTTCCCTGATCGAACACAACGAGAATACGGCAATCCATGTGACAGCGGAGGAAAAGGCCGCGTGGACGCAGGCCGCGCAGGACGCGACCGAAGCGCAGGCAAAGGCGACGGAAGCCCTGAACACGGTTTCCGCGCTGGACAGCCGCGTTTCCCGCGTGGAAGACGGCCTGTTCAACAACATCACCGGAAACCCGTTTCTTGCGTCCTTTGATTCCCTCGACGGTATCACGCTTGTTAAGGGTATCTGGAACGAAGAAAGAAAGCGCATCGAATGTTGACGGAATATGCCTGCCCGCGGCGGGAACTGTCCTGCATCGTCGGAAACCTGTTTGTCGAACTGGAACCGCCCTGCGACCATTGCGCCGCCGGGGACGGCCTGACGATATGCGGGAAGACCTACGCCGGGACACGGGCAACGCTGACCGTCACCGAATACGGCTTCACCTTTGACGGACCGCCGGAGGAAGTCGAACAAATCCGGGAAAGGCGGTGTTTGAAATAGACCAGCGACCAACCGAACAAAAGCCCGCACAACAGGAATTTGCAATCATCACGAAAGCGAAAGATTTAGTCAAGCACACGTTTATGATGACAAGCGAACGGAGATTTCCGAAGAAGTACCGTTTTACCATCGTAAACCGCTTGCACGATTTGACGCTTGACATTTTCCAACACATACAGGAAGCGAACGAACTTGACCTTGCGGACCCGCAGGAATACCGCGAACGGCGCTATGAACAGAAAAAGGCGCTGACAGAGTGCAAGACGGTTCTTTTCCTGATCGAACTTTCCTTTGAAAAGGAACTTATCTCTTCCGAACAATGCGCGGAATGGACCCGGCACGTTATGAACGTGAAGAACATGACGGCAAAGTGGAGGAAGCAAGATAGAGAGCGGTTCGCCGCACTCCAACAGAATAGAGGAATCATGCCGCGGCGGTAACGCCCGGCGTTTTTCTTGGGGTGCGGCTTGTAGCGTCCAACTCTTACAACGTCCGCAACGTCAATTCCTCTGGCGCGATGAACTGGAACAACGCTTACAACGGCAACAACGGCGTTCGCCCGCTTTGGTGGAAACCGCGATTGAGTAGGCCGAAAGGCTGAAAACAGAGGACCACTATCAAAGGAAGCCGCATCCCTCCGCCGTGGTGACAGCACGACGGTAAATACAAGATTGGTGAAGCAAGGTCCACGGAAACCAGCTTCCGCCCGCCGCGGACGCGCGGCGCGGTCCGATGATGACGCGTTGCGTGCGGCGGGAGCCGCAGACGCGCAAGGCCGATTCTATACACGGCAAGGAGTTTTTTATATGCAAGGCGCAGAATTCGAGCAGGTATATGATTTCGGGAACCTATACGCGGGGTTCCTGAAAGCACGCAGGGGCAAGCGACACAAACCCAGCGTTGCAAAATTTGAAGCAAATCTTCTTGAAGCCCTATGCCTACTTTCGGAAATGCTGAAAACCAAAACATACCGACCGTCAGATTATTTCGTTTTCAAGGTCTATGAGCCGAAAGAACGAATCGTTATGACGAACGCATTCAAAGACAAGGTGGTTCAACATTCCCTATGCGACAACATACTTGAACCCGCGTTTTCAAAAGCCTTTATCCGGGACAACTACGCATCGCAGAGCGGGCGCGGAACACATGACGGGTTATACCGCCTTGAAGAATTCATGCGGTCCTACTACTTCACACGCAAGGCGAACGACGAGCGGGAGCGGCGGGCCGCGGGATTGCCGCCGCCCGGCCCGGAGGAAGTGCGGCACTATTCGGACGGCTGGGTTTTGAAATGCGACATATCGAAGTATTTCTATTCAATCCAGCATGAACCGTTAAAGCAGATGACGCGGAAGTACATCAAAGACCCGGATATTCTGTGGTTAGTTGACCTTATCGTTGACAGCACGGAAAATCCGGGAATTCCTATCGGCAACCAGACTTCACAATGGTTCGCCGTCATGTATCTTTCGGGCATGGACCATTTCATAAAAGAAAAGCTGGGTATTCGCTATTATGGGCGGTACATGGACGATTTCTATTTGATACATGAGGACAAGGCATATTTGCAATACTGCCGGGGCGAGATCGAACAATACGTTGCCCGGCTGGGCCTGCGGATGAACAAGAAAACAAATATTTTCCCGTTGCGGAACGGTATTGATTTCTTGGGCTTCCACACCTACTTGACCGAATCGGGCAAAATCATTCGCAAAGTCCGGCGGTCAAGCAAATGTAACGCACAACGCAAATTGAAGAAACAACGCGGTCTACTGGACCGGGAGAAAATCAGCCTTTCAGACATTGAACAGTCATACGGAAGTTGGCGGAGCCACGCCGCAAAGGGAAACTGCTATCACCTGATACAGAAAACCGACAGTCTGTTTCAAAATCTATTCAAGGAGAGTGAAAAACAATGGCCCAAAGTTTGAATGCGCTTGCCGTCGGTGCGCTTGTCAAAGATACAGGCACGCTTTACAACGGTAAGCCGATCATTTGGAAAATCGCCGACAAGGGACACACGGGCTACCCGTCCGGCGCTGTGACCCTGATTACGGAGCGCATTATTTCACTGAAATGCTTTGACGCTATCGAATCCGGCAACAGTGACGGCAACCGCCGCAGTTACGGCAATAACCGTTGGACCCTTTCTAACGTGCGGCAATGGCTGAACAGTCAGGCCGCCGCCGGGAAGTGGTACAGCGCCAAGCATGGCGCAGACGCGGCCCCGACGAATGCGAACGTATGGAGCAACTATAACGAATACGACGCGGAAGCAGGCTTCCTTGCGGGCTTCTCCGCGAACTTCATTGCGGCCCTGCTGACTACAACCCACACCGTAGGCAAGGCGACCGTAGACGGCGGCGGTACGGAGAGTTGCACCGACAAAATCTTCCTTGCGACCTGTACGGAAGTCGGCTTGTCCGGCGACGTGACCGCAGGAAGCAAACTGGCCTTGTTCAGCGACAACAATTCCCGTCTTGCCTACCCCACGGCGGAAGCCGTGAGCAAGAGCGAATACACGGACGGAAATTTCAACGTAAATTCGCCGTGGTATTGGTGGCTTGCCGACGCTTACGCGTCCGACTCTTACGGCGTCCGCGACGTCTATTCCTCTGGCGCGATGGGCTGGGGCAGCGCTTTCAACGGCCGCGGCGGCGTTCGCCCGCTTTGTAATTTGTCCTCTGGAATCTTGGTATCTGATAGACCGGATTCCGACGGAGCATACACGATCATTTGGAACCGCGCCCCCTCGAAGCCCTCTTCCATCACGGTTCCGTCCAGCGTGCGCGGCGGCGAAAGCCTGTCTATCAGTTGGGGGGCTTCCACGGACGAAGACGGCAATCTTTCCGGCTATATCCTCGAACAGCAGGTCAACGGCGGCGCATGGGCGCAGGTATACAAGGGAATCAACCGCAGTTACACCGACGCAATCACGTTCGGCTGGACCTCTATTGCGTACCGCGTCAAGGCGTATGACAGCGCGGGCGCGGAAAGCGCCTACAACACCAGCGCGACGCGGACGGTGGTAAATAACCATGCGCCCGTTATCAGCGGCACAGATTCCAACTTGGGAACGAAGACCGCCGCGTTCGCGCAGAGTTACAGCGTAACGGACGAAGACAGCGGGCAGACCTTGACCGTGACGGAGTACATCGACGGCACGCAGAAGCGTTCCTACACCGCGACAAGCGGACAGACCTATTCGTTCAACATCACCGCCGCAGAGTGGGTGAAGCTGTTGAACGGGTCCCATACGCTGAAAATCGTTGCGGCGGACAATTACGGCGGAAGTGCGACCCGGACGTATACGTTCGCAAAGAATGAAACGGAAATCGAACTCATGCTTGCGACCCCGCTTGCCGCCGACGACATGGTGACAAAAGGCATCATGTCTGTTGTGCGTCAAATCCCCGTGGGCGCGGAATTCACCGTTGAAGTCTGCAACAATGGCTTTGACGCTTCCCCGACGTGGGAGGACGTGACGCAGAACGTCGTAAGCGGAAGTAAGTTCTTCCTTTCCAACACCACCAAAACAGCGAGCGCTTGGGGCTACAATTTCCGCATCAAGGTAAAGCGCGGAAAGGCAACGGGCGATTGCTTCATTACGTCTGCGGGAGGTAACTTTGAATGAGCATTCAGCACAGAGAAGACAGCATTCGTGATATGAAGTTGGAGCGGCTGGGCGTGACCCCGCCGCAGGACTGGAACGACGTTGAGCAGGTCCGCACGGCGAAGAAAGCGGAAATCGGCCTTGCGTGTTCCGCGGCTATCTACGCCGGAATCGACGTGGGCGGCGCACATTACAGCCTGACCGAACACGACCAAACCGAACTCATGGCACAGTTCCAGACGGTCAAGGAGGGCGCGGAGGAAGTGCCGTACCACGCCGACGGTGAACTTTGCCGTATGTATACCGCGGAGGAATTCACCGCGCTTGCACAGGCCGCGACCGCCCACGTCTTCTATCACCGTACTTACTGCAACCACCTGAACGCGTGGATTAAGCGGGCTGGGCTTGATGAAATCCCGGCTATCGTGTACGGCGCGGACCTGCCCGCCGACCTTGCGGCAAGCATGGCGGCGCTGATCGAGAAAGCAGGTGGCGACGCGTGAAACGTATCTTGATGATTTGGGCCGCGCTGGGTGCGGCTTACGTCGTCTTTGAAACGCTTTTCCGCGGGTACTCCCACCCGTCTATGTTCGTTGTAGGCGGGCTGTGTGGGGTTCTGGTTGGCGCTATCAATCAGGCCCCGCGCTTTTATCGCGCCCCGGTCATCGTGCAATCGGTCATCGGGGCCGTTATCGTGCTTGCGGTAGAGTTTGTTTCCGGGTGTGTCCTGAACCTGTGGTTAGGGCTGGGCGTTTGGGATTACAGCAATCAGCCGGGAAACGTGCTGGGCCAAATCTGCCCGGCGTTCGGCCTGCTGTGGTTCTTCATTATGCCGCTTGCTATTTGGGCGGAGGACACAACGCGCTATTTGATTTGGGCGTATGACTGCGCGGTTTATCACTCGCAGGAAGCGCCGCCCACAATCGCCCCGTATTCACTGAAAAGCGTTTACGGGGACTTCATTTGCGGGAGGTAAAGAACATGAATGAAGTGCTTGCAGGTTTGAGCGTCGTTAGTACGATTTGCGCTATCGTGTTCGGCTACGTTGCTTTTGCCCGGAATGGGAAAAAGGACGTTGCCGACGAAGCAAAGAGCGACGCGACCGTTCTTACCGAAATTGGCTACATCAAGGCCAACACGGACGAAATCAAGGCGGAGCAAAAGGAACAGCGCAAGACGAACGTTGAAGTCGTTACGCGCCTGACTGCTGTTGAAGCGTCCGCGAAACAGGCGCACAAGCGCCTTGATGCGTTCGAGAACCGGGAGCGGCACGAACACGAAGAATAAGAAAGGCGGCGCGGCATGATTTATCTTTTCAGCGTTGCCGCCGGGCTGGTTGGCGGGTTCGCCGCCGTCCTGCTGTTGAGCGGACGACGGCCCCGCCGACGCAGAGAGGGCAAGCAGAGCCGCCGGAAGATAGAGTGTTCAAAGCTGGTTCTTTGGGCGGTCCTCTGTACCTATTTCGCCGGGTTCGGCGTGGGCGTGTGGGCTGTTGTCCTCGACGTTTCACAGCTTGGCGTTTTCCTTGCCTACGTTGGGACACCGACGGCAACGGTCATCGGCTTTTATTCATGGAAAGCAAAAGCGGAAAACGTCGTAAAAATCAAAAAGGCAAACCCGGAGGAAACGGAGGGAATGCCTGTTGACCTGAACAACGTTCAGCCGTAACGGAGGTTTTACACATGACACAGGAACAAAAGAAATTCATCGAGCGGGTGGGCGCACTCGCCGCGGCGGATATGCAGAAAAGCGGGGTCCTCGCGTCCCTGACGATAGCGCAAGCAATCCTTGAAAGCGGCTGGGGCAAATCTGGCTTGACGGTCAAGGGGAACGCAATGTTCGGAATCAAAGCCGGAAAAAGCTGGACCGGGGCCGTTTACAGCGGAAAAACGCAAGAGTGTTACGACGGCGTGACCTTTACGACCGTGACGGGCCTTTTCCGGGCCTATGGCAGTTGGGCGGAAAGCGTCGCAGATCATTCCGACTTGCTTTCGTGCAATACCCGCTATAAAGCGGTCATCGGGGAGCGGGACTATAAAACCGCGTGCCGGGCTATCGCCGCGGCGGGCTATGCGACCGACCCGAAATATGCGGACAAGCTGGTTCAAATCATCGAAACATACGCCCTGACCACCTACGATGGCACAGGAAGCGCCGCAAAGCCCGGCGGTTCAAATACCACGGCGGGGACCACAAGCCCCGCAGACGCGAAAGGAGCGGGCAAAATGAAAGCGTCTGAATTTATCAACAAATTGCAAAACATTGTGGACAACTATAAAACGCTGTACGTCATGGGCTGTTTCGGTGCGCCCCTGACAGGCGCGAACGTGTCCCGCTATTGCACAAATCACAGCTACAACAAGCAGTCCGCGCGAACGGCGATGATTCGGGCGGCGGCGGATAAGAACCCGCCTGTCTACGGGTTCGACTGCGTGTGCCTTATCAAAGGCGTTCTTTGGGGCTGGAACGGCAACGCCGCGAAGCCATATGGCGGCGCGGCCTACGCTTCCAACGGCGTTCCCGATCTTGGGGCCGACACCATGATTACGAAGTGTTCCGGCGTGTCAGCTGATTTCAGCGGCATTGTTCCGGGTGAAGCTGTCTGGTTGCCCGGTCATATCGGCGTATACATCGGCGGCGGAAAGGTCATCGAATGTTCGCCCGCTTTCAAGAACTGCGTGCAGGTGACGGCGTGCCTGAACATTGGCGCTATTTCCGGCATGAACGGGCGCAAGTGGACGAAGCACGGGAAGTTGCCGTATATCACCTACGACACCGCAGGCGGCGCACAGGACGGCGCAGGAAGCATGACAAAGCCCAGCGGCACAACTACCACCCCGGCGACGCTTGCGTTCGCTGTGGGCGACGTGGTGCGCTTTACGGGCAACACCCATTACACCAACGCGGCGGCGGCAAGCGGCGCGGCCTGCAAGCCGGGAACGGCAAAGGTAACGGCGCTTGCAAAGGGCGCAAAGCACCCCTACCACCTTATCAAACAGCCCGGCGGCGGTTCTACCGTTTACGGCTGGGTCAATGCGGCGGACGTGCAGGCCGTCGGGAGCGGTACGACCGCGCCGAAAATGCGCGTCGGTGCAAAGGTGAAGTATTCCGGCCCGCTGTACCGTGACAGCAACGGCGGCGGACAGGGCAAGACCGTAAACGGAACGTATACGGTGAAGTATTACTACCCGGCCCGCAAGTGCGGCGTACACATCGACGGTTTGGGCTGGGTCCCCGAATCCGGCTGTACCGTCATCGGTTGACAGATCGAAAGGAGAAACGGAAATGAACGTTCTTGCATTCCTCGCGGCGAATTGGGACAGCGTGCTTGTCGTCGTCGCTTTCCTCGCGGTGGTTGTCGTGCTTATCAAGCGCGGCGAAACAAAGATTTTGAAGCAAATCCTTTTTAACCTTGTAACACAGGCCGAAAAGCAGTTCGGAAGCGGTACGGGTTCCCTGAAATACGCCGCCGTCGCGGACTGGATTTATCAGCGAATCCCGGCGGTGCTGAAACTGCTTTTCACGTCCAGCGACATTGAAAAAATGATCGAAGACGTTTTGGAGGAAGCGAAGAAAGCATGGGGCGCAAACGAGAATTTGAAAGGCTATATCGAAGCCCCGTCCGTGGAAAACCTGCTTGTCGGCATCGAAGCGCAGGCCGTCCAGACCGAACCCGCAGAAAACTAAACACGTCCGATTCGGACAAAAACGAAAGCCCGTCGGGGGTCATTCCCCGGCGGGCTTTTTTGTTTTACAGTTTACCGGATAAGGAGGACAGAAACCTATAAAGGTCAATCTTTCCGTCAATCCACACGGCTTCACCTGTTTCTTTCAGATAAACCGAATAAATCTCGTTTGGATGTTCATAAATCGCTGATATTTTGTTTTTCACTTGTCGGGGGATTATAATAGGCGTTTCTTGAAGAGCCTTGCGGCGGATTATGTTCACGTTTATTCCTCCTTATTCTGAAATTGCCTTGAAGAAAACTTTATTCCCGCGGCGGTACACTTTGCCGGGGGTCACATAATCGACGAATTCCGATTTGCCCGTGCGTTCGTTTTGTTCGACCTTGATTACATGGCGGTAAAAATGGTATTTCCAGCCCCTTTCACCGCAAGTCCTGTCGCCCTCTTTCAATTCGAGCCACATATAATACAGGTCCGCGACGGAAAGCACGTCGGTTTCCTCTACGTCGTCGCCTGAATCCATATACGGAGAAATCGAAAAGTAGTGATTGGGGGCGGCAACCGTCTTTTCAACGAAACGCCCGTTTTCGCGGGTATGAAGCTTTATCGTGTGTTCCATGATGTTACTTCCCCTTTCTCTGTCTAAAATAGATTATAGCGGAAACAATGAGTTTTGCAACGGCAACAGCAATCAGGAAAATTCCGATTTTCACAAGCATGATTGACAGTTCAGAAGAAAAAGTGTATTCTATGGGTGGGCGGTGAACCCGCCCATAGAATACGGGGTTTCGGCTTACGTCAGCTTATCAATTATCAGCAACGCAAGCCCTACCAGAAAGTCCACGATTGCGGTTATTACGATGGTCCGAACATCGACCCGCGATTTCGTGGGCTTTTTCTTTTTCTTCTTCACCTTGTCACCCCCTTTCTTTATGCTCTTATTATATACTAACGTTAGTATAAAGTCAATAGAGAAAATGCGAAAAAGCAGAAAAATTTTGCGCCGTTGCGGTAGGTACAGCGGCGCGAAAAGCGGAGCGGCGGAAACCGCCGCCCCGGTAAAGCGTCAGGCGACGAACACACCCAACGGAGAACCGCCGGGAGAGCGCCACCCGCGGCGGTGAATGTCGGACAGGCGGACACGTTCAGGAGCCTTTGCACCGTCATACAGGACCATAGCGAAAACACCGCCGTGAAAGAAACGGGTATCAGGCAGGCTAACAAAGCCGATGACGGTTCCACCCTGCGGAGGATAGCAAGCGCCGCAGATACGTTCGACGCGCTGACCCACCATAACAACAACGGTGTTTGCGTCGGCGGGCTGGACGATCTCAACGCCGCAGGACGTTTCGGCGGCGGCTTCCTCGACGCTGGGTTCCTCTTCCGGCTGAACCTCGTTTTCAGCACGGAAGACCGGGGCCATAGAATAACGTTCGGGAATGATATATTCGCCGCGTTCATCGAAGAACAGCTTTGCGCGGCGGGTCTTGCCGTTACGCTCGAACGTCACCGTCTTTTCGGTGCGCTTGATAATCTTGATAGTGAAAATGCAATCGTGATTGCAGGCGCTACGGTCAAAATATTCCTTGCCGATCTCGAACTTTTTCATATTGATTACCCCCATATATAAAACCAGAAGTTGAAGTGTCATTGTATGCCGTGTCGGTTCCCTTTTCGTGTCAGCCCGTAAGGTTGGCTGTTGTCGAACTCTACGCCCCGACAACCGGGCGGCTTTGGTTTCTCTTTCTGATTATGATTATATACTAACGTTAGTATAAAAACAAGCTGGAATGATGCACAAATATACTAACGTTAGATTGTGGGTTTTTTATACTTGCGTTAGTATAAACAGCGTGATAAAATGGACAAGTAAAGGAGTGGTGACAATGGCAAGCAAATATGGAAATCCACGCGGGCAAGCCGCGACAGACGCGAAGCGGAAATACAATAGCAAAAACTATGACAGGATTTACCCGTATGTGAAGAAAGGCAAAAAATCCGTATATCAGAGAGCGGCAAAGGCAAGCGGGTTTGACAGCATAAACGATATGATCGAATCGCTGATGGACGAACGGGCGGCGGCGGTGTTGGGACTGTCGCCGGAGCAGTTCGCGGCAGAGGTTCAGGCCGCGGCAGACGCGGAGCAGGAAAAGGCATAAAGAAAGCGGCGGGCGTTGCGCCCGTCGCTTTTGCTTTCCTGCTGTTCAGAACTGTTCGTATGTATAGCCGCCGTTTTCGTCCAGCGTGATAGCGCCGTAATCTTCAAGAATGGAACCGTCGGTATCTTGCTTCCCGTATGTACCGACATAGTACATAGAACCGGGGAAACAAATACCCGTGCCGTCATCACAAAGAATTGCAACCCAGTTGTAGCCGCTGTCCTTGACGACGGTCTCAACGAATTCTTTGTAGTTTTCTTCCGTAATGGCTTGAAGCTGTGCTTTCGTAATGCGGATATAGGCGTATTCACCGATTTTATCGCCGGAACCCGTTTTCACGTCCTTTACGGTCAAGTCATAGTCCATCAAGACATTGTGCTTGTGATATTCGGGGTACAGCATATCACGCCCGGAATAGACGGTTTCAACCGCACCGTCAGAAAGTGTAACGTCGAGGGACGAACCGCCGTAATAGACGGTATACGCGCCTTTGCTTTCGGAAATGCTTGTAATCTTCCCGTCAAGGCCGCATGAAGTCAGAACGATAAAAACTTCATCGGCCTGTTCGGGAGTGATTTTCATATCTGCCCGAATAGTGTTCATGGCATCGGGGTAAAAATCATACTGCGCCGTCAGTTCCTCCGATTTGGGCGTGTCCAGATCGACAAGAGCGCCGCCGCAGGCGGAGAGGGACGCGGCAAGTGCCGCCGCAAGGACAAGAGATAGAACCTTTTTCATGTGGAATCCTCCGTTCTGCCGCCCAGTGTCCGGGCGGCTTGCGTTATTTTCAAAGGCCGGGACCATTGCTTTTTCTGAATTCTGACCTTTAACACAATTATCAATGCTTATTGTGTTAAAGTCAAGAAAAATGCAGACCTTTAACACAAAAGGAGGAATCGGCGGTTGAAGATATACGACTACAAGGGACGAAAGAACCTTTGCGGAAATCGCGTCAAAGAAGCACGCGCCCGGCTGAATATCACGCAAACAGACCTTGCGGCGCGCCTGCAAGTTGCAGGAATTACAATGGAGCGGGACAGCGTAAGCAGAATAGAAATCGGGACCCGCTTTGTGACCGATTATGAACTTGCGGTGCTTGCGAAGATACTTGGTGTGTCTATGGAATGGCTGACAGAAAATGAATAGTAGCTTTTTATACTTGCGTTAGTATAAAAAGATTGTTATAATCTTTTTGCGGGGAACCGCTGAAAAGAGGAACAAAACCCGCCCGGCTTGATAGCTTGGGCGGGTTTGCATTTTTGGAGGTTATAGCATGGGGCATTGTTTCAGTCATTTACAGCTTACAGATCGGCGGAAAATCGAATACGGCTTGAACCGCGGCGATACGCCGAAACAGATTGCGGCGGAACTTCACGTTCACGTCAGCACGATTTACAGAGAAATCAAGCGTTCCCGCTGGGAGTGGCTGGACGGCGCAACATGGCTTACAGAAGACCGATACAACCCGGACGGAGCGGAACGGAGATACCGCGAAAACCTCGCGGCAAAAGGCGCACCGCTGAAAATCGGCAACGACCGCGAACTTGCCGACTATTTGGAACGCAAGGTCATTGAAGAGGACCGTTCGCCCGCCGCGGCCCTTGCCGACATAGAGTTAGAGGGCAGGACGTTCAAAACCTCTATTTGTGTCAGCACGTTTTACAGCTACATCGAAAAGGGCGTTTTCCTGAACCTGACGAATAAGGACTTGCCGGAGAAGCCGAAGCGCAAGCGCCCCTATCACCGGGTAAAGACGACGAAATGCGCCCCGCGGGGCGAGAGCATAGAAAAACGCCCGGAAGTGATTAACCAGCGAATCACTTTCGGGCATTGGGAAATGGACACCGTATATTCAAGCAAAGAGGGGTCATGCGCCCTGTTGGTCCTGACGGAGCGCCTGACGCGAAAAGAAATTATAGAGAAAATGCGCGACCGAACCGCAATCAGCACAGTTCGCGCCCTGAACCGTATTGAACGGAGGTTTGGGGCGCTATTTCCGCGCGTGTTCCAGACAATCACCGTAGACAACGGCGGGGAGTTCTCCGACGTGAAGAGCCTTGAACGGTCTATCCTACGAAAAGGCAGACGAACCAAAATGTATTATTGCCACCCGTACACAAGTTGCGAACGCGGGTCAAATGAGTGTGCAAACAAAATGATTCGGCGGAAGTACCCGAAAGGAACCGACTTCAACAAGGTAAGCCGGGCGAGCATCAAGGAAACGGAAGCATGGATAAACAATTATCCGCGTGAAATATTGGGCTGGAAAACCTCTGAAATCGTGTTCGCGGAATGCCTTGAAGAATTGGCGCGGGAAGCCTGATTATATTTTTTTATATTTTTTTCGCATTTACTCTTGACATTTGCGTCAGAAGAAAACTTGTGCACC
>ERZ835109.1559-NODE-1559-length-18057-cov-12.042995_pt1 | contig 18057 bp, 9 predicted proteins | sample MGYA00519946_ERZ835109 | MGnify/ENA primary metagenome ERZ835109 (study PRJEB31850, sample SAMEA3708771) | human gut metagenome | biome: human gut; feature: human-associated habitat; material: faeces | place: China | collected 2014 ...
CGATGGTGGCGCCGCAGTTGGCCATAGCGGTGGCAATGGCAAAGCCGATGCCGTAAGAAGCGCCGGTAATCAGGGCGACCTTGCCGGTCAGGTCAAAGGATTTGGGTGTACAGACAGACATAAAAGTACCTCCTGTTGAATAAAAACGATTTATCTTTCCAGTCCGTAGGGAACCGGGTGCTTGCCGTAGCGGTTGGCGGGGCTGCCGGTCAGGGTCAGCGTCAGGGTGTTTTCGCCGGGGGTCAAAAGCCCCGCCAGCGGGAATTTGTGCGGCGGCCAGAAGGAGACGCCCGCCGGCTGGCCGTTGACAGTCAGCTCGGCCATCTCCTGCCCGGGCAGGGTCAGCAGCGGCGTGGCGGTCTGCAGCTCCGTTGCTGTGATCTGTAGTGTGGCGCGGTAGGTCTTGGTGAGATGGTCCGCGTCCTCGTCCGCAAGGGCAAAGTCTGGTGCGGCCAGCGACAGATAGGTGGGCGGCAGGGGAAGGGCCTCGCTTTCCCGCGCAGTGCAGGTGAACAGCAGCAGGCTGCCGCGCGCGGGCAGTTCCAGCGGCAGGCAGGCCCCCTTGGCGGTGCGCTCGGCCGGGCAGGCGCAGGGCTGGCCGTTCCACAGATCGTACCGGCAAAGCGGAGCATCCACCGGCAGGGTCAGCAGGGTCTTGATGGGGGTGTTGCCCTCGTTGACAAGCAGCCAGCAGGCGCGCCCATCCTTATTAAAAGAGGCGCAGCGCAGCATGGGCTGCGGCGGGTCGCAGCGGCAGTCCGGCTCGAGCGCCGAAACCTCCGGATGCGCAGCGTCCGGGAACAGCGCCTTGTCCCCCAGCACGGCGGTGTAGCGGTGTCCGTGTAACCAAAGCGCGCCGTCCTCGACCGTGCAGGCAGGAAAATAGCTTTCGGGAATGTACTGAAAACCGATCTGCCGTTCAAACAGTGGGCGTACGGTGTCGGGGCAAAGGTCGCGGTTGCGGCAAAGCACGGCAACCTCCGCGTGTAGGTCGATGTCGGTCATCAGCCAGGACAGCCGCCGCCAGTAGGTGCTCCACGCATCGTAATGCGCCCACCAGATGCTGTGGGGACCGACATCGGGCGGGCGCTCGTCCTTGCGCTTGCCGCGGATGCTGTAATAAAAGGCGTGCGGAATAAACAGGTTGACCCCGCGCACCGCCAGCCAGTCGGTGTACCATTTGATGTCCCCGCCCGAAAGCTGCCACGGGTTGTCGTCCTTGTTGCAGGCGCCAAAGCACTCGTTGGCGTTGCGGCGGCGGTGCATCAGCCGCGCGGCGTCGGCGCTGCACTTGGCCATCGTGGAGTCGATGCCCGCCAAGCCGTCCTTTTCGGGGGCGAGCCAGCGCAGCACCAGATCCTGCCCCGGAACGGCAAAGTATTTTTCTACTTCTATATCATCGCTCTGGTGGGGGTGCCCCATCAGACCGATGCCGTGCGCCTTGCACCAACGGGAGAGTGTGCCGTAGTAGACCTCGCCCTCGCGCTGCAGAAGCAGCTTGTGATACAGCCGGGTATCGTCGTTTTCCCTGCCGTCAAACAGGGCGGTGAGGTTGGCGGCGTTGCCGCCCGCACGGCGGAAAATCTCGGCAAAGCCGTGCGTCCACGGGAACATACCGCTGACATTGCGCCCCAGAATGCTCGGTTCATCGGTGAAAAATCCGATGATCGTAGTTCCGAAATACTCTTTCAGTTCCCGATAGTAGGCTTCGTGGGTCAGTTCAATAAAGCGGCTGACGGCCGCAGGGTTCAGAATATCAGCGGTTTTGGGGGCGTTTTTCTCGCCGTCATCCTCGCCCCAGTGCAGCCCGCGCATCGTGCCGCCACTTTTGCGCACGACCAGCGTGCCGCTTTCCGCCTGTGCCAGCAGCTCGTCCCCCGGCAAAACGGTTTGGGTCAGCGTGATGCCCTCGCTGGCCAGTTCGGGGTGGTCTTTCACCACAAGGCCGCAGGCCGAGCCGGAGGGGTACATCCCTTCATCGTACAAAACGATTTTCATATCCAGCGCGGCGGCGGCTTCGACAGCCGTGCGGATATGGGCAAAGTAGCGTTCACCCAGATAGGTGATTTCGGGGCTAAGCCCCATGCGCGGGTGCAGCACCACGCCGTAAATGCGGTGGGCGGCAAAGTCCGCCAGCTGACGGCGCAGCTCCTCAGCGGTCAGATCGCCGTTCAAAAACCAAAACGGGATGGCGGTAAATTCTCTGGGTGGGTTTTGCAGTTGGGCAAGAAACTTCATTATGCGGCCTCCTGTGCTTCGGCGCGGGCGCAGATGTCCGCCCATGCGTGGGATTTATAGTAGAACAGCATCGCCAGCAGCCCGACAACAAAGCTGAGCGAAACACCCGCCATGGCGTAGCCGCCGTAGCCCAGCCACGCCAGCAGGTAGGACGCCGGGATACGCACACCCCACAGCAGAATGATGTTGACGATGGTGGAATAGCGGATCTCGCCCATGCCGTTGGCAAAGCTCATAATAGCGTTGAAGGCTGCATAGCACCACTGGAACGGCAGCACAACGCGGATATAGCGCACGGCAAAGGCAAGCACGGCCTCGTCCTGCGTAAAAAGCAGCAGCAGCGGGCGGCAGCAGGCCGCCATCAGCAGCCCGCCTGCGAGGGAGAGCAGCCCCGAGGCCGCAGGGAGCAGCCAGCCGCCCCTGCGCAGACGGCTGTAGCTCTGTGCGCCGAGGTTTTGCCCCGCAAACACCGAGGTCGCCTGCGAAAGCGAGGTGACCGTGATGTTGGCCAGCCCGCCGACCTTGCCCGCCACCGAGCAGCCCGCCACAAAAACCGACCCCTGCAGGTTGTACAGCACCTGCAAAAAGACGTGACCGATGGAGTAGAGCGCCGAGTTCAGCCCCAGCGGCAGACCGATGCGCACGATCTGGTGCAGGGCTCCGGCATCAAAGCCGCAGGGCAAAACAGGCAGCGCAAGCTCTGTGCAGCGGCGGCGAATGTAAAAAATGCTGCATATCCACGACAAAAACAGTGCAATCGCCGTGGCTGCCGCCACGCCGCCGATGCCAAGGCCGAGCGCGCCGGTAAGCACAAGATCCAGCACAATATTCGCCGCACAGCTGATAAACAGCAGCAGCAACGAGGACGAGCTGTTGCCTATGCCGCGCAAAAGACCGGCGTTGAAGTTATAGCCCATGTTGCCCGGAATACCCAGAATCGTGATGCGCAGATACAGCACCGCCCCCGGCATGGCGTCCGCCGGGACCTGCATCAGCCGCAGCATCCACGGACCCAGCAGGAACCCGATGACGGTCAGCGGCAGCGACGCTGCAAACAGCAGCCAGACCGAGGTGCGCACGAGCTTTTGCAGCTGGTCATGGTCGGCGCGGCCGACCGCCTGCGACACAAGGATGGAGATGCCCGAGCCGATGCCCACAAAGACACAGAGCAGAATTTCGAGCGGCTGGGAGCTGGTCGCCACCGATGCCAGCGCCGTAGTGTCGCAGAAATTGCCGATGACCAGCGTGTCCACCGTGCTGTACAACAGCTGCAGAATATTGCCGGCGCAGATGGGCAGCGCAAACAGCGCCGCGCGCCCCAGCACGGAGCCGTGGGTCATATCAACTTGTGCGGATTTTCGGTAAGCCGGCATAGCCCTACCTCCCGGTATGACAGATTTTCTTATCTATATTGTACGAGGAAACCGCGCCGGCTGCAACAATCATTATCCTTTGATTTTTGGATAGATATAAACGATGAAGCGATCAATTTTTGCGGTGCGGTGTAAAAAACAATCACGCCCTTTGCGGCGGCGGGAGGGCGTGATTTCCCGCTGCTTTGTGCAGGTTCCACAAACAAAGATGGACAAAATCGGTAACATTGACAGCAAGATTTGCCGCAAAAGGACTTGCCACTGCGGTGCAAAATGTGCTATCGTTAAAATCAAATTCAGTAAAAAGGAAGTAAAATTTGTATGCGGCAGCCGCTGACAAGACAGAACAGCACGCGCGTCAAACGCAGATACTCTGCTTATCAGAACCGTATTTTTTTCTATCTCGTGACCCTTGTCACCGCCCCGCTGCTGCTGCTGGGCGTGCTGTCCAGCGTGGTGTACTACCGGCAGACCGTCACGCGCAGCGATGCCCTGCTGGCCTCGGCGCGGAAGAATGTCGAGGCGCAGATGGAAATTGCGCTGAGCAACCTGCGTGCCTACTACAGCGCGGTCGTCAGCGTGGACAATTACCAGACCCTGTGCGAAAAAACTGTGCCGCCGTACAGTGAGTACACCCTTGTGCGCGATATGCAAACCGCCATGCGCGGCGGCAATCTCGTGGACAAATATGTCGAGGGGTATACCTACATCAACCTGCGCAATGGGTGGATTTTAAGCAACAACGGCATGTACCGGCTGGCTGATGCCGCCAACCGGGATGAGGTCGCCCACCTGCTGGGCGAGTGGGCGGAGCAGCACGCCGCCATGATGTGGGTCAACCGCACCGACCAGCCCACCCCCGCGCGGGCGGACACACCGCTGAACACGGTGGATCTGACCGGCGAGCTGCTCGTGCTGCGCAGCAGCTCCTACCGCACGGGCAGCTATGCGGTGCTGATCGTCAAACTGGATCTTTCGCCGCTGTATGAGATGACCGAGAGCTGGCAGACCGGCGGCTACAGCGTTGCCGCGCGGGATTTCACCGGCAAGACCGTGCTGAGCACCTCTGACGCGCTGACCGCCCTGCTGGACGCCGACACCCCTGCCGAGGGCGGCTGCGTGCTGGGCGACTGGCGGCTGAACAGCGGCAAGATGGGCGTGAACGGACTGACCTACTATGCGGCGCTGCCGCAGCGCACGCTGGCGGCCACCGCCGGTACGGTGATTCTGATTGCTTTTGTGCTGGCCGGGGGACTGGTGGCGGTGCTGCTGATCTGCTGCCGCTCGACCAGTGTGCTGTACGCCCCTGTGGACGATCTGATGCACGCGGCCAGCGATGTGTTCGGCCAGCCCGGCAGCGATGAGGAAGAGTTTGCCTATCTGGCCGCCGGTGTCAAGCAGGTGGCCAGGGACAAGCAGGCGATGCAAAGCCTGATGCAGCAGCAAAACCGCCGCCTGCAGCAGAGCTTTGTGGAAAATCTGATTCGCAGCGAGGTCACTGATGAGGCCGCCGACCACACAATGCAGGAGCTGGGGCTGGCAACCTGCCCCGCGTATCGGCTGATTGCGCTGGCGCTGGACACCCCGGCGGGCACCTCCGGCCCGGTGCGGGAGACAATGCTGCTGACCGCCATACAGACGATGCCCACCGAGCTGCTGCGCCGCTGCGCGTTCCAGCCCGTGATGCTGAACTTTACCCTGCTACTGGTCGTGGGCGGCGAGGAGGCTGCTCTGAACGAGGCCTGCCGCGTGGTATATACGGCGGCGGCGCGCAGCATCCGCACCGCGCTGGGGGTCAGCTGCCGTGCGGGTGTCAGCCGCCCCTTCCACAAGCTGCACCACATGCAGCTGGCCGCGCAGGAGGCATGGGAGGCCCTGCGCCTGCCGGAGGCCGATGCCCCCGAGGCAAGCGGGCAGATGCTGTACTACCAGCCGCCCGATGAGCAGTGCGCCCGCAACGGCTATGATACGCTGCTGGAGCATGAGATTACGGCAGCTGTAACCGCCTGCAAGACCAAGGAGGTGCGCCACCTGCTGGAGCGCTTTACCGCCAAAATGCTGGAAAAGAACATCCGCGGGTATGAGCGGCAGTTTTACATCCAGCGGCTGGTGGCGGCCATGCTGGCCGTGGCGGAAAACGCCGGGCTTTCGGTCAATCAGGTGCTGGCAGACCGGCAGGCCAACCTGTTTGAGACGATCGGCAAGATCTACACCGCCGACCAGATGCAGAATTTCCTGATGGACGAGGTGGCCGTGCCTGTTATGGACTTGCTGACTGAGTTCCGCCAGAGCAGCTCCAGCGAGCTGGTCAAGAATGTGTTGGCGCTGATCAAGCAGACGCGCGGCGACATTACGCTGAACGAGTGCGCCGACCGGCTGAACTATAACCCGAGTTATATCTGGAAGGTGCTGCGCACCGAGAAGGATACCAGCTTCAGCGATCTGGCCAACAATGAAAAGCTGGAGATGGCCAAGGAGCTGCTGCTGACCAGCGACATGACGGTCGTGCAGATCGCCGAGACGCTGAACTATTCCAATGTGCAGAATTTCATCCGGTTTTTCAGCAAAAAGGTCGGCATGACCCCCGGCAAATACCGCAAGGATTACCAGAACGAGAAGAAGTAAGGGGGATTTCCCTCACCGACAGCAAAGACCGCACCCGATGCGTTTCGGGTGCGGTCTTTGCTTGTTATTCGGTTTCTATGCGCAGTACATTGACCTTGTCATCGTACTGGGTGCGGGTGCCGGTGATGTGGGGGATCAGGGCATTGACCTCCATGACCAGCGCACCCTCGGCGGTCAGATAGGGCTGGCCGTCCATCAGGTTTTCCTTGCCGTCAACCAGCAGGTGGGTGACGCCGACCTGCGCTGTCACGGTGTGCCCGCCGCTGTGCAGCGTCAGGCAGCCCCCGGCGGCGTTCCAATCATAGCGGAAGGCATCGGGGATGACCGTCTGCAGCCGCTCCAAAATGCAGAGCACCGCGCCCCAGACGCGGCCGTTCTCGTTGACGCTGCGCACGCCGCGGGTGTCCGGCTCCTGCCCGTTGACGAGGATCTTGGTGTAGCACTTGTCCTCCGGCTGGTATTTCGCTGCATCGGCCTGCGGGATGGGGAGGAAGGCATCGCGGCGCTGCGGCGCACAGGCGGCATAGTCCGGTCGGCGGCAGGGCAGCGGTGCGGCTGTCAGCGGTGAGAGGTCGGCGGGCATGCTCTGCAGTGTGATGACATTGCGGATGCTGCCCATCACGGCGGTCAGGCGGATGGTGCCGGGCGCTGTGCCCGCGCGCAGAAATACGCGGTTGGTGCCGCACTCAGCATAGACATGGTTTTGGTGGATGACGCTGTCGTCATGGCCGTAGCCCGCAAAGCGGCCGCTGTTGTAGCCGCCCAAAAACTGCGCGGGGCCGTCCAAGGTGAAGTCAATGCGCGCATCGCAGAGCGGGCAGACCCGCCCGGCGCTGTCCTGCACGGCAATATCGACATAGGCGATGTCGGCTCCGTCGGCGGCAAGGCCGCCCGGTGCGGTGTGCAGCGTCAGCTGCAGGGCGGCGGGGCTGTCGGCGGTTTCCAGCCGGTCGGACGCGGCGGGCGTGCCGTCATAGCCGTAGCCCACGGCCTCGACCCAGCCGGACTGGGTCACATCCATGCCGGGGAAGGCGAACACAAAGGTGTTCTGCGGCTTGTCGCACCGCCCAACGCTGCGCCCGTTGACGAGCAGCTCGACCGCGGCAACAGGGTAGCTTGCCACCACATACACCGTCTTATGGTGCGGGTCGCGGGTGTGCCAGACGCCGGTGCCCTCCCAATAGGTGCCGTTAAAGCGCTTTTCTTCATAGCGATAGTTGGCAGCGGTGGGGGCGGGGTAATTCCAGTGGCCGATGATCTTGACGGCGGGGGCCTCGCTCTGCATAACGCGGAAGCAGTCAAAGCTCTGCTTTTTGGTCCGGCAGGGATCGACGCGGCCGCTCATGCGGGCGTTTTCGCTGTAGGACTGGCGGCCATGCTGGGCAGAGTCTGTCCAGCAGAGCGCCGCACAGGCGCTGTAGTAGTTCTTGCCGGAGGCACCGCCCATCCGATCGTTGAAAAACTCGGCGTAACCGCGCGCGTTTTCAAGCGCGAGATCTTCACTGGTCAGATCGTAGAAGTCGTACCCAACAGCTTTTTTACCGCCCTTACCGACCCAGCGGTTGCGGTAGTCGAAATCCGGCGGGGTGAAGTCGTCCCAGATGCGGCGGGGGGCCTCCTCGCGGCTGTACTCGGTCTCGGTGACGGGGCCGTGCTGCGACAAAAAGCGGGCGGCGTGGCGGTTCAGCATCGTGCCGACATACTCGCTCTCGTTGACGACCTCCTCGGTGTTCAGGGTGCGGCAGCCCATAAAACGCCCGCCGTGGGGGTCCAGCCGTTGCTTGAGCAGCCGCATCTCCCGCATGTGCTCGCGGGAGATCGAGTTGTTGCCGGCCTCCCAGAACAGAATGGACGGGTGGTTGCGGAAGGCGATGATGACATCGCGCATCAGCTCTACGCGCTGGTCCCACTGGCGGCCGAAGCTCTCCTTCTCCTTGTCACCGGCAGGCTGGGTGCAGACGATGCCGCGGCGGTCAAACGCACGGACATCGGCGGGGCTGCCCGCCACATGCATAAAGCGGATGTGGTTGGCGTTGCTCTCGCGGATGAGGGCGGCGTCCTCATCGTGCAGCCACTCGGGCGCAATGCCGATGGCCGCCCACTCGTTGGCGGCGCGCTGGGCGTAGCCGCGCAGCCACTGCACCGCGCCGTTGATGCGCAGGCCCCGGTCTTTGTCGTAGCTTACGGCGCGGAAGCCGGTCGTCAGCTGCTGGGCGTCGGTCTTTTCGCCGTTTACAAACAGCTCGGCCTCCACGGTGTAGAGGTAGGGGTCGTCGATGCTCCAGAAGCGCAGCGGCAGGGTATCGGCCCCGGCGTGCAGCACAGTGACCGACATGGAATCTGTAGCGGTCGGTGCGGGCAGGCTTTCGTCCTCCACAGGGCGGTAATGCCCGGGCACAGCCTCATCGGGGATATAGGCGTCCGCCGGGGTGATGCTCAGTGGCGGGACGGCGCGGCCCGTGGGGGCTGCGGTGGCCGGGGCACCGTCAAAGATGGCGGCAACGCTGCCGTCCGGGCGGCGCAGCGTGATGCGCAGCTGGGCGGAAACGGGGACCTTGCCCTCGTTGCGGACCTCAGCCTCGACCCGAATATCCGCTGTGGCGTTGTCCAGATCAAAATTCCGGCCGTAGACATAGAGGCCCTTGGTCTGCAAATTGGAGTAGAGCGGCAGCGTCAGATAGACATCGGGCTTGAAAAACACCTGCACGGGGCGGGTGATGCCGCCGACCGAGGGATTGAAGTCATTGCAGTTCCAGAAAAAGGGGACGCCCACGCGGTCGGCGGGGACGGCCTGCTCCTGCGGAAAGAGATAGCTGCCGGGGACAGCATCGGGCTTGTTGGGGGTCTCGGCAACGCAGAACGGCGCATTGCGGGTGGCGGTGTTGTCGGTCGCAATGGCGATGAGGTTCGGCGCATCGTACCGCACATAGGGGGTAATGTCAAAGCCGAACGGCGCAACGCCGGCCTCATAGTAGCCGGCCAGCGCACCGTTTACATAGAGGTAGCAGGTCTGGCGCAGCCCCTCAAACGCAAGCAGCACCTTGTGGTTTTTGTGCCGCGCCGGAATGGTGAGGATGTTGCGGTAGAAGGCCGCCGTGCGGCGCTGGCCGCTGCCGCCGTCCTGAATGCGGTCGCGGAACAGATCCTCATCATTGAAGGTGTGGGGCAGCGTGACGGGCTGCCAGCCGGTTTCCCGGTAGCCGGCCTCGTAAAAGGCGTGCCCCTCAGCGTCCCGGTGGGCGTCAACGGCCTTTGCCATGGGGAAGGCATCTGCCCGCAAAAAGTGCCAGCCGTGGTGGAAATAAAAGCTTTCGCCTTGCAGTGTAGACATAGCGTTTTCTCCCTGTCAGATGTGCTGTATACAGTTGCAGGCCCGCGATCTTATCTTTATCATACGCGCTGCCGCGGCGAAAAACAAGTGTCATTTGATAGGCAGAAGGTTTTGAAAGCACGGCGCAGCGATAAATATTAAGATATGGAAACAGGATATGTTTGCCGGCAGCAGGGCGGCATGACCCAACCCCGCCGGCAAAGCGGGGCCGTTGGGGCAAGGCCGTGCGGTAAAGCCTCCGCAGTCCGTAAGGCTGCAGCAGCTTCAAAAACGCTCTTTGTCAAAATGCACAAAACAGGCAGGCACCATGTATAAAATATTCACAATTTCAACCCGAAACAGCAAACGATAGTGCCGGTAGATATAAGGATTGTTTTGTGTGTCATCTGCATTGATAATTGCGCTGCATCGTGAAATATAATGAAAATTTTCGCGTGTTTTTGATTGTAGCCAAATCCGCAGAGCAGGGGATACAATGGAAGCAACGAAACAGCCGCCGCCGGATGACGAGGGCCCGCGATCCTGACCAAAGCACCGCGGCCGCCGGCTGATGAGAACACAAAGCAAGGAGGAAACGCTTATGGCACAAACCGCTGCGGTCAAGCAGAGCAAGGCCAATGCCCGCGCCCAGAAACAGCTGGGCCACAACACATGGCGCAAGGCGTTCATGCAGCATTACTGGTTATATCTCATGATGCTGCCGGCGCTGCTCTACATGATCATCTTCAATTACCTGCCGATGACGGGCCTGTATATGGCATTTACCGATTTCAGCCCTTTCAACGGCGACACGATTCTGGAATCTGTGTTCGGCAGCCCCTTTGTCGGGCTGAAGTACTTTAAAAAGCTCTTCACCGGCCCGGACTTCTGGACGCTGTTCCGCAATACGCTGTCCATCTCGCTGGCCAACCTTTTCTTCGCCTTCCCGGCACCGATCATTCTGGCGCTGATTTTAAATGAGCTGCGCTGCAAATGGTTCAAGCGCACGGCGCAGACGCTGGTCTATATCCCCCACTTTGTCTCCATCGTCATTGTGGCGGCGCTGACCTTCCAGATGTTCTCCACCACGGACGGCGCCATCTACCATGTGCTGACCCAGATCTTCGGCGCGAATGCGCCCGACCTGCTCAGCGACCCCAAGCTCTTCCCCGCGCTGATCGTCGGCCAGAATATCTGGAAGGAGACCGGCTACGGCACCATCATCTATCTGGCGGCGCTGTCCAGCGTGGATGTGCAGCTGTATGAGGCTGCCAAGATCGACGGCGCAGGCCGTTGGCAGCTGATGTGGCATGTCACGCTGCCCGCCATCCGCGGCACCATCGTCCTGATGCTGATCATGAAGGTCGGCCAGCTTCTGAACACCAGCTATGAGCAGATCTTCCTGATGCAGAACTCGATGAACCGCGCAGCCTCCGATGTGTTTGACACCTATGTCTACACCAAGGGCATCACGGGCGGCCAGTACTCGCTGGCGACCGCCACCGGCCTGTTCAAGTCCACCATCAGTATGCTGATGGTCGTTACCGCCAATAAGATCGCCAAGCTGTGCGGCGAGTCCGGCCTGTACTAAAGAAGGGAGCTGTGCTACAATGACAATGCCCTTTACCCATAAGAAAGACGAGGTGCGCGCCACCGGTACGCTGGAAGCCCGCACCCCCGGCGATCAGGCTGTACAGGTTCTTTTGTATGTCATCATTGCGCTGGTGGCGCTGGCCTGCGTGCTGCCCTTCATCTATGTGGTGGCCGGCTCCTTTGCGACCGAGCGCGAGCTGACCGAGCGCCCCTTCTTCCTGATCCCGCAGGATGTATCGCTGAACGCCTACCAGTACATCCTCAAACAGGGCGATGTGTTCCGCGGACTGAAAAATTCGGTGATCGTCACCGTGATCGGCACGCTGATCAATATGTTCGTCTCCTGCACGATCGCCTACCCGCTGTCCCGCCCCTACCTCAAGGGCCGCAACGGCTTTATCAACATGGTCATCGTCACGATGCTGTTCACCGGCGGCATGGTCCCCGCCTACATTATGGTGGTCAATGTGCTGCATCTGGGCAACACCTACTGGGCGCTCTGGCTGCCCACGGCGATGAGCGCCTTCAACATGATCATCATCAAGAACTACTTTCAGGGTATCCCCATGGAGCTGGAGGAGGCCGCCATCATTGACGGCTCCAACGATCTGATCACCTTCGTGCGCATCATCCTGCCGCTGTCCGCGCCGGTGCTGGCCTCGGTCAGCCTGTTCTACGCGGTCAGCCACTGGAACAGCTACTTCAATGCGATGCTGTACATCAACAACTCCGACATGGAGGTCATCACCATCGTGCTGCGCCGTCTGGTCTTTTTGACCACGCAGGTGGCCGAGGATTCCACCTTTGACTGGGGCGCAGCCGGTATGCCGCCCATCAAGGCTGTCAAGATGGCCACCACGGTGCTGTCTACCCTGCCGATCCTCTGCATCTATCCGTTTGTGCAGAAGTTCTTTACCCAAGGTGTCATGGTCGGCTCGGTCAAGGGCTGATACCAAGCTATACAACCACTTTTATACAAAAAGGAGAAAAACGAAAATGAAAAAGGCACTTGCTCTCTCTATGGCGCTGGCGATGTCCGCCGCCATGCTCGCAGGCTGCGGCGGCTCCGCCTCCGGCAGCACCTCCTCTTCCGGCGCTGCTTCCTCTGCGGACAGCGCTGCCTCCGGCACCCCCACCGTCAGCTTTATGATCCCTGACTTCACCGGCCATGTGCTGAGCAACGAACATTCCGATGAGGTCATCGCCAAGTACGAGGCCTACACCGGCACCCATGTCGAGTGGCGCACCGAGGCCAACGACACCTACAGTGAGAAGTTCGGCCTGACCCTGATGGACAAGGACAACATGCCGATGATCCTGACCGCCACCAAGACGCTGGATCAGAACGCCAACGCAGCCGATGCCGCCAAGCGCGGCGCCTTCTGGGATCTGACCGAGTACCTGCAGGACAGCGAAGCCTACCCCAACCTGTCCCAGATCAGCCCCGATGTTCTGAAGGGCCTGACCGTGGACGGCCAGATCATCGGCATCCCCCGCTCCCGCGCCATCGGCCGCAACGGTCTGGGCTACCGCACCGACTGGGCCGAGGCCGTGGGCATCACCGAGGCCCCCAAGACGGTCGAGGATGTCTATGACATGCTCTATAAGTTCACCTATGACGATCCGGACGGCAACGGTGCCAACGACACCTACGGTCTGGAAATGTGCAAATACACCGGCCCGTGGGATATTATCCAGACATGGTTCGGCTGCGGCAACGGCTGGGTCGAGCAGGACGGCAAGCTTGTCCCTGTCCACCAGACGGCAGAGTACAAGGAAGCCCTTGACTGGATGCGCAAGATCTACGCTGACGGTCTGGTCCGCCCCGACTGGGCGACCGTAGACACTGCCAACTTCCAGGTTGACAGCCAGAAGGGCGTCACCGGTGTCTTTGTCGACACGATGGACGGCACCAAGCGCATCTGGAAATACTTTGAGGACAACGCCATTGCCGATGTAAACGATGCCTCCAAGATCGCAACGATGACCTCTGTCGGCCCCATCAACGGCCACACCCTCGCCACCACCGGCTACAACGGCTTCTACCTCATCACCAAGTCCGGCGCCAAGACCGAGGAGGATGTCAAGGCCTGCCTGCACTTCCTTGACAAGATGTGCGACCCCGAGATGATGGCCCTGGCCGACTACGGCCTGAAGGACATCTGCTATGACATCAACGCCGACGGCAAGATTGTTCCCAACGGCAAGTACGACACCACCAACTGCCCGCACGCAGGTCTGAATCAGGCTGTGCCCTATGTCCCCTACCTGACCGAGCAGAACCCCGACTACCAGCTGGAAAAGGCTGACTATCAGCTGGCTTACGAGGAGAGCATCGCCAACAATGTGCAGTATGCCGTGTTCAACCCCGCGCTGGGCTACCTGACCCAGTCCGACACCTACGCCGAGTGCGGCAGCGACCTTGTCCAGATTCTGGACGACGCCCGCACCCAGTATATCTGCGGCCAGATCGACGAGGCCGGTCTGCAGGCTGCCTTCGACCAGTGGAATGCCCGCGGCGGCACGCAGGTCATTGAGGAAGTCAACGCCCTGTACGCAGCAGATAAAGCCTAATTGAATGTGAGCGCCGCAGCGGATGTTGCGGCGCTCTTTTATGATGGAGGGAAAGTCCATGCAAATCTCTGTGCGCAGCCAGACGGCTGCCCAAACCACCCTTAGCTGGCAGCCGGTGGCCGGGGGCGCCCGCTACCGCATTTTGTGGAGCGACCGCCCCGGCGAGACCGTGCGGTTCAAAACGGCGGGCGAGAGCGGGGAAAGCCTTTTCACCTTCTGCCGCTCGACGCATATCCCCTATTACATCAAGGTGCAGGCGCTGGCAGAAAACGGGGCCCTGCTGGAGGAAAGCACACCCGTGCAGACCCCCGTGGGCCGCGTGCTGCAGCAGCAGCTGGAGGCGCTGTCCCGCGGTTTGGTAGCTGTCACGGCAAACACCGGCGTGTTTATCAGCTGGCGGCTCTTCAAAAGCGAGGTCACCGGCCACAACGCCACCGGCCTGACCGGCACCGACTTTGTGCTCTATAAAAACGGGGTCAGGCTGGCCACCGTGACCGACAGCACAAACTATCTTGACGCGCAGGGCACAAGCGGGGATAGCTACGCCGTGGCCCCGCTGGTAAACGGCGTAGAAGGGCCCGCCTGCAGGGGCGTAAAGCCGTGGCAGAAGGGGTACTATGAGCTGCCCCTGCAAAAGCCGGCGGACGGCGTGACCCCGGCGGGGAAGCCATTTGCCTACCATGCCAACGATATGAGTGTGGGTGATATTGACAACGACGGCGAGTACGAGTATTTTGTAAAATGGGATCCTGACAACTCCCACGATGTGTCGATCAAGGGCTACACCGGGCGGTGTTTTATCGACTGCTATAAGCTGGACGGCACGCTGGTCTGGCGGCTGGACATGGGGCAGAACATCCGCGCCGGAGCGCACTACACCCAGTTTATGGTGTACGACTTCAACGGGGACGGCAGGGCCGAGATGGCTGTCAAGACCGCGCCCGGCACCGTGATGACCCGCTTTGCGCCGGACGGCACCGTGCTGTCCCGCCAGTATATCACGATGCCGCAGAAGGATCTGGACGCCGGGTACAGCCACGCGGATAACTATGTCTGCACGGCGCAGGATTACCGCCTGCATATGGCCGAGGTGTTCCGCCGCTGGCACACCCACCCCGAGGTCGTAAACGGCCGCTGGCCCGCCACGGTGGAGCAGTGTTTCGGCCTTGCGCCGCAGTACGCCTACCCCCTGTGCGAGGCTGATGCCCTTGCGCTGGCCGACTATTTCCTTGATGTGTACGCGCCGAGCCGCAGCCCCAAAAACGAGCTGCGCAGGTTCGAGGGCTTTGTCTATGACGGCCCCGAGTACCTGACGATGTTCGGCGGGGACGGCGCCGAGCTGGACACGATCGACTACCCTTACCCCCGCGTGGATGACGGCCTTTTGTGGGGCGATTATGCAATGCCCCGCATCGAGCCGTGCAACCGCGTGGACCGCTTTAACGCCGGGGTGGCCTATCTGGACGGCGAGCGCCCCTATCTGATCGCCTGCCGCGGCTACTACACCCGCGCCACGCTGGCGGCCTACGACTTTTTTGAGAACCGCTTTCACAAGGTATGGGGCATCGACTCCGGCTTTGTGCCGATGGCGAACCCCTTCAACGACAGCGGCTGCCACCTCGCTGTCGGCACCGACCCTGTGTACGGCATTCTGGCCGGGCAGGGCAACCACAGTATTTCGACTGCTGACATTGATGGGGACGGCTGCATGGAAATTGTGTACGGCGCAGCAGCCATCGACCATGACGGAAGCCTGCTCTACTCCAAATACGGCACCCTGCCGGACGGCAGGACCCGCGCCAAGTTCGGCCACGGCGATGCGATGCATGTGGCTGACATCGACCCCGACAGCCCCGGTCTGGAGATCTTCAATGTGTACGAGGAGGGCGAGCGCGCCCCCTACGGCTGGGCACTGCGCGATGCCGAGACCGGCGATGTCCGCTTTGGCGAATACGCCGAGGAGGATCTGGGCCGCTGCATGATCGGCAAAATCGACCCGAACACCCGCGGCCTGCAGGTCTGGGTCAAGGATGTGTACGATGTAAACGGCCGCAAGCTGGAGCTGCCCACCCCCGGCACCAACATGAAGATCTACTGGGCGGGCGATCTTTCGACCCAGATCACCGATGGTGCGGATTATCTGCACGGCAATCAATACGGCGTCATTAACGATCTGACCCACGGCGTTATGCTGCAGCCCGCGGGCACCGCCACCAACAACGGCACCAAGGGCAACCCCTGTCTGGTGGCCGATGTGCTGGGTGATTTCCGTGAGGAGCTGCTGGTGCGCACGGCGGACGACACCGCCATCCGCATCTACACCACCACCGATCTTACCCCCCACAAGCTGTTTACCCTGATGCACGACGCACAGTACCGCTGCGGCGTGGCATGGCAGAACAACTGCTACAACCAGCCGTGCTACCCGTCCTTCTACTATGCAGGCGACATGGATTTTGGCAATGTGCTGCCGCAGCTGAACGCCAAGCCTACCCTGTGGATGGCGGGCGATTCCATCATGCAGAGCTACGCCCCCGGCGATAAGCCGGTGACAGGCTGGGGCGAGATGCTCCACACGCTGGCGCAGGGGGATGCTGTATGCTGCGCTGCCCACCGCGCGGACTGCCCCTTCCCGCAGGAGATGCGCTACGAGCTGCCGGGCCTTGTCATTGACAACTGCGCAATGGCGGGCCGCAGCAGCAAGACCTTCCGCGAGGAGGGACGGCTGGACGACATTGCCGCGCATATCCGCCCCGGTGATCTGCTGGTGGTCAGCTTCGGCCATAACGATGCCAACCGCGCAAAGGCCGAGCGCTATGTCCCGGCGGATGCCTTCGGTGAGAGCCTGCGCCCCTTCTGGGACGCTGCCCGCAGTCACGGTGCGGTGTGCATCTTTGCCTCCCCCGTGGCGATGCGCGAGTTTGACGAGGCCGGTGTCTGCCACCCCTCGTTTGCCGCCTACCGCGAGGCGATGCGCGCCTTTGCCGCCGAGGTCGGCGCGCCGTTTATCGACCTTGGCGCCGCTACCGCCGCCGCCAATACCGCCCTTGGCGCTGAGCGCTGCAAGGCCCGCTATATGTGGGTGGGCGCAAAGCAGGACAACGCCCACCAGCAAAACGCCGGCGCCTGCCGCACGGCACAGGCCTTTGTGCAGCAGCTTTTGCAGGATACCACCCCGGCACTGGATGTGCTGCGGGCGAATTTCAAATAAATTTTGACAAAAAAGAAGGCTTTGTTTATGAACTACACCGAACCGAAGGTTATTTACACCTGCTTTCCCGGCGGCAAGCATAAGGTGCTGACGATGAGCTATGATGACGGCCGTTTGGAGGACCGCCGCCTTGTCGAGCTGTTCAACCGCTACGGCATCCGGGGCACCTTCAACCTGAACGGTGGCCTGCCCCGCCCCGAGCGCATCCCGGAGAGCGAGTGGGTCGAGCTGTACAAGGGCCATGAGGTCGCCTGTCACACCTACCACCACCCCACCATCTCCCGCAGCCCGCTGGACCAGACCGCCCGGCAGGTGCTGGCCGACCGTATGCAGCTTGAGGGCGTCATGGGCTACCCCGTGCGCGGCCTTGCCTACCCCAACGGCAGCTGGACACCGGAGATCGCCGCCCTGCTGCCCGCGCTGGGCATCCGCTACGCCCGCGTGGTGGGTGACACCCACGACTTTGCGATGCCCCACGATTTTATGACATGGAAAGCCACCTGCCACCACACCCACAACCTGCTGGAGGACGGCAAGCGCTTTGTAGAGCTGTACAAGACGCAGTATCTCTACATGATGTATGTCTGGGGCCACAGCTTTGAGTTCCGCACCGAGGAGGACTGGGCCCTGATGGAACAGTTCTGCCAGCTGGCCGGCGGGCGCGAGGACACCTGGTACGCCACCAACATCGAGATCGTGGACTACATGGCCGATGCCGCCCGCCTGCAGTACACCGCCGCGGGCGATAAGGTCTGCAACCCCAACGCCCAGTCCATCTGGGTCGAGGTGGACGGCCGCCACTATGAGATCCCCGCCGGAAAGACAGTGGCGCTGGTATAAGCGGATTCGCAATTTAAAAAGGAGAGAGCAATGGCAAACCTGATTTTTGACAAGGCCCAAATCGGGACTGCGATCGACAAGATTGTGGACCGCACGATGCGGATGGACATGACATGGGACTGGCCCTGCGGTGTTGCCTACTACGGCATCTGCGAGGCGTATGAGGTCACCAAAAACGAGCGCTACCTGCAGCTGGTCAAGGACCGCGTGGACGAGTATATTGAGCTGGGTCTGCCGAGCTGGACGGTCAACACCTGCTCAATGGGGCACTGCCTGATCACCCTGTATGAGCA